>Ga0209507_1001112_pt1 | contig 22837 bp, 22 predicted proteins | sample AD_UKC028_MetaG_FD_184414 | JGI IMG/M metagenome (GOLD analysis project Ga0209507, IMG submission 184414) | Active sludge microbial communities of municipal wastewater-treating anaerobic digesters from USA - AD_UKC028_MetaG (SPAdes) (version 2) | ecosystem: Engineered > Bioreactor > Anaerobic >...
CTCTTTTGGAAAACAAGAGGTTGCAACCCCTTGTTCTATGAGTCTATGCTAAGCTTGGCCATTCCACGATGGCGATCTCATCCGACGCCAGGTCGTAGAGTCCTTTATCCAGTTATTACCTAATTTATTACCTAATTTAATTCTTATTACCTAATTTGATTTTTTGCCATTTTGCGTCGCGTCCGCGTCCCGTACACTCAATAATCTTTTCGGTCTGCATATCCTTCAAAGTCTTACGAACCAGATCTACACTGATACCGGGACATTTTCGCAGTATATCAGCTACACTGAACATGCCTGCATAGCCCCTGATCGCGTCGTGAATCATAACAGTTTTTTCGCCACGGGGTTGCGGCAACCTTTCCAGACTTTCTTCAAATTCCCGATAAGCGCTCCTGAGAACAAAACAAATATAATTGATATAGTGCCACGGATCATGTTTCCCTTCATGCCAGCCTGCTGAACTGAGCTTTAATGTTTCATAGTACCTTTCCTTATTGTGCTCGATGATCCTCTCAAGACTTATAAATCTGCCAACCTCAATTCCCAGATGATAACACTGGAGTAGTAATAAAAGTCTTGATACCCTGCCATTTCCGTCACGGAAGGGATGAATACACAGGAAATCAAGATTAAATGCCGCTATTGCCAATAAGGGAGAAACATTTGGTGTTTTCAAGCAGTCTTTCCAATCTCCCACTAATTGCCTCATGTAAGACGTAGTTTCTTGCGCCGGAACAGTTTTGAATCTTACGGTGGTTTTCCCGTTCCTGTGTTTCTCGATGATGTCGCTGTCTTTTTCTTTATATTTTCCTGCATCCCATATTTCACCGCGTGTCAGTGCGTGCAATTTTTTGATATTGTCCTGCGTTACGGACAATTTCGCTCCGCTGTCATGAATGAGTTCGAGCGCGTTTCGGTAACCTCTGACTTCTTCCTCAGAACGATCATGAAGAAGCGATTTGCCAAAAATGACAGTGCCCACACGTTTATTATCCACCTCAACCCCTTCAATACGATTGGATGAAACTGCGCTTTCAATAAGCGCATGTTCCTTGAGAGATTTCAATTTCTGCGGCGATTGTTTTGTATAAAGCTGTTGCCTGCCTTTTGTCTCGCTTATTTCCGTGAGATACCATGATGTTGTCACCGGAATCGTTTTAAGTTCCGAAAATATCTTTTTTACAGTCATCATACTTTTAGCATCCCTCTTCATTATTCTTTACTGTTCTTCATACCGAAGATTCAGCGACGTGTAGGGAGCGATCACTAAGTACGCCAAGTACGCAGCCCCCTTTCCTAAAGGGGGATTGAGGGGGATTTGAAAAACAAAAAATCCTCCCTAACCCTCCTTTAGAAAAGGAGGGAATTGCCCCTTCACTTCGACTATCTTTATCTCTTCTTCCGTCAGGTCGTAGAGTTCATAAACCAGTTTGTCGATTTGCTTATCGGTTACGTCAATCTGGCGCTGGAGCAGCGTTTGTTCGTGGCCGGTTTTGGCTTCGGCCAGTTGTTTGTTCAGTGACAGCATTTGTTCGACGAGTTGCACCATTTGGTCATGATGGGTTTTGTCATCTTTAATTTGGAAATCGATATTGTGTATTGGTATTTGTTTTATATCTTGAGGATTAAGCTTTGGAAACACTTCTTTTCCAAAATTGGGCAAAATAATACCGCCAAACCAACTTATTAACCTTGAGTTAACAACACCTAATAAATATAAAGTATTTATAGAAGAATCGTTTTCCATCGGCTTAAATGGCGTAATGCTATGACCATGATAAAATGTCATTTCAACAAATGTTGCTTGTATCCTTTTATTTGCACCTGGCACTTCTCTGAAAAGTAATCTAGGCCCGTTAAAGAATACTGGATCACGAGGAGCGGCTAACCAAGGTCCATATTTTAGCCATTCACCCGACCATTTCATTGAATAACGTCCAACATCTTTTCCTTCCAACCATTTTCCACAATCAGCATCTTTCTTTTCTTTAAAATGATATGCTCGTTTTTTTATTATTTCAGAGGACTGTCCACGATATCTGTCATAGGGTGTTATGCCTTGAATTATTTCGCCATAATCTTTCAAAGGTTTTGATTTAGAATTATTAATTTTAACGATTATTGATTGCTTCTCTGGTGTTATTCGATATTCAATAGACAAATCAGGGTGCGTTTTCCATTGCTTATCCGGCAACGACCAAAATGTGGATAAAGATTCAATATTAATATTTTCTTGTTGCTTTTTCTTTTGCAAAACAAAAACTATTGTATTCACAACCGCTTTTGCAAAAACATTTTCTCCATAAAATCTAATTATATTTAGACTTATATTATCAGCTATGTGACGTCGTAATAAATCACAATTTTCTAACTTAAGCCACAGTTCTGGTGTGATAAAAGAAGCGTAACCTAAATTCTTTGTTATAGAAATTGCTTTCTCAATAAAATAAATATAGCTATCGAAACGATATTTATATGTCTGAAATTTTTCTTTTATGTAATTTTTTTCATTTTCATTAAAATAAGCCCCGTACGGCGGGTTGCCGATCACGGCATCGAAGCCGCCGGCTTTGAAGATTTCCGGAAACTCCGCCTGCCAGTCGAAGACATTAATTCGCTGCATTTCTTCAGTATCGAGCAAGGTCATCTGTTTGCCGTCGTAGAAATCCGGCCCGATAAGCGAGTTGCCGCATTTGATGTTGTTCCCTAAATCCGGCAGGGCGCGCTCATGAAAAAGCATCCTCTGCCGATTGAGCGTATCGGCGGTTTCGTCTTCCAGCACTTTAAGCAACAGCGAGAGTTTGGTAACTTCCACGGCCTGAATATCAATGTCCACGCCGTAGATGTTGTTGAGCAGAATTCTCTTACGCTCGGCGGTAGTCAGATGCCACGCGCCGCCGTTTCCTTTATACAGTATCGGCTTTTTGGCCTTGGCGTGTTTTTCGGGATCGTTTTCGGTGTACCACTGCAAGTGCCAGTCGAGAAGATTCTGATAAGCGCCCAGCAGAAACGAACCGGAGCCGCAGGCGGGATCGAGGATGCGCAACTTCTCCGCCGCCTTCGGCGTCTTATCTTCCAGAAGTTTGCCCACGGTATTCTTGACGATGTAATCCACAATGTAAGTCGGCGTGTAGAAAACGCCGCCCGCTTTTTTAACCTCGGGCTTGTCTTCCACCACGGCGCGGTGGTCGCTGGTCAGGCGGATAACCTTGCCCAGGAATTGTTCGTAAACCTGCCCCAGAATGTCGGCGGGCAGAACGGAAAATTCGTAAGGCGAATCGGGATAGTAAAGCCGCTTGAGAATGTCCTTGAGCGATTTGTCGTCAATCATCAGTCCGGGCGTCAGGCTGTCGGGCGGTTCGGCCTGATCTTTTTCGCTGCGGAAATGAAACAGGCCGGAGTTGTAACGGTCGTCGGCTTTGTAGAAAAGTTCCTGCAATCTTTCGTAGATGTTGCTGCCGTTGCATAAAGCGCGCAGGCTGCCATAGTCTTCAATACCGCGGTCTTCGGCAATACGCAGAAAGATGACGCGGTCGATGGTGCGCTGGACGGCGTCGTTGAGTTCGCGCACGCTCAATGTGTTGCGCAGGGCGATGTTTTTGGCCAGCGTGTCGCGCCAGCTTTCGATTTCCGTCAGAAAGGCGTTATCCACTTCGGACGTGCCGCGCTTGGCCTTGCTGGATTCGGCATATTTATCAAACGAGCCTTTGAGAATCGCATCTTTGGAAAAAACAGCGGCGATTTCATCCCACTTGTCGGCGTATTGGCGATAATCATAATAAATGATGCGCGCCTTGTCGGCCTTGTCCTGTTGATCCGGTTTGATGCGGCAGTCGTAAACAGCAAGTTCTTCGAAGTCGGTTACGATAGAAAGCGGCAGTTTGGCCGACCAGGCGTAGCGGCGCACCTGAAAGGCGGGCGACGGTTCGTCCTTGATGTTGACAGATGGTTTCTTGGCTTCGACAAAAAATTTGCGTTGTCCGCCGATGCGGAAGGAATAGTCCGGCGCTTTGGTGACGCCGCTGACTTTTACCGCGTCTTCATGAATGACATCCTTGTAGGCTTCGGCATGTCCCGCCGTGTTGTTGACATCCCAGCCCAAAGCTTCAAAGAAAGGATCGATAAACTCCCGGCGCACCTGCGTTTCGTTGTAGGCGCCGGATTTGTAGGCATCCAAGTTTCGCTCAAACCGTTCAATCAGGCCAATAATAAGCTGCGGAGCGGGCATGGGTCAGTTCCTTAATTTTCAGGTAGAAAGATTTTTAGAGCTTGTTGCAGAGTTATTAATATAACCAATGGAAAGACTTATCAATATTTTTTTGAGAACAAGTGGTTACCACGAAGCAGTGTTTGCTTGTGTCTCACTGAGAGAACAAGGGGTTGCAACCCCTTGTTCTAGTTTCTGATATTCACTTTTACTTTTGGACGTGAGCATGTTATTGATAACACAAAAAGAAACTACCACAAAGGAGTTCACCGCTTGAAACCCAATCCGCTTGTTTTTGGCATCGGCCAGTGCTCGCTTGATTATATCGGCCTGATACCTGCCTATCCCCCGCCGGACGTCAAATGTGAATTTTCCAATCTGCTCATCCAGTGCGGCGGGCCGGTGGCAACGGCCCTGGTTGCGCTGAAACGCTGGGGAATCCACAGCCATATGGCGGGCGTGGTAGGTGATGATGATTCCGGCACATCCATTCTGGCAGCCCTGCGCGAGGAAGGCATTGATGCGACAGGCATTCAGATCCGCGCCGGCAAATCATCACAGTTCGCGTTCATTGTGAGCGAGCCCTCATCAGCCCGTCGGACGATTTTCTGGCAGCGGCCGACCGGCCGCCCTCTGCAACCGGAAGAAATCGACGCCGGCATCCTGCTGAAAAGCAAGGTATTGCATCTTGACGGTTTGTTCCCGGAGGCTTCCGTTTATGCCTGCCGGAAAGCTAGGCGTGCAGGCATCCCGGTTGTCCTGGATGCTGGAACCCTGCGCGACGGTATGCTCGAACTTATCCGGTTAAGCGACTGCGTTGTGGCCTCCGAGGTGTTTTCCCGCGCGTTTGCCGAAACACCGGAAGAGACCTGCCGCAGACTGGCCGGTATGGGCGTCCGCTTCACAGGCGTCACGCTGGGCGCGAAAGGCTATATGGCTTTGATTGACGGACGATTCATTCACAAAGGCGCCTACCTGGCAAACGCCATCGACACCACCGGCTGTGGCGATGTCTTTCATGCGGGATTAACGTATGGAATGCTTCAAGGGTGGCATGCTGAAAAATCTCTCGATCTGGGCGCGTGGGCGGCGGCGCGAGTCAGCGAGCAACTGGGCGGCCGCAGCGGCATCCCGAATGCTCAGGATTTACAAAACAGAGGATTCACCGATTTGCCATGTCAGCCTGAAACACCGGCATAAATAAAGTTGCCGGATAGGGACCTGTAAGTTGGCATTTAAAGTTTATTTATTGCCAAATAGAAACCTGCTAAAGTTACTCTTTTGCCTGAATGAGCATGATGCCGGGATTTATGAACACCTCCTCCCTGTTTTGAAATGATTTACAGCATACACTTTTTCAGATTTGTAAGGCGAACGAAGTGATCCCTCTCTTCAGCGATGAGATGGTCAATGGACTCATGCTGGATCTTCGGTACGAGACGTTTGATGTTTTCGTAGTAAGAGATGGAATCGAGCTCTCGGCGGGCAGCAAAATCTATGGCAGAACAGGCGTCCTTAACTGCTGCCAAATCGTCATTTATGGCTTGCTGGGTGAAGACGATGTTGTTGTCTATGTAATTCCGAAGGTATTGCGCATACTCGCCGACATATGTTTCTTCCGGTATTGATTTCTCCATACCTGCAAAGATCTTTCCCAGCGTATTATGATACTTTCCCTCTTCTTCAGCAAGTTCAGCAAATAGGTCTTTTGCTTCCTGATTCTGCACAAGCTGGATTGCATATCGGTAGAAATTTGCCCCGTTCTCGTGTATCCGTTCAGCGAACTCAACGACTTCACTTGCGGTAAATAAATTCATGGTAATCCTCCTTCTATTTTTCGATCAGTCTATGCTCCCAACTCATTGGTTTTCTAACATGCTCGTTATCAGCCCTTACTTTACATTTGTAACTGAAAAACACCAAGTTGCTGCAGCAATCTCAAGGCATCAAACTGAGCCCACAATTCTACAACCTTACCTCCCTGGATGCGCGTGATCATGAAATCTTCAAACATGACCTGTCTTCCTGTTGGGGCAATGCCCTGGAAGTCGCCCTTGTGAGTGCCATATACATTGATGATGCTCGCCACTTTGTCATTTTCGGCTATCTGCTCCTTAACCACATGATGCAGGTCCGGGAAGGCGGTATAAAGCATCGCAACAAATTGCCGAAATCCTTCACGGTCGGTGGGATCAGACATGCCGGGAAGGTGTGCCGGGCAATCGGGGATGAAAAATTCTTCAATTGCAGATATGTTCTCGTCCAATTTCTCCAAGAAGATGCGTATGATGGACTTGTTTTGGTCTGTTGTCATGAGATTTTCCTCAATTGTAACATTGATCGTTAACGATTCCGTGTCCGAGGGAAAAACCTTCCCGTTCGGGTCGAATATAAACGATATTCTTCTGGGAAGATCTCGAGCATCATTTTCTCTTCCTGAATGACAAGCTGGTGCCAGACCTGATGTATCAAGACAGCAAAGAGCAAGATAATCCAGGAATTGAGATACAAAGCCACAGCTGGTATTATAAAGGTAATCCAAGCGGCATACATCGGGTGGCGGAACCACTTGAAAGGACCCATTGTGCAGAGTTCGTCTTTGGCCCACCAATTTCGCAATGTCCAAAAGCTCCAGAAAGATAGCCCCAATCCGATGATGACTAGTGCCACACCAACAGCTTTTAATGGTGTCGGATTTGTTAATATTGCTGAATGTCCCAATACGCGATCCACCCAAACAGCTATCGCCAACAACACAAGGCTGATGGACATCCCTATCGGACCGACGCCAAATAATTTATTCAGTCTACTGATGGCCATCAAGCGCCTTTTTGAATCAATGTTGGCCGTTTTCAAGCAATCAATACAACATACCCCACATAAAATGAAGCGACGGGCGTTTTTAATGCCTGTCTGCTTACATTGTTTTTATAGGCTTTCTACTGCAAATTTACCGCGCAGATTAGGAGAAGGCGGTCATGAAATTGTCATTTTGATTTTGAAAGTTTCACCACCAGAAATTTTGCCGTAGTTTCAGACTCATTATGCACACAGTGCGGAATATCAGCCGGGCTTTCAACAATTGAATCAGCGGAAACCTTCTCCCTTTCATTTCCTATTTCAATTGTAGGTTCACCGGCAAGAACATAAAAAAAGACATCTACCGGTGTGACATGTGATATAAGACTTTCGCCTGGATTTAAAGTCATGTGCACAACAGTCGCATCCGGTGATTCGAAAATCTTTTTTGCCTGTATCTTGTGAGGATTTTTGAACGACATTTCTTCTGATACACGTGTTATTTTCATTTTATACTCCTTTTACCTGCTGATTGCTTTATATACATTTTGGTATTTTTCATGAATCATATTTCGATCAAACTCATAAAAATTGTTTAACAAGTTATCCAACTCTGATGTATCAAAATATTTTTCTGTATTTGGAAAGAATACAGCATCTTCTTTTTTAATATGGACCGGATAAAATCCCGCTAACCATACTATTCCGTCAACTATCATAGGAACAACCTTTCGGTCACCGCCTTTATATTTTTCATTAAGCTCAATTACTTCCTTTACTTTAGCTCTTGTTTGTTTATGTTCATCTATTAATTCATCCATTATTCGTAGATTGTCGGCATCAAGCTTTTTCTTTGCTAATTCTAAAAACAATATATCTTCTTCTTTCCCATGATGAGTCCTATCCGCATATGTTTTGATAAAATCGACAATTGTTTCGATGAATATCGGATTATAGTCCATATCAGTCATTGATATGGCTTTTTGTTTTGCAACACTTAATACCTTTTCAATTAATCGATGCTCTATCATCAAAAGTCCACGTGGTTTCATTTTCTTACTCCTCATTATATTGTTAAATTTCAGTGCTTGTGAACATCAGATGTATGATGCTTGGCAGCGGGATGTTTAGGACCTTTAGAGTGTTCATCATGCGATCCTTTGGCTGTTGCATCCAGATGAATCCGTTCCACATAATGAGTGAATGCTACATAAGCTTCTACAAACTCCCGTCCCTGTTCGACACTCTCATCCTTGTGCTTGTAAGTAGCCGCTGCATGTTCGTAACGAGTCCTAATACCACCGGCAACATCGTCGGTGACCAGTTTTACCAGTGCATCAGCAGAGCCGCTTGCCAGGGCTTTATCCGCTTCGGCAATGGCGGGTTCTACTTCACCTGCCGGTTTCAGTCCGGTAAAGGGTGCTCCCTCGCCAGCTCGATGAATCTTGACAAGGGTTGCAAAGAACTGATTTTCTGCCGCACCCGCATTTTTCTTTCCCTTGGCGCTGAGTGCTTTGGCAAATTTCGTACGAACAATCTTTTCATCCTTCCGTTTTACCCACTTGAGGACGGGTGTGACATCTTTGGTTTCCAGGGCCTTCCGGGCATCCTGAATGACGGGCCCATCTAAAGTGTCGCAATGAGCAGCGGCAAAACTATAAACCCCAAGAATTATTGCTGTTGTGATGGCAATAACCAAAAACGTGTGAATTAAAACTATTTCCTTTTTCATGATGATAACCCTCTTTTGATTTTGTCTTAAAAAATATAATAGTTGGTATACAAACTTCGCTTTTTCCGATGAGTCGATCATCATTATAGCACTATTCATTTATTTTGAAAGGAAAATACATAGCCATTGATAACGGATTGAAACTAGCATCTTTGTTGAGGTTGATGTTTCTTTGACTTCAGAAAGCACATCACGGGATAAATCCATCATCGCTGTCTTAATTTTCGAAAATGGTCACGTCTTGCATCATCCACCTACCAAGTCACACTTGGCTGTTTCACTTAGGTGCAATGATAACCATTTGAAAGTCAGCTTCATCCGTTTTACGAAAGACCTTTCCGAGGCTGGCGATACTCTGGCTGAACAGACTGCCCATCTCGGGCATTTTCCATATGCCCAAAGATGATCAAGATAATTTTTTTTTAACATCACCCCTTATTCGGGGCAGGCGGCTCCTTTTTTCCCCCACTCATGCATCTTCTCCGAAAACTCATTGTGACTCATCTTCGGGACCGTCCGCCCCGTGCCGGGGTTTCAGCCCCACAGAACCAGGGAGTCCTTGTCGATATGATCGATCACCTGTTCCCCCGTTCTGCCCCCGTTTTGTTTCGGGTCTTTCAACTGATGACACAGCCCCCCCAGGAGTACGGCCTTGGAAAACCATGGGCATGTTCTCTGGAGGAATATGCCAATTGGCCAAACCGGGAGGCCCTTCAAGCTGGTTTGCATCCCGGTGGCACAGTGTGCATTTCAGTCCCCCGACTCCCTTGCCCTGGGACCCGCGCATGACGTTGAACATATGGGGCTGTGAGTCGTCCCGAATCATTGGTGCATCCCCAGACGGGTGACAATTCATGCAGCGGGGATGAAACAGGACTTCGCTGGCCGCGTTAAAAGCTTTCTGTGCGGCGGCTTTGTCTTCATTGGCAGCAATGGCCCAGTTCTGGTAGGGGAGAATGAATGTCCATGCGACAAAAAGACATGCGGCGATGGCAGCAAAAGCCAGGGTTTTTATCCGTCCATGATTCTGGATTCTTACCATCGTGATCTCTTTGAATAGTTCAAGATAGATGAGGTACCCCCTCAGCTTATGAAGACGCTCTGGGAGTGTTCCCGGCAAGGAGGGGGATGATTATTCGGGCTATGCATTGATAAAATACTGTTCTTGCGTGTTCGGATACTTTTCTAGCAAGGGTACCTCCAAATGCGCCCAGGTGCTTTTCCATGACTTCTTTCTGAAGCATTTGTGCGTATTTCACATTTTCATGGTGGTCCTTATTGATGGCTTCGATTTCATTGAAATATAAATACGCCATGAATTCAAATTCCACGGCGATATGATCCGGGGGCAGTTTAAAATCATCGACCAGATTAAGGCCCGCGTCATAGTAAAGTCTGGCGATCTCGAAGGTTGAATCCTGAAGGAGCTTGCCCTCTTTATAAACGGATTCAAAAAGATAGACCAGGCGCGGTTTTGAAGAAAAGAACATGTGCGTATAGTCTTTTTCTAATTCCAGAAGGAGTGCCTCCTTGACCTTATCGGGACCTACGTACATTTTTTTAAGGTCGGCTAATTCGGTAGCAAGCGATCCTGCAAGGTTCAGGTTAGTAAGGGCATCATGTAGTATCGTGGTGAACCCTCCCCGGCACAGGCTATCGATCAGATCTGTGTCCGGGTAGTTGAAAGCTTGCGCCAGAAGATTATAGATGGCTGCGTTGGATTGCAGTTTGATGATGTTTTCATCTCCTCTACTCATGAGTTTTCCTTATGTCACCGTTATTTTATACCCCGGGGAAAGAGGGGGGATCTGTATAATTTATCCGTGATAAAAATTTTAGCGCACCGGGCAGAGCCTTACGACTCTGCCCGAAGAACGCTACCAATTATGAACTACTCTTTTGTTTTTTTCGCCTCCGCCTCGATGCATGACCGTCTTTCGCTGTATTTTTTAAATCCCACAACCGCCAGCGCCGCAAGAGCCGGCACGCCCAGTTCGCCATCCAGAGACGCTTTGCCTTTGAGGGCTTTCTTTGCCACCTTCGGATAGCCGAACTTGACAGGATCTTCCTTAGCCAGAACGAACAGATGTGTTCCGCCATTTTCCACATAGCCATACAGTTTGAGTTTCTTCTCTTTGACCATTTTTGAAGCCAGTTTCTTCATCGCTTCATATTCGCCGAATTGCAGCGCTCCGGTGGGACAAACCTCCACGCAGGCCGGTTTCTTGTCATCGTTGATCCGGTAAGCACACATGCTGCACTTGACGATCTTCTTCGTGTCCGCGTCAAACTGGGGGATATGGAACTTGCACACCCGGACGCAAGTCTGACAACCGATACATATTTTTGCATCGTAAAGAACCGGACCGTATTCCGATTTGGTCAGGGCTTTCACCGGACAGTTTTCGACACAGTCCGGCTCCAGACAATGCATGCAGCGCTTTTGGTAAAGGCCGTCGTCATTGATTTGGACAAAGGTTCTGAAGAGACCCTTTGACGCCTGATCGTGGTATCTGAACTCCTGGATGCACCGGTAAGCGCAGGAGTTGCATCCCGTGCAGTATGTTTCATCCAGTAAAATGGCATATCTTTTCATTTCGTCACCTCACTACATCTTCTTAATGCTGATAAAAACATCTTCAACCCATCCCATTCCGGTCGGATCGAACTTCTTTAACATAGCCGGATCCTTCTGCGGAATCAAATCGCCGTCCCGGTAACCGAAATTGGCCGCCACCTTCAGGTTCTTGGCCCGGTGCCCGATGCCATGGAACAACAGGACGCAGTCGGTTCTGGTGATGCGCTTTGTCAGATGCACCTTGGCTTTCTGCGGCCGGGGCAGATCCTTCATGTAGGTAGGATCGTTCTCGAGGATGACACCGTCGCCTTCCTTGAGACCCAGTTTTGCCGCCGCCTTGGGATTGATCCATACCGTATCCATGTGGTTGCGGATCGTCACCTCCTTGAGGACGGGGTTGTTGATGAAGTTGGGATCGGCGTGCATATACCAGGGTGCCCTAGTAATGAGCAGTGAGAATTTGTAGTCTCCCGTGGATTCATGCCAGCGGGCGTACCAGACGGGCAGCGGACTATGGCCGACTTCGGCAAATTCATTGATGTACATCTTCACCCTTCCTCTGGGCTTGCCGTAGCCGATCTGTTCGATCTGCTTGTAGTTCTTGTACTCTTTTTTATCAATCCATAAACCGCCCTTCTTCATGAAATCAGAGGCATTTTCGGCGATGCCCGCCTTCTTGACCGCGACGTCACTCAGATTTGTCGGGATTTTTTTGGCCGGATCGCCGCTTCCATCCGTCGTCCAGTATTTCGGCGCCAGAGCCAGACCGATCTTCATGGCAAAACCGCCCCAGCCGATCTGGTCGCCCGGCGATTTCTGCACTGGCGAACCGCCGACGATGCAGGGATATTTCGGATAGTAAAGACGCAGGTCCATTTTGCCCTCTTCAAACTGATGGGGTGCCGGCACGACGTAATCGCAGAAGTAGCCCAGATCGTCCAGATACAGGTTCCAGTCCACGACAAGTTCCAGTTTCTGAGAGGCGGCCTCGAACATTTGGGAATGGATCATGGCAAACAGACCGCGGTGCGGGTTCCTGAAAAATGCAACCTTCGCGCGATTTGTCTTGTAGAGCCCCCAACCCACCATGCCGTAATGACCCGGCGCTGAAAAATCCTTCTTCCGGTAAATGTCATCGGTGACCGGAAATTCATTGCGGAAGTCCACCGGCTGGGACGGCTGCTCGGGATAAGGCGCCACGGGCGGGGCAATCTCGTCGAGCCAAGGAATCTTGACGTCGTGCAAAAGGATCATGCCGCCTTCATGGTCGATCGAGCCGGCCAGAGCGTTCAGAATCTGGATGGCGTGGCGGAGCCGCCAGCTGTTGGCGTAGTTCGGACCCGCCGCATCGCGTTTGTATGTAGGAATCAACGCATAAGGCGCGGCGGCCGCAAAATCCCGGGCAATCTTGCTGATGGCCTTGGCCGGAACCTCGCTGATCTTGGCCGCCCATTCGGGTGTGTAGGTCTTCGTCGCCTCGGCCAAAAGCTGCAGAACCGGCTTTGCCTTTATTTGCCGTCCGTCGATCGTTACGGTAAAGGTACCGCTAAGCGCCGGATCATCGCAATCATCTATAGGTTTGGCTTTTTTGTTTTTTGTGGACCAGGCCAGAAACATACCGTCGGCCGTTTTCAGATGGGTCTGTCTTTCTACGTCAACCAAAGCCGCTCCGTCCGAATATTTGGACATGAATTCCTTGTTGTACTTTTTGCCGGCCACAATCTGATTAATCATAGCCAAAGCAACGGCCAGATCCGTTCCCGGCTTGATCGCGTAATACTCACTGGCAAAATTGTCCGTCATGGGAGTGCGAACCGGATTGAACATGACGATCTTGCCTCCGTTTCTTTTTCCCGCCGCCCAGTGGTTCAACATGCCCGCTTTACCGCACTTGGAAAAAGAGTCAAACCCGAACCAGACCTGGTATTTGCACGTGTCGTAATCGTAACCGCACACATGGTGGCTCGGGGTATAACAACTGGAATAAAACTTGTTCGGCGGATTGGTCAGCGTCAGGCAGTTGATGTAGTAATGGGTGCCGAAACATTCCGTCCGCTGATCGCTCCGGGTGCAACCGATGGACTGACACAGGCGGTTGGTGTAGGGATCGCCCGGCGACGCCATCAGAATTTCTTCCGGTTTGTAGGTTTTCATTTTGGCGATGATTTCGTTGACCGCATCTTCCGTCTTCATGACGATCCAGCCGGGATCCACATCGGTTCCCTTCGTCTTGTTGGTCCTTTTCAGAGAAACCATCAAGCGGTCCGGATCGTACATGGAATCAACAAACCCCATGCCCTTGATGCAAAACTTTCCGTTGGAAACGGGATCTTCCGGACGGCCTTCCAGGGTCAGTGCGCGTTCAAGACCGGTGGCGGGGTCAACGCCGACCACGACATTATAAGCGCAGTCCGCTTCGCAGGCCCGTGCACAAACCTGTGGAACTTTTTTGGTGATCCGGTAGGGTAACTTTTCCTGAGGATGATCACCAAAGGCCCATGCGGATTTTAGATTTTTAAAGGGAAAGGTCGTTAGCGTCAGGGCAAAACCCGTTGCCCCGGCAATTTTGAAAAAATCTCTTCTTGGAATTTTTTTATCTATCATCATTCTCACCTCATTCATCAATCAACAGATAATCCTATTTTTCTTAACACTGTTAATACTTTCGTCCTTAAACATCTGGATTTTATATTCTTTGTGTTCACCCTCCTTTCTCATCAGACATCTAAGGAGTTCTTTTTGATGGTTTCGTTTGGACGCTTTAAATTGTCTCAGGTGGTCTAAAACTAAGACGAAAAAACTTCTAATCGGAGACAATGCGATGCGCTATGTTATATTTAATATACGCCAATTATTTGTATTTTCAACATGTCACTTTTGACACAGAATAAGTGTGATTTATACAAAGGCTAATAACTTTTCGAAGCACGAATATCGTTTTAACGATGATGGATTTTAGTAACGATTGATGCGAGTTTTTATTATTATCATACCAGCCACTAATAGCATCCTTCTATAATATTTGTGAGTAGTTAGCTCCCGTTCGATGTTAGTTGTATCGTTCACCATTTTTGATTATCTGAAAGTTGAAATGTTTAATGAGCAGGCTGAATCAGATAAAAAACATGCATCAGGAAGTAACAAATAAAAAACTGCGATTAATGATTTTTAAGATCGCCGATTAATGACAGCGTAAAGGAAGCTTATCGGGATGAACGCTCTCGAACAAGTGCTACAAATATCACTACCATCAAGAAAAATGATTTGCTCCTGTTCTTTCGCTGTGTCATAATATACTCAACATTAAGATCAGTAAATCAGAGTAAATGAGGGCTGGTTTTCCTACTGCAGGATGACGCGAATTGCATGAAGTGTAACAGTGTTTTGGTTAACCTCAGAAGGCAAGACAAGGAAGGGGAATGAAAGTGAAAAGTAAAAATGCATTTTTTAAAGTTTTGCCGAGCATTGTTTTGATTATTCTGTTCATCATCCTGATCCGTGTATTTCTGGTAGCTCCGGCCGGTGCTGAGAAACTGACCGTTATTTCCGATACGGAATACGACCCTGCCGTGTGGGGCAAAATCTATCCGCTGGAATACAATAGCTATTTGAAAAATAAAGAAATGGCAGTTTCGCCCACAGGATTTGGCGGCTCCATCAAACTCCAGAAATCCATCAGGCAGCCAGAGATGCTGATGAACTTCAAAGGAAATGCCTTCAGTAAAGATTATTCAGAAGACCGTGGACATCCTTATTCGATGGATGATTTAAAAGAATCGAAAAGAGTAACGCCAAAAACGCCAGGCTCTTGCATGACCTGCAAGACGCCCAATCTGCGAGATGTTTATAAAGACATGGGCTGGAATTATGCAAAAACACCGCTTGCTGAATTGCTGTCCAGGATTAAACATCCCATCTCCTGCGCTAATTGTCATGATCCGCAAGGTATGCAACTGCGCGTCAGTAATCCTGCTTTTATTGAAGCCATGGGAAAACGCGGCATCGACGTTGCCAAAGCGCCGCGCCAGGATATGCGCAGCTATGTATGCGGGCAATGTCATTCCGAATATTACCTTGAACCGAAAACTTCGCGCGTGATTTTCCCCTGGGATAAAGGATTAAAACCCCAAGAAATATATGCCTATTACAAGGACGTCCCATCCGGATTTGAAATGGACTGGCAGCATCCCGATTCTCAAGCGAAGATGCTCAAAGCCCAGCACCCCGATTTCGAATTGGCGAGCAACGGTTTCCACAGCAAGTTCGGTCTAGCCTGTGCGAATTGCCACATGCCTTTCATGCTGGAAGGCGGAGTTAAATACTCATCACACTGGGTGACAAGCCCGCTAAAACACATTCAAGCCTCCTGCAGCACCTGCCATCAACAGGACGAACAATTGATTTTGGAACGGGTCAAAACAAAGCAAAACAACGTTTTTCAATTGTTGCACACGGCGGGGCAAACCATCGCCCGCGCGCATGAGGTGCTCGGTAAAGCCGGCGCCGCACCCAAAGTTAACAAGGCCGACCTGGATAAGGCGCGTGAACTCCTCCGCAACGCTCAGTGGTTATGGGATTTTTTTGCCGCGGAAAACTCCATGGGTTTTCATAATACTGATGAGGCGCAAAACACGCTGAAACAATCCAATGATCTGGCGCAGCAGGCCATTGCTATGGCGAGCAAAGCAGCAGGAACACAAAATTAATTTTTATGCGACGCGCATACGGGGCATCCTGAGTATAACAGTTTACCGCATCCGCTGTTATATTCATGGGGTGCTTTTGATGATTATCAAATCTTTAGGGCGTGGCACAGATGCCTATTATAAAAGAGTTGACAAAGTAGTTTGTCTCTATTATCCTCGTGTACAAGTAAATTGCATGCAAGGGTAAATTCATTTTTATGCTCGAAACAGATTGTATTTTCTTTCAACTGGCAAAGGTCCATCAACTCGCCAACCGGTTTCTCAGTCAGAAGGTTTCCGAACTCAATATCACATCCGTGCAGGCGATGGTTCTGGGCTTTCTTGAGAAAGAAGATCAAATCACATCCAGTGAACTCGGCAAAAGGACTGAGCTGGACAGCGCAACGCTTACGGGTCTTCTTGACCGTCTGGAGGCCACAGGGTTTATCGAACGCAAGGGAAATCCCGGCGACCGGCGATCGATCCACATTCATCTGACTAAAAAAGGCAAAGCCATGAGCGGGAAAGCAACCCGAGTGATAGCCGAAAGCAATTTAGAGTTTCTGCAAGGTTTAACCCTCACAGAAAAACAGGATTTACATGGCATCATTAAGAAACTTCGTCTTCTGGCGCCCGGTTCATAAAGGCACACGTCGGACATCCGGCCATATCGCCGGGGAAAGGAGCAATCATGGGAACCATTCATAAAACCGGATGTGTTTTGTGCGCACAAAACTGCGGTCTCGAAATCGAGGTGGAAAACAATCGCATCGTAAAGGTGAAGCCGGATAAATCCAACGCCAAAAGCGAAGGATATTTCTGCCGCAAGGGCATGAACGTTGCCTATCACCAGCACAATGCCGACCGCCTGAAATACCCCCTCAAAAAAGTCGGCGACAAATTCGAGCGGATTTCCTGGGATCAGGCCATCGATGAAATCGCGGCTAAACTTCAAGGTATTATCGGCCAGTACGGCCCTCGCTCCTTTGCCTATATGGGCGGCGGTGGCCAGGGCTGCCATTTCGAAGCGGCCTTCGGTGTGAGGTTAATGCGTTTACTGGGCTCGCAATATCAATACAGCGCACTGGCTCAGGAATTTTCCGGCGCATTCTGGGTGTGCGGACGCACCCATGGCAAGCAGTATCTTCATGATCAGCCGGACGTGAACCACACCGACGTTCTCCTGGTGTTCGGCTGGAACGGCATGCAGAGCCATCAGATTCCCCAGGCGCCCAGACAGCTCCAGCGGTTGTCCAAAGATAAAGACAAAATGCTGATCGTGGTCGATCCGCGCCGGACGGAGACTGCAAAACTCGCCGATATTCATCTGTGTATCCGTCCCGGGACGGATTCTCTGATGCTTAAAACTATGATTTCCATGATCCTCAAAGAAGGATGGGTCAATCAAGAGTATCTGGCCAACAGAACATCGGGCTTCGATTCCGTGAGATCCTATTTTGAAAATTTCGACGGCCGTGCCGCCCTGAAAGTCTGTGAGCTCGATTTCGATCAGGTCCGCGAAGTTACCAAAACCTACGCCACGCGCAAATCATCGCTACGCTACGATCTCGGCCTTTTCATGGGACGCCACAGCGGCTTGAACTCTTATCTGATCGTTATTCTCCAGGCGATCTGCGGCAGACTCTGCGTCTCCGGCGGTAATGTTATTAACGGCCACATGATGCCCATCGGCCCCAACAGCGATGAAAGAGACCAGAAAACATGGCGCAGCATGACCACCAATTCCTTTCCGGTTTGCGGCTCTTTTCCGCCCAATGTGATGCCGGAGGAAATTCTCTCAGATCATCCCGAACGATTAAGAGCCGTCATTGTCACACAATCCAATCCGCTGCGCTCCTACGCGGACACCACGGCCTATGAAAAAGCCTTTCAGCGGCTGGATCTCCTGGTGACGGGGGAAGTCGCGATGACGGAAACAGCCGCGCTGTCCCATTACGTCCTGCCCTCACGCACCGGCTACGAATCCTGGGACGGCACTTTCTTCCCGATGACCTATCCGGGCATTTACTTCCAGATGCGGCGTCCCATCATTGAACCGGAGGGAGAACCGCTGGAGCTGGGTGAAGTACATACGCGTCTGGCCGACAAGCTGGGGCTCATTCCGCCGATTCCGGAAAGCCTTTACCAGGCGGCCTTTGAAAGCCGCGCCACCTTCGGAAAAGCCCTGATGGAGTACGCCATGACGGAGCCGAAAGCCATGAAGGTCATGCCGTTTGTCCTGGGGAAGACACTGGGCAAAGCTCTGGGCTCCGTCCACCTGGCGGCTCTGTGGGGCATGCTTCAGGTCGCTCCCAGGTCATTATATAAGAACGCCATCAGGGCGGGCTTTAAGTCAGGTCCGGCACTGGGTGAAGAAATCTTCCAGCAGATTCTCGATCATCCGGAAGGCATCTGGGTGGGGCAAGTCGACCCGGAAAATAACTTTGCAGAAATCAAGACGGCAGATGGCAGAGTCAACCTGCATATTCCGGAACTGCTCGAAGAACTCAAAGCCATTGACGCGGTCGGAGAAGAAGCGGCGCTGACGCTGCCTGCGGAATTTCCGCTCATCCTCATGGCGGGAAAGCACATCGATAAAAACGCCAATACATTGATGCGCGATCCCGCATGGAATGAAGGCAAGCGCGCCTGCACGCTGGCCATGCACCCTGACGATGCAGTCGCTTTGAATTTAAAAGATGGCCAACAAGTCAGAGTAACAACGGAAGCCGGGACGGAAGAAATTGAACTGGAAGTAACAGGCACGGCCCGCAAAGGCCACGTGGTGATTCCGCACGGCTTCGGCCTGGTTTATAACGGTGTGAAATACGGCGCCAACGTGAACCGTCTCACGAAAAACACTCACCGCGACCAGTTCGGCACGCCGATCCACCGCTACGTGCCCTGCCGCGTGGAGGCCGTTTAATATCGGCGCAAACGTCAACCACGGGATAAGAAACCGCCATGGCGGATGAATTGAATATGGAGGATGATATGGAACTGAAAACTGTAAACGAAACGCTGAATACGTATATCAGGCCGCAGACTTTTCCGATCGCCGTCAAGCTGTTCACGGCAAAAGAAACACTCCCGGTAAAAGTCAAAATCCCCGTCAAGGATATGGGTTACCCGATCGCGCTCTGTCAGGCCTGGGGCCTTTCCAGACGACACGGCTGGACGGTGGCCGTCGGCCAACAGGATCAGTGCTGCATCGGAGGCCACATCGCCATGGGATTCATGGAGCATCCACCGCAGGGCGCTCCTGATGATGCTGACAACAGGCTCGAGCCGGGCCAATACGCCTTTATGGTGTCGGCGCCCATCGACCGGGCCGATTTCGAGCCGGACATGATCTGCCTGTTTGTCAACGCCGTCCAGGCCATGCGTCTGGCGCAGGCGGCCGCCAATGGAGGCGGGGGCATGGGACCGACGTTTGCGACCGGCATGGGAAGCTGCGGCGACACGGTGGCGCGCACAATGAAAACCGACCTGAACCAGTTCATTCTCCCCTCAGGCGGCAACAGGGTCTTTGCTTCCACGCAGGACGACGAACTCATCTTCACCATCCCGAAAAACAAAATCGAACTCATGATGAAGGCGCTGGCTGATACGCATGCGGCCGGTTTCCGCTATCCCGTCCTGACGGATATGCGGCACCGCCCCAACCTGCCGCCCTTTCTCGAAATTCCGAAAAATAATTAAAAACTGTGAAGGATTTTTAAAGGAGAAAAAATGAAAGTCGTCGGTTTTGTAGGAAGTCCAAGAAAAAGAGGCAACACGACAGCCATCGTCAACGAGGTTCTTCGGGGAGCCTCTGAGGCTGGCGCGGAAACGAAAATCTTCAATATCAATGAACTGGGAATTCGGGGATGTCAGGCTTGCTACAAGTGCCAGACTCCGGAAGGCAAGTGTGTCCAGACGGACGGCATGACGCCGCTTTACGATGAAATCTTCAGCGCCGACGCCGTCGTCATCGGCACGCCGGTTTTTATGTTCCAGATAACCGGTCAAACCAAAACTTTTATCGACCGGCTTTTTGCCCTGCTGTATCTCAAGGACGGTAAACCGGGAGCATTCAAGAATAAGATAAAAGGAAAGAAAGTTATCACCGTCTATTCGCAGACACAGCCGGAAACCGGCTTATTTGCTTCGTCCTTCGATCTGAATGAAGCCGTCCTCGGTTTTCTGGGCTTCAAGGTTGAGGGCCGCATTGCTGCGGGAGGAATGGCCGGCCCGGATTCGGCAAGAAATACTCAAACGGTTATGGACCAGGCTCATAACGCAGGTATCGAGCTGGTAAAGTGAAAGCATAAGATAAGCGAAGAAAGGAATAAATTATGAGTGAACTGGTAAAAATTTCCATCGAAAACCACGTAGCGGACGTCCGCTTCAACCGGCCTGAAAAATACAACGCGCTCAGCTTTGCCATGATCGACGCCATGGCCGCCGCCATCGACCGGCTGGCCAAAGAACCCGGCGTCCGTGTTGTGGTTATTTCCGGCGAAGGCAAGAGCTTCTGCGCCGGGCTGGATATTGAGAACTTCGCGGCCATGCAGGCCGGAGAAAATAAGTTTCCCAATCTTACGGATCGATACGAAAAACGGATTTCCAATATCTATCAACATATCGGATATGGATGGAAAGAGCTCCCCGTGCCGGTCATCGCGGCCATTCATGGCGTAGCGTTGGGCGGCGGTTTCCAGATCGCCATGGGGGCTGACATTCGATTCAGCACGCCTGATGCAAAATTCTCTATCATGGAAATGCGATGGGGATTGATTCCGGATATGAGCGTGACCCAGACTATCCGCGATGTCGTATCGATTGATGTGGCCAAAGAACTGATCTTTACGGGTAAAACCATCAAAGGTGAAGAAGCGGCCCGATTGAATCTGGTGACACACGTTTGTGAAAAACCCTATGAAGAGGCCATGGCACTGGCCAGAGAGGTCGCATCCAAAAATCCCGATGCCATTCGCGCGGCGAAAAAACTGATCAACGAAGTGTGGCATGGTGACTCCGGCAGAGGATTGATGATGGAATCCGAGCTGATGATGACACTCATGGGAAGTCCCAACCAGATGGAGGCTGTTTCGGCAAACTTTACCAAGCGTGAACCGCTATTCAAAGACCCTGTATGACCCGATCATCGCCGATATCCCCTCTTGACCCTTCAGCCTTTTCAGTGTAGGGAAACAGGCAATGATCCGAAAAAAAGGAGGCCGTTTTGCTGGCAGTTTCCATTATTTTTCGGGACGGATGAATCATCAAACCCCTAGAAAGAAGGAGACAGCCCATGAGTAACGCCAACGAACCCAAAATAACGAATATCAAAATAAATCCCGATAACCTTTATCGAGAAGAGTCCTTCACGGACCTGACGTATGCCACGATCCGGCGTCTTATGCCCGTCAAGATTGACGGCTCGCCTGATGAAAGCCGGGAACCCCTTTTCACCGGCATGGCCCAGTTGATGTCCCCCAACGGACCGATTCCGATTCAGTGTGTGATTGAAGGGGCCAAGACCCTCAGCGATGCAGCCGCTAAATTACCCGACGCCATTGAAAAAGCTGTTCAGGCCATGATTGCCGAGGCAAAGGAAATGGAGCGGGAGGAAGCTTCACGAATTGTGATACCCGGCCAACAAGCATGAGGTTTGACTATGATTGAGAATACCATCGACGCATGGCACAAATTGATTAAATCCAAAAGCGCAGAAGGTCTGGACGATATTCTGGCTGAAAATGTTGTCTTTCATTCACCGGTGGTTCATACGCCGCAGGCAGGAAAGCCCATCACAACATTATACCTGACAGCGGCATTGCATGTGTTCAACAATGAATCATTCCACTATCTTCGTGAAGTCACTTCCGGTAACCATGTCGTGTTGGAGTTTCAGACCGTGATTGACGGCATCTCCATCAACGGCGTGGACATGATCACCTGGGGCGAAGACGGCAGAATTATTGATTTCAAGGTCATGATCCGCCCGCTGAAAGCCATCAACCTGATCCACAAAATGATGGGCGAGATGCTGCAAAAGATTAAATGACTGTTGCCGAAAATCATTATTCATGCCGATGGAAAACAGAATTGCGCCCATAAAGTTCCGGCGTGACAAGAGAAGATAAATCCCTCAGCGCCGGTGTTTTTTATAGCCGAACCAAACCCAGACGACACCCCAGAAAACAAGGATCGGCCCCGGACCGATGAAGAAAAATGAAAAAGGGCTGTTCGCCCAGGGTTTCATTATGGCGGCGCAGCCGGCAACCCACAGGATCGTGACAAGAATGGCAAGGCGCATCCATCCCGTCAGAGCTATTCCAAGACTGCGGCGGTAAGGTTTGTATGCGGGCTCCGGCTTTTTGCCCATCAACCGGGGAAGGAAAAATATCGCTGCGGCGATCGCAGCCACAACCAGAATTTCTTGCATAGAAATACCTCATCGCTTACGGACTTCGCGGATCATCTGCGGATGGCCAGACAAACCGGCGCAACGGCTATAACACACATTGATCAAGAATCCTATTGTTTGAAAAAATCGAAGCTGGCAAAAACACGAATGCTGTCATGAAAAAGTCTGAAAAGTTTTTGCTGAAATGAAAGAAAAAATGCAGCCTCATGAGTCATAGAGGCCATCAAGCCTATCGCCATAGTGTTTGGTGATTTCGCGGCGGCGGAGCTTGAGCGTCGGCGTCAGTTCCCCTGATTCTTCAGTGAAATCTTGCGGGAGGATGATAAAGCGCTTTATTTGTTCATATGGCGCCAGACGACTGTTAACAGCCTGCACCTGATCGGATACGGCCTGCAATATTTTGGGATGATCAGACAGA
>Ga0209507_1001120_pt1 | contig 22778 bp, 19 predicted proteins | sample AD_UKC028_MetaG_FD_184414 | JGI IMG/M metagenome (GOLD analysis project Ga0209507, IMG submission 184414) | Active sludge microbial communities of municipal wastewater-treating anaerobic digesters from USA - AD_UKC028_MetaG (SPAdes) (version 2) | ecosystem: Engineered > Bioreactor > Anaerobic >...
GCATGTACACCCGGACGACCTGCCCGACCCACATCGTGCAGGAAGTCATCGACAACGCGGCCGACGAGGCGCTGGCCGGCTATGCCAAGAAAATTGCCGTCGCCATCCGCGCCGATGGCGTCATCGAAGTTTCCGACAATGGGCGCGGCATCCCGGTCGAAATCCACCCGGAAGAAGGCCGGCCGGCGGTCGAACTGGTCTTCTGCAAGCTGCACGCCGGCGGCAAATTCAACAAGAAGGAATCGGGCAACGCCTACCGCTTCTCGGGCGGCCTGCACGGCGTTGGCGTATCGGTGACCAATGCGCTGTCGACGCGGCTGGAAGTCGAGATCAAGCGCGGCGGCGGCGTGCATCACATCGCCTTCGGCGCCGGTTTCGTCACCGAGCCGCTCTCGCGCATCGGCGATTGCGGTCAGCGCAACACCGGCACCACGGTGCGCATCTCGCCCGACCCCAAGTATTTCGACTCGCCCAAGATCAATCTCGGCCAACTGGAACACCTGCTGCGCTCCAAAGCCGTGCTGATGCCCAATGTCACCGTCGAACTCGACATCGAAGGCCAGGAAAAGAAAGTCTGGTGCTACCAGAACGGCATGGCCGACTACCTCAATGAAATGATGGTCGGCACGCCGGTCGCACCGATTTTTGTCGGCGAAAAATATGTCGACACCGCCAACGGTTTCGCCGTCGGCGAAGGCGCCACCTGGGCGCTGGCCTGGTTCGAAGAAGGCGGCGGCAAGCCGGAAAGCTACGTCAATCTGATCCCGACGCTCGACGGCGGCACCCATGAAGCGGGGCTGAAAGCCGGCGTCTTCGAAGCGATCAAGACCTTCGCCGACCACCACGCCATCCTGCCGGCCAAGGTCAAACTGGCGCAGGAAGACGTCTGCGGCCGCATGACTTACCTGCTCTCGGCCAAGGTGCTCGACCCGCAGTTCCAGGGCCAGACCAAGGAAAAACTGACCAGCCGCGACGCCTACAAGCTGGTTTCGCAAATGGTGCGCGACCCGTTCGAACTGTGGCTGAACAGCCACGCCGATTTCGGCAAGAAGATCGCCGAGCTGGCCGTCAAGGCGGCGCAAAACCGCATGAAATCGACACAGAAGGTCGAGAAAAAGAAATCCTCCGGCATCGCCACCCTGCCCGGCAAGCTGACCGACTGCGAATCGGACGATATTTCCCGCAACGAAGTCTTCCTGGTCGAAGGCGACTCGGCCGGCGGTTCCGCCAAACAAGGCCGCGACAAGGAAACCCAGGCCGTGCTGCCGCTGCGCGGCAAGGTGCTCAACACTTGGGAAGTCGACCGCGATCAACTGTTCAAGAACAACGAGGTCCACGACATTTCCGTTGCCATCGGCGTCGACCCGCACGGCCTCGACCAGATCGACAGCATCGACGTCACCGACCTGCGCTACGGCCGCATCATTGTCATGTCCGACGCCGACGTCGACGGCTCGCACATCCAGGTGCTGCTATTTACCCTTTTCCTCCGCCACTTCCCGGCGCTGGTCGAACGCGGCCACATCCACGTCGCCCAGCCGCCGCTCTTCCGCGTCGATGTCGAGGCGCGCGGCCATACGCGCAAGGTCTATTGCCTGGACGAAGCGGAAAAGGAACAAACCCTGCAAAAACTGCGCGACGAAGGCGTTTCCGAATACAAAATCACCGTCTCCCGCTTCAAAGGCCTCGGCGAAATGAACCCCGACCAACTCTGGGAAACCACGCTGTGCCCGGATACCCGCCGCCTCGTGCCCTTCCAGGCGGACCGCGACACGATCAAGCAGATGACCGCCACCTTCACGCTGCTCATGGGCAAGGGCGAAGCCGCTGGCCGCCGGGCGTGGATGGAGAAGGACGGCGGGCTGGTCGAGGCGGATGTCTGAGGCATCCCCAGCGCAGATGACCGCCAGGTTACCGTTCGTCACAGCACCCACGGGCACAACTGACTAAGCTCCAACCCTTTGCGTACCGTTTTGAACAACCATTTCCCCACCATGCCCCGCCTGTCCGCGTTCCGCGCCTGCCTGCTCTCTCTCGGCATTGCCCTGCTCGCCGGCTGCGGCTCGCTGCCGTCGCTGTCTTCCACAAAACCGGCCGCTACGGCGCCGGCAAACACCGTCACGGCCCCCCCGGCCGCTGTCCGCAAACCGAAAATCGGCCTCGCCCTCGGCGGCGGCGCGGCGCGCGGTTTTGCCCACATCGGCGTCATCAAGATGCTGGAATCGCAGGGCATCGTTCCCGACTACGTGGTCGGCACCAGCGCCGGCGCCGTGGTCGGCTCGCTCTATGCCGGCGGGAATGACGCTTTCGCCATGCAGAAAATTGCCGTCCAGCTCGACGAGAAAATCTTCGCCGACTGGACGCTGGGCGGGCGCGGCTTGCTCAAGGGCGAAGCGCTGCAGGATTTCATCAACCAGCACCTCAACAAGCGGCCGCTGGAAAAGCTGAACAAGCCCTTCGCGACGGTCGCCACCGACCTCAACAGCGGCGAGCGCGTGGTTTTCCGCACCGGCGACACCGGCATGGCCGTGCGCGCCTCGGCTGCCGTGCCGGGCGTCTTCCAGCCGACCCAGTTCCGCGGCCGCAGCTACGTCGATGGCGGCCTGACCAGCCCGGTACCGGTCCAGGCAGCGCGCGAGATGGGCGCCGATTTCGTGATCGCGGTCGATATTTCCGCGCGGCCGGAAGGGCAGCCGGTCGATAGCCTGAGCGCCATCCTCTGGCAGACCACCACCATCATGGGCGGCGTCATCGCCCGCAATGAACTGCGCGACGCCGATGTCGTCATTCGCCCGACCCTGCCCTACGTCAAGTCGTGGGACTTCACCGCCCGCCATGACGCCATGATGGAAGGCGAAAAGGCCGCGCTGGCGGCGCTGCCGCAAATCCGCCAGAAACTGGGCCGGTAAGCATGCAAACCGCCATGGTCAGCGGCGCCCGCGTCCTCTCGCTGATCCCGCCGATGACGCAGTTGAACGTGCCCTACCCGTCAACCGCCTACCTGACCGGCTTCCTGCGCTCGCGCGGAATCGCCGCGACGCAGGCCGACATCGCCCTGGCGCTGGTGCTCGACCTGTTTTCACCGGACGGGTTGCGCGCCATCCGCAAATGCGTGGCCGCCATCCCGCTGAAAAAGCGCTCGCCCAGCCTGCGCGGCTTTGACGAACAGTTCGACCGCTACCTGGCCACCGTCACCCCGGCCATCGCCTTTTTGCAAGGGCACGACCCGTCAATCGGCCACCGCATCGCCGGCCGTAATTTCCTGCCCGAAGGGCCGCGCTTCGCCGCGCTCGACGTCTATATCGACGAAGAGGGCGGCGACCCGCTGGCCTGGGCCTTCGGCATGCTCGGCATCCAGGACCGGGCGCGCCACTTGGCGACACTCTATCTCGACGATCTGGCCGACGTGCTGCGCGATGCCGTCGACCCGCGTTTCGAATTCGTCCGCTACGGCGAGTCGCTGGCGCGCAGCCAGCCGACCTTCGAACCACTGGCCCGCGCCCTCACCGCGCCGCCGACGCTGGTCGATAGCACCCTCGAAAAACTGACCATTTCGGCCGTCGACCGCAACAGGCCGACCATCGTCCTGCTTTCCGTGCCCTTCCCCGGTTCGGTCTATGCCGCCTTCCGCATGGCGCAGGCGATCAAGGCGCATGACCCGAAGATCGTCACCGTGCTCGGCGGCGGCTGGGTCAATACCGAATTGCGCGAGCTGAAAGAGCCGCGCGTCTTCGACTATTTCGATTACGTCACGCTCGACGACGGCGAGCGCCCCATCCTGGCGCTGCTCGACTATCTGGAAGGCAAACGCCCGCGCCTCAACCTCGTGCGCACCTACGCCCGCGTCGACGGCAAGGTGCGCTATTTCAACAACAGCGAACCAGACGTGCCCTTCGCCGAAGTCGGCACGCCGACCTGGGACGGCCTGCCGCTCGACCGCTACCTGTCGCTGCTCGACATGCTCAATCCGATGCACCGGCTATGGTCGGACGGGCGCTGGAACAAGCTGACCGTCGCCCATGGCTGCTATTGGAAGAAATGCAGCTTCTGCGATGTCAGCCTCGACTACATCGGCCGCTACGACGGCGCGCCGGCCGCGCTCCTGGTCGACCGCATCGAAACCATCATCGAAGAAACCGGGCAGACCGGCTTCCATTTCGTCGACGAAGCCGCGCCGCCGAAAGCCCTGAAGGCACTGGCCGACGAATTGCAAAAGCGCAACCGGGCGATTTCCTGGTGGGGCAACATCCGCTTTGAAAAATCCTTTACCCCGGAACTCTGCAACCAGTTGGCCGACAGCGGCTGCATCGCCGTCTCCGGCGGCCTCGAAGTCGCTTCCGACCGCTTGCTGAAGCTGATGAAGAAAGGCGTCTCGGTCGACCAGGTCGCCCGCGTTACGCGCGCCTTCTCCGATGCCGGCGTCCTCGTCCACGCCTACCTGATGTACGGTTTCCCGACGCAAACCGTGCAGGACACCGTCGATGCCCTCGAATACGTCCGCCAGTTGTTCACCGAAGGCTGCATCCAGTCCGGCTTCTTCCACCGTTTCGCGTGCACCGTCCATTCACCGGTCGGCCTCAACCCGGCCGAATACGGCATCAAGCTGAAAGCGCTGCCGCCGATCAGCTTCGCCACCAACGACGTCGAATTCATCGACCCCACCGGCGTCGACCACGACGCCCTTGGCCAGGCGCTGAACAAGGCGCTCTACAACTACATGCACGGCATCGGGCTGGATGAGGACGTGCGCAGTTGGTTCAACGATGCCATGCCCCGGCATCACGCGCCAAAACCAAGAGTGGGACGTCATTTCATTGCAAAGGCACTGTCCGGCAAGTAACATCCATTTGGTATGTTTTTGCGGAAAGCTCCTTGAAACTCGACTACGCCACCCTTGACGCCCTGCGCGTGCATCATCCCGCTTGGCGTTTGCTACGCTCCGAACATGCCCCGCTGGTCGCCAGTTTTCTGCAACGGACTTTCATTGTGCCCAATGTGCGCCTTTTACCGGCAGCCGATCTGGGCGAGGCACTGGAAGATGAATTGTTTGCTTTGCGCGAACGACTGGGGGGCGATGCGTTTCCCAAATCGGCCCATGAGTATCTGAACGACTGGGCGAATCCGGATAAGGGTTGGCTTCGCAAGTTTTACCGGCAAGGCTCCGACGAAGCGCAATTCGACCTGACGCCAGCCACGGAAAAAGCCATAGCCTGGCTGGGAACGCTCACCGAACGCAGTTTCGTCGGCACCGAATCGCGTTTATTGACACTGTTCGACCTGCTCAAACAGATGAGCGAGGGTAGCCAAACCGATCCGGCGCGGCGGATCGCCGAATTGCAGGTGCGGCGAGATGAGATCGACGCCGAAATCGTTCGCGTCATGGGCGGCGATGTCCCGGTTTTGGATGACAGCGCCTTGCGTGATCGATTTCAGCAGTTCCAGACAATCGCCCGTGAATTGCTCGGCGACTTCCGTGAGGTCGAACATAATTTCCGCCTGCTTGACCGCCGTGTACGCGAACGGATTACCTTGTGGGAAGGCAGCAAGGGGGAGTTGCTCGCCGAGATCATGGGCGAGCGCGATGCAATTGCCGATTCCGATCAGGGCCGCAGTTTCCGCGCCTTCTGGGATTTTCTGATGTCCAGCCAGCGGCAGGAAGAATTGTCGGAACGTCTCGAAGAAGTGCTGGCACTGCCCGCCGTGCGTGAACTGAATCCCGACAGCCGCACGCGCCGCGTGCATTACGACTGGCTGGAGGCCGGCGAACACACGCAACGTACCGTCGCCCAACTTTCGCAGCAACTGCGGCGTTTTCTCGACGATCAGGCCTGGCTGGAAAACCGCCGCATCATGGACATCCTGCGTGCCATTGAAGGCAAAGCCATCGCCTTGCGCGGTCAACTGCCGACTTCAGGCGAAATCATGCAGATTGCCGACACGGCAGCAGATATTGAATTGCCGATGGAAAGGCCGCTGTATACGCCACGCCATAAGCCGAAGATTGCCGATCTGATGTTGGATTTTGACGACCCGGACGTCGATGCCAGCGCCCTTTACGGACAAATCGTTGTCGACAAAGCGGCATTGGCACGCAACATTCGCCACGCCCTGCAAGACCGCTCGCAAATCACGCTTCGGGAAATTTGCGAGCGTTATCCATTGGCGCACGGTCTGGCGGAGCTCGTTGCCTTTTTGCAACTGGGCAACGAGCAATTCAAGGCGGTTATCGATGAAGGCACCTCGGAATTGATTACCTGGGCTCCTGAGTCAAATAGCGGAACGAAAGAAAGCGCAGCCATCACCCGTCGCGCCCGCATGCCGCGTGTGATTTTTGTAAGGTAAGCCGTGACCGAAGCCAATACCGAAACTTTTCCCGAGCAAGGCAACGAACTTTCCATTCTCGTAATCGGCCTGCTTAAAGGTGTGCTCTATCTGGAGCACGACCCCGGCTTATGGAATGCACTGATCCAGTTACAGGCGCGGGTGCGCGATCACATTGCCGTGCTCGGGCTGGACTTGGTACTCGATGAAGCGGAGGGCTACGCTTTTCTGCGCGCCCGCCCGGTACTGGAAGACGGGGATGCTTCTCAGGCAAACAAGCTGCCACGTCTGGTTGCGCGCCGCCCTCTGTCTTTCCCGGTCAGCCTCTTGCTGGCCCTCCTGCGCAAGAAGCTGGCGGAATTCGATGCCGGCGGCGATGCGACGCGCCTGATTTTGTCACGCGAAGAAATCGTCGAATTAGTCCGCGTTTTTCTACCGGACAGTAGTAACGAGGCCAAATTGATCGATCAGATCGAAACGCACATCAACAAAATTGTGGAATTGGGCTTTCTGCGACGTTTAAAACCGCCTGTTGCGGTCAACGCCGAAAAAGGCACAAATTTCGAAGTACGGCGGATATTGAAAGCCTTTATCGATGCGCAATGGCTGGCGGATTTCGATGGCCGACTGGCAGCTTACCAAGCGCAACTCAATGGCGAAGCAGACGACAACGAAATCGAGGAAGGTGGCAGCAATGCGTAATCAGGACTCAGCCCCGCAAACCCTCGGTTTCGACTTCATCGCCGACGACACCCTATCCGGCTTCCGTCTGCACCGGCTGGAAGTGCTCAATTGGGGCACTTTCGACAAGCGCGTGTGGACCATGCAGTTGGACGGCAAAAACGCCCTGCTCACCGGCGACATCGGCTCTGGCAAGTCGACGCTGGTCGATGCCGTGACCACCCTGCTCGTCCCGGCCCAGCGCATTGCCTACAACAAGGCAGCAGGGGCGGATGCCAAGGAACGCTCGCTACGTTCCTATGTGCTCGGCCATTACAAGTCCGAACGCAATGAAATCACCGGCGCTTCGAAGCCGGTCAGCCTGCGCGATGCCAACAGCTATTCGGTCATCCTCGGTGTTTTTCACAATGCCGGTTACGACCAGACAGTAACGCTGGCGCAGGTGTTCTGGCTGAAGGACGCGCAAGGCCAGCCGGCGCGTTTCTTCGTCGGCGCTGAACGCGATCTGAACATCGCGGCAGACTTTGCAAATTTTGGCACCGACATCACGCAACTGAAGAAACGCCTGCGGGCCGGCGGCTACACCATTGAAGACAGCTTCCCGCCCTACGGCGCCTGGTTTCGCCGTCGCTTCGGCATCGACAACGAGCAGGCACTGGAATTGTTCCACCAGACGGTATCGATGAAATCGGTCGGCAATCTGACCGATTTTGTGCGCAGCCACATGCTGGAGCCTTTCGATGTCGCGCCACGCATCACCGCGCTGATCGGCCATTTCGACGACCTGAGCCGCGCCCATGCCGCCGTTTTGCGCGCCAAGCGGCAAGTCGAGTTACTGCAACCGCTGGTTGGCGATGCCGGACGGCATGCGGATTTGAGCCAAAAAATCGAGGAATTGCGCCAATGCCGTGAATGGCTGCGGCCGTATTTCGCCAGCCTGAAACGTGGCCTGCTCGACAAACGGCTGGGTAAACTCGCAGCGGAATGGGAGAAACTCAGCACTCAGATCAAGCGTCTGGAAGATCTCCGCCAGTCACAACAGAAAGAGGTCGATGAACTAAAACAGGCGGTCGCCAACAATGGCGGGGATCGTCTTGCCCAACTCGCCAGCCAAATCCACCAGCAAATGCAGGAACGCGACAAGCGCCGGGAAAAATCGCGGCAGTACGAAGAGCTGACGCAAACGCTCGGTGAAACACCCGCCCCTGACGAATCTACTTTCCTTGCCCAGCGCAAGCGGCTCGCGCTGCAACGCGACGACACGCGCCAACGCGAGACCGACCTGCAAAACAAACTCACCGAACACAGCGTCAGCTTCGCCCAAAGCAAAGGGGAGCACGACACGTTGAGCGTCGAAATCCGCAGCCTGAAAGCGCGGCGCAGCAATATTCCGGCGGATCAGATCGCCTTGCGCGCCACCCTGTGTGCCGCGCTGAAACTCGACGAAGACGATCTGCCTTTCGCCGGTGAATTGATCCAGGTTCGCGAGGAAGAGCGCGACTGGGAAGGTGCCGCCGAACGCTTGTTGCGCGGTTTCGGTTTGTCCTTGCTGGTGCCGGATGCGGCTTATGTTGCCGTCGCCGATTGGGTAGATCGCACGCACTTGCGCGGTCGATTGGTTTATTACCGCATCAATGCCAATCGGCAGACCAAGGATTTGCCGACCCTGCACCGCGATTCGTTGGTGCGCAAGCTATCGATCAAACCGGAAAGCAGCTGCTACGACTGGCTGGAGCGTGAAATGGCGCACCGTTTTGATGTTGCCTGTTGCGCGACACAGGAACAGTTCCGCCGCGAAACCCGTGCCATCACGCGCGCCGGCCAGATCAAGGCGCCCGGCGAGCGGCACGAAAAGGACGATCGCCACCGTCTCGATGACCGCAGCCGTTATGTCCTTGGCTGGAGCAATACCGCCAAGATCGCCGCGCTGGAAGGACAAGCGCGGCGGCTGGAAAAGCAGATGGGCGACATCGCTAACTTGATCAGCCAGTTGCAAAAAAATCGCAGCGCACTGGCCACTCAACTGGAAGCGCTGGCCAAGCTGGAAGTCTTCAGCGATTTTGGCGAAATTGACTGGTCGACCGCAACTGCCGAGATTGCCCGGCTCGAAGAAGAAAAACGTCAAATCGAGTCGGCGTCTGATTTACTGAAGGAATTGAGCGAAAAGCTGAAAATAGCGCAGGCCACGCTGCTGCTTAGCGAGGCAAGCATCAAGGAAAAAACGGGGGAACTTGGTCGCGTTGAGGCCAAACAAGAAACCGCTCAGGAATTGGTGCAGCAAGCCGACGAAATCATTGCCAAGCTACTGCCCGAAGCATTGGACAAGGCAGTTCAAGCCTTGGAACCAATCCGGGCTGAAGCCTTGGGCGAGCAGCAATTGGGCGTTGAGTCCTGCGACAACCGCGAACAGGATGTGCGCGGCTGGCTGCAAACCCGACTCGATGGCGAAGATCGCAAGCTGCGCAATCTGGCGGAAAAAATCATCAAGGCGATGTCCTTCTTCAAGGACGAATTCAAGTTGGAAACCGCCGAAATCGACGTCAGTCTGGCCGCAGCTTTTGAATACGAAAAGCTGCTGAAAAAACTCAACGCCGACGATTTGCCAACATACGAAGCACGTTTCAAGGAACTGCTTAACGTCAATACGATCAACGAAATCGCCAATTTCCACGCGCAGTTGTCGCGTGAGCGGGAGGACATCAAGGAACGCATTGCCCTGATCAATCAGTCGCTAACGCAAATCGACTACAACCCCGGTCGTTTCATCGTGCTGGAATCGCAGCCGACGCCCGATGCCGACATTCGCGATTTCCAGAGCGAACTGCGCGCTTGCACCGAAAATTCGTTCACTGATTCGCAAGATGCGCAATATTCCGAAGCCAAGTTCCTGCAAGTCAAAAATATCGTCGACCGCTTCCGGGGCCGCGACGGGCAATCGGAACTGGATAAACGGTGGACCGCAAAAGTGACCGATGTCCGCCACTGGTTCACTTTCGGCGCCAGCGAGCGTTACCGGGAAGATGGTGTCGAACATGAGCATTACGCCGACTCCGGCGGCAAATCCGGCGGGCAGAAGGAAAAGCTGGCCTACACCATTCTCGCTGCCAGTTTAGCTTACCAGTTCGGGCTGGAATGGGGCGCGGTGCGCTCGCGCTCCTTCCGTTTTGTCGTGATCGACGAAGCGTTCGGGCGCGGTTCTGACGAATCTGCGCAATACGGCTTGAAGCTGTTTGCCCAACTCAATCTGCAACTGCTCATCGTCACGCCACTGCAAAAAATCCACATCATTGAGCCACACGTCGCCAGCGTGGGTTTCGTGCATAACGAAAACGGCAGCGACTCAAAACTGCGCAATCTAAGCATTGAGGATTACCGGGAAGAAAAGGCGCGCTCAGGAGGCAAGCCATGAACCAGCAGCAAGATGCCCTGTTGGGCGATATCAAAGTCCTGATTGAACAAGCGCGCCATACTGCCGCCCGTTCCATCAACACCTTGCAAGTGCGCGTTAATTTTGAGATAGGCCGACGCATTGTTGAAGAAGAACAACGCGGTGCAAATCGGGCAAAGTATGGCACCCAATTACTCCGCTTCTTGGCTGAAGAATTGACCACGGCGTTTGGCACGGGGTTTTCCCATCGAAACCTCGATTACATGCGTAAATTTTTTCTAACTTACCGTGATCGCCTTGCACCAATTTCGCAGAAACCTTCTGCGAAATCGGGAGCACCAAAGATTGAGCAGAAGGCATCTGCGGAATCTTTGCCCACCGCTGCTGAAAGCCACCTTCCACCACAGAGCAATGCGTTTTACCTGTCCTGGTCGCATTACGTCTTCCTCATCGCCATCAAAAATGCAGAAGAGCGGCGGTTTTATGAAATTGAATCGGCGCAAAACGATTGGTCACTGCCTGAACTGCGCCGCCAGTTTGATTCGGGTTTGTACGAGCGACTTGCACTAAGCCGGGACAAAGCGGGCGTTTTGGCGCTCAGCCAACAGGGGCAACTCGTTGCCAAACCGGTGGATGTCATCAAAAACCCCTACGTGCTGGAGTTTTTGGGGCTGGATGAACAGAGCCGTTATTCCGAGTCTGATCTCGAAAGCGCAATCATCAGTAAGATCGAACATTTCTTATTGGAGTTGGGCAAAGGCTTTTTATTCGAGGCCCGCCAAAAGCGTTTTACCTTTGCCGAAGAACACTTCTTTGTCGATCTGGTTTTTTACAACCGCCTGCTGCGCTGCTATGTGCTGATCGATCTCAAACTGGGCAAGCTGACCCACCAAAACCTGGGGCAGATGCAAATGTACGTCAACTACTTCGACCGCTTTGTGAAGCAGGAAAATGAGAACCGCACCATCGGCATTATCCTGTGCAAAGAAAAAACCGACGCGTTGGTGGAAATCACGTTGCCACCTGACGCCAACATTCACGCTGCTGAATACCAGCTCTATTTGCCCAGCAAAGCCGAATTGCAACAGCAATTGAATGAATGGCTTGCGGAAAGCCCTGCCTAATTGAGCAAACCAGCCTCAAAGGCATAACAGCAAACCCCCTCACCCAAACCCAAACCCGAAGAACGATGCAACCGTCAAAATGGACCGCCCCACATGATCTTCGCCTGCAGGTTTTGCGTAGCTGGGAAAAGGGTGAGCTTCTTGGCAATCCGAATTTCCCAAAACGCCTGACGCTGAAAACGCCAACTGCCAAGGAGTTGCGCGACCACTTTGACGCAGTTCGCATCTGGAGCCAATTGCTGCGCGACTTGCCACACATTCGCCTGGAAATGCGCGATTTCCGGCATCATGTTTTTGGTCAAAACGCGCTCCCTGACAAGGTCTGGATCGATGATGCAGCGAGCGCCATCGCGCTGATCGGCAAACAAAGAGAAGCACGCATTTTTGGGCAAATTTGCACGTCGACCGCAACAAAGCAACCGAAACTACTCCCTTGGTTGAACAAGCGACCGTTACGCGCCCTTGAACTCGCAGACATTTGGGAAGAACTGCTCATCGTCATCGATTGGCTACAAGCCCATCCCCGGCCCGGCATTTATCTACGGCAAATGGATATTCCTGGCATTCATACCAAATTTGTCGAAGCCAATCGCGGCGTACTGAGTGAAATGCTCGACCTTGTCTTGCCGACAGAGGTGATCGACAGCACGGCCACCGGCACCAGTCAGTTCAACCGTCGCTACGGTTTTCTCGACAAGCCGGAGCGCATTCGTCTGCGCTGGCTCGACCCCGCTTGCGCTCCCCTGCCCGCACTGGCCGGCAGTGATCTGACGCTGGATGCAGCCTCCTTCAGCCACTTGAATCCAGCGGTCAAGCGCGTTTTTATTACCGAAAACGAAATCAACTTCCTGGCCTTCCCGCCAGTTGAAAACTCGCTGCTGATTTTCGGGGCGGGCTATGGCTTTTCAGCGCTCACTCAAGCCACTTGGCTAGAGGATTGCCAAATTTACTATTGGGGCGACATCGACACGCATGGCTTCGCCATCCTCGACGAACTGCGCAGCCACTTTTCGCATGTGCAATCCTTGTTGATGGATCGGCAAACCCTGCTCGCCAACCGTTCTTTGTGGGGCGAAGAGGGATCTCCCCTGAGTCGTGACCTATCCCGACTGACACCTGATGAACAAGCGCTCTACAGCGATCTGCGTAGCCAGTGTTTTGGGGCAAATCTGCGTCTGGAACAGGAGCGCATCACCTTTCATCTCGTGAAAAACACGCTGGATTTGCTTGGTCTATGAGACGCAGCAGGCAAGCTTTCACGTTGTAAATACACAGTACCGACGCACTCCCCTATCGCACATTCAATCTGCGCACGATCTCGCCAAACAGCGGCCGAGCGCTTACGTTTTCCTGCGTGCACTCGGCTTGCAGATCGCCGAGCATTTTCAGTGTTTTTTGACCGTCGACCGCAACAGGGCAGCGTTCGAGCAGTTCCTCCAGCAGACACGAGAACGCCCGCACCTCGATGCGCTGCAAGGCCTCTGCCGTTGCCCGGTCTTCGGCGGCAACGAAGGATGCTGCACCAAAATCGCCGAGCAAAGCCTGTCCATCCGCGCCATGCAAAATGTTGTGCGCGTACAGATCGCCATGCATGATGCCTTGCGCGTGCAGGTGTTCCGCCGCCGAGGCGATGCCGAGCGCGATGCCGATGGCCGTCTTCAGGTCGAATGTCGCCTCTGCCGGATAGACATCGCGGGTGCACGAATCAAAACTTGGCGGCCCGGCCAAGTTGCGGAAACTGTTGTCGATCAGCGCCATGACCAGCCCGTGGGCGTCGTCGGGATGCGCTTCCAGCTTGCCGAGCACCGGGATCAAATGCGGATGCACGCCAGCTGTCATGCAGGCGTGCATTTCGTTGAGCGGCAAGCCGTCGCTGGTCAGCGTGCCCTTGAACAGCTTGAGCGCGACCGGCTGCGCGCCGGCTTCAGCACGCCATTCGGCGTGATGAATGACGCCGGAAGCGCCCTCGCCCAGTTGATGGCTGACCTGCAAATCGTCCCAGTGAATCAGCGAAACATCAGCCGGGCGCGCGGCGTCGGCACAAAACGGATTGCCGGCAAAGGCCAGCCACGAGAGCCTCGGCAGCGACAGCAGCCAGTCGGGCAAGGCCGAAAGTTGGTTGGCGGAAATCCGCAGCAACTCCAGCCGCGTGCAGTTGGCCATTTCCGGCGGCAGCGACTGCAAACGGTTGCCGGCCAGCATCAGCTTTTGTAGGCGGCTACAACGACCGATTTCCGGCGGCAGTTCGGCAATCTGGTTATCGGTCAAAATTAGCCAGCGCAAATTCGCCGGCAAGGCAGCGGCCGGCACCTTCTTGATCCGGTTGGCCTTGAAGCCGACCATTTCGAGCGCCGCGCATTGGCCGATCACGGCCGGCAATTCGGTGAACGGATTATTCGAACAAAACAGGATGCGCAGCTTGCCCAAACGCGGCAGATCGTCGGGCAGCGCAGTCAGCGCGTTGCCCGAGAGGTCAAGAATCTCCAGCGTCTCGGCCAGATCGAAAATCTCGCGCGGGAACTCGCTCAGGCCGCAGGCCAGTTTCAGCCGGCGGCTCCCGGCCAGTTTACCGGCGCGCAGGTCTTCCAGGGAATTCAGAGGCATTCGGGTCATTGCAGCCGTGCTAAGGTGCCGCAGGATAACAAAAGTTGGGAAAGCATGGCTAAAGCACTCCGCAACCGCTTCTGCGCAATGTGTTTGCCGGCACATGAGCCCAAGGCAATCGGCCACAAAACATACATCCGGGTATTTACAATTTTCCACCAGCGGCCTAATGTAGATACATCGTACATCCAAACTGGAAAATCATGCACACCACCCGAGCCTTCCGCAACGGCAATTCGCAAGCTGTCCGCATTCCGGCCGATCTCGCCTTTGAGCGCACCGATCTCGAACTCGAAATCGAACGTGTCGGCGAAGAAATCCGCATCCGCCCCGCCCGACGTTCGCTAGCGGGTGTGCTGGCAAAATTCGCCGGTTTCTCGCCAGATCTGATGGCTGAAGGCCGTGGGGATCAGGAACAAGCCGAACGGGATACCTTGTAATGCCCCGCTACATGCTCGACACCAATATGGTGATCTATCTGATGAAAAATCAGCCCGAAGTCGTCGCCCGCCGCTTTGCTCAATGTTTCGTTGGCGATGTTGTCATGTCCGCCATTACGTTTGCCGAACTCGAATATGGCGTTGCCGTCTGCCGGAATCCGGCGCAGGAAAGGCTCAGGCTCGCCAGCCTGGCCGAGGATATACCCGTCCTTCCTTTCGACCGGAATGCCGCCATCGCCTATGGCCCGATCCGTAGTGCAACAAAAGAAAGCAAGAAGGATCACCTCGATAAACTGATTGCCGCTCATGCCGTTGCGCTGGACATTGTACTAATCACCAATAACCTGAAGGACTTTGCCAAATATCCAGGCTTGAAGGCTGAAAACTGGATCGAGGCAGCGTGAAGTCATGAGCATGGCCAGCGAAAAAACAGTGCAGGACATCGTGGATGCGATTTGCCACTCCTCCGCCCGCCAAATTCTGGCGGGTATTTCCTTCGCTCAATTCCGGGGGCGCATGGAAGGCATGCTGCCGATATTTCTCAAGACTATCGGCATCCCGAAAGCCGCTCAGGCACCGGATATGCTGCGGAGCATGGCCACCCAGGTGGCGCTGGAAATCTGGAATGCGACACCGACCCCGGAAAACCGCTTTCGCCCGAAAAAGCAGGCAAAACCTGAGCGTAACGCGCCCTGCCTGTGCGGTTCCGGGCGCAAATTCAAGCAATGCTGTGCTGCGGTCGACGCCCCTGAACTGGGTATTTCCGAGGAGTTAATGTTGACTGAGGTACTGGCGCTGATGCCGCAAAAGAAGCTCGCCGAGTTGCCGCTGCTCGAATTGCATCCCGAGTCGCTGGCCCTGGTTGCCGGCCGCTGGATTGAAAAAGATCAGCCCAAAAAAGCGGTGGCACTGCTCGAAAAGCTGTTTGCCCACATCGATCAACTCGATTACCGGGCTGAGTTGGCGGCTGATACGCTGCTCAACGCTTACCTCGATGTGAATGCACCGCGCAAAAAACAGAAGTTCATCGATGCGTTGAAAGCGGCCAAGGACAAAACCCTGGCATCGGCTGGCTGGCAACGCCAGACGACGGTGCATAGCGACCGTGGCGATTACGCCGAGGCCTGGGCGGCCTTTGGCAAAGCACAACAGCTCACGCCAAATGCACCGGCGCTTTCCCACCTGGAGGTGCTGGTGCTGGTTTCGGAAGGGCGCCGCGCCGAAGCGCAAGCGCGCGCCAAGTTCTGGGCAGCGCGGCTGAGTCGCGACCCGGAATATGACCACAGCGATTTGATTGCGCTCCTGCACGACTTGGCCGATTGCAGCGACGAAAGCCTGTTACGCACCCTGCCGCTGAATCGCGGCCCGCTGGCCGATCTGGCCAAGGCGCTCGGCAGATGGCCCGAACCGGCCTGTCATTACCAGTTGAGCGGTGGTAACGAACTGACGCCCAAGAAAGACTTGCACGAGCTGGAAGTCGACTGGATGGACTTGGTTGAGGAAGGCGATGCAGACAGCGCTATCCACTTTCTTGGCGAGGAGCTTCTGGCTAGCCAATCGTTCCGGATTCTGCGCGATGTCTCGGAAATGATCGGCGCCCTGCCGGAAAGTCTGCCCGGCAGCAGTGAGGCACTGGCCCGGCAAGTGCTGGAACGTGGCGAAACCCTGCGCCAACTGGTTCTTGGTCGCCTAAAAGCACTTAAAAATGAGCTTCCCTGGGGTTTTCTCGATAACCGGCCACTACTGACGCTGACCAGCTATTACGTTGAAGAGTTTGCTGAATCCCGCCCGGCTGAAACGCTGGACTTGGTGCGCTGGAGCGTCAACATCGCCAACCCGGTCGACAACACCGGGCTGCGCGAAAACCTGATCCACGCCTTGGTAGCCGCCGGTCTGGCAGAAGAAGCGATTTCGGTCGCTGCTCGCTATCCAGGCGACTTTGCCTCTACCGAATATGGCCGCGTGCTGGCGCTGTTTGCCGCAGGCCACTTGGCTGACGCAGAAACGGCACTGCTAGCGACAGTAAGCAAGTGGCCGAAAGTCTGGAAAATGCTGCACGCTGCCAATCCCAAGGCACCGCGCATCAATCCCCGTGGCATTACGGTAGGCGGCGACGACGAAGCTTTCCAATACCGAAAATATCATCTCGAACTTTGGCGTTCGACCAGCGCGCTGAAATGGGGAGCAAGCATCAAGCTGCCAGCAAAGCCCAAAGCCGTGCCAGCCGGTGACACCCGGCAGGATTCATTGCTCTGACCACGGCTCGAATCAAACGAAGTTGGCGGTTGGCTAGCGGTATCGAGCAGAACCGGCCTCATGATTGGAGAACACCGATGTCGCTATTCGCCAACCTGGGCCTTCAACTCCCCGTCATTCAGGCGCCACTGGCCGGCGTTCAGGATAGCCGGCTGGCGCTGGCCGTCTGCGCGGCGGGCGGGCTGGGCTCGCTGCCGGCGGCAATGCTCTCGCTCGACCAGTTGCGCAGCGAACTGACCACGCTCAAGGCCGGCACCGAACGGCCCTGGAACGTCAATTTCTTTGCCCATACGCCGCCTTTGCCCGACCCGGCTCGCGAGGTGGCGTGGCGTCAGGCGCTGGCGCCGTACTACCGGGAATTCGGCATCGACCCGGAGAGCATCCCGCCCGGCGGTGGTCAGTTTTCATTTCGGCCTGCCGGCCGACGACTTGCTGCAGCGCGTCCGCGCCAGCGGCACCAAAATCATCGCTTCGGCCACCACCGTGGACGAAGCGCGCTGGCTGACGGCGCGCGGCGTCGATGCCGTCATCGCCCACGGCCTCGAAGCCGGCGGCCATCGCGGGCATTTTCTTTCCGACGACCTGACGAAGCAGATGGGCACCTTCACGCTCCTGCCGCAGATCGTCGCTGCCGTCAGCTGCCCGGTCATCGCCGCCGGGGGTATTGTCGATGCCGCCAGCGCTGCCGCAGCCCGTGCGCTTGGCGCGAGCGCCGTTCAGGCCGGCACCGCCTACATGCTGTGCCCGGAAGCCACCACCAGCGCCCTGCACCGCGCCGCGCTGCAATCGGCTGCCGCCGAACACACGGCGCTGACCACGCTCTTCACCGGCCGCCCGGCGCGCGGCATCGTCAATCGTCTGATGCACGAGTTGGGGCCCCTTAACCCGGCGGCCCCGGCCTTTCCGCTGGCGACAGCCGCCATCGCCCCGTTGCGCGCAGGGGCGGAAAAGCTCGGCTGCAGCGATTTTTCGCCACTGTGGAGCGGCCAGAACACCAGCGGCTGTCGGGCCGTGCCAGCCGCCGAGATCACGCGCGAACTGGCACGCGGTTTTGCCGGCGCCAGTTGAGCCGGCCACGCAAACGGCGTCAGCGCACCGTCATCGCTTCCAGCGTCGCCACCGCGACAATCTCGGCGATCCGGTCGCCCATCCCGGCTAGCACGGCCGCATGCACCGTCGCCGCCGGGATAGTTTCACCGGATGGACCCGGCAGATCGCGCGTGGCGCTGGCATCGGCCACGACGCCGACCCGGTAGCCGCGATGGAAAGCCTCGCGCGCCGTTGAATCGACGCAGTTGTGGGTCATGTAGCCGGCGATCAGCAAGGTTTCGATGCCGCCCGCCGCCAACACATCGGCCAGCCCGGTGCCAGTAAAAGAGGATGGCAGGTGTTTGTAAATGACCGTTTCGCCGGCTGCCGGCGCCAATCCCTCAATCGGCGCCGCGCCCCAGGTATCGGGCGCAAAGATCGGCGCCGTGGCCGGGGCGTGGTGCAGCACATGGATCACTGCGATGCCGACCCGATCCGCCCAGGCGCGCAAGCGACGAGCAGCCTCGCTGGCCGCCGCTTCATCCGGCAGCGCCAGCGGGCCTTGGCGGTACTCGTTCTGGTAATCGATGAAGACGACGGCGGTTTTGGCGACATCCAGCGTCGCACCGGCGTGCAACTGAAGCGGTGCCCCGACGATCTGGCGCAAGCTGCGGGCGCTCATGCGGCACCGCCGGCTGCGTTGGCCAGTTCGCGCTGCGCCTTGCGCACCGCTTGCGTCTCGCCGTCGTAACCCCAGCTTTCCGCCGGCAATTCGTGCAGCGCGACATAGGTCGGCGCCGCGCAGGGGCCACCTGTTGCGGTCAACAGCTTTTTTGCGGCAAAAATGAAATCCGCCTTTTCCTGGGCGCTGTTGGTGCCGGCGGTAATCAACGCCTGCATGCTGGCGCCGCCAGCAACCGCATGCCCATTGGCCGAGAAAGCACCGTCAGGCAACTGCGCAACGCTGACCACGGTAAGCGCCGCCTCCTTGTGCAGAATCGTCTGCATCAGGCGCGTCGTTGCCTGCTGCAAATGCTGGATCATGCCCGGCGCAGCGCTCGGGCCGGCCAGGGTGATATGGATCAGGGGCATGGTTTTCTCCGGTGGAAGTAACGCCTGCATCATTTCACCGAGCGCCCGTCAATACAATCAACAAAATTCACAACGATTTGTTTCTTTACAGAAACAATCAATCGACGCGCTTGTTTGTCCGAGATCCTTATTCCGAGGCCAGTGACGCCTTTCGGGGCGTAAGCTATGATGCCCACTTACTTGGAACCGGCGCCGATTGCCGTCGATGCGCTTCATTGAACAGAGGAATGAACATGGCGAATAAAACACACAAATTTTCGGGCCGGATCAAAGCGGCGGCAATGGCCTGTCTGCTGGCCTTCGGCGCCCAGGCCGACGCCTGCACCAGTTTTCTGCTGCACGCCGCCGACGGCACGCCGGTCTATGGGCGCACCATGGAATACGCTTTCGAACTGCTGCCGGACGTGGTCGTCATCCCGCGCAACTACGACTACGTCGCCAGCGGCCCGAACGGCAAACCCGGCATCCGCTGGAAAGCGCGTTACGCCGTCGTCGGTGTCATGTCGGGCGGCAACCCGATGGTGGCCGACGGCATGAACGAAAAGGGGCTGGCCGGCGGCAACCTCTACTTCCCCGACTTTGCCGGCTATACCGATCCAGCCAAGGCCGACCCGGCCAAGTCGATTGCCCCGTGGGAATTCCTGACCTGGCTGCTGACCAACTTCGCCACCGTCGCCGAAGTCAAGGCCGGCCTCGGCAATATCTCAATCATCGGCATCAAAGCGCCGGTGCTCAATATCGACACGCCCTTCCACTTCGCACTGCACGACGCCACCGGCGCTTCCATCGTCATCGAGCCCATCGACGGCAAGTTCAAAATCTACGACAACCCGCTCGGCGTCCTCACCAACTCGCCGACCTTCGACTGGCACCTCAACAACGTCCGCAACTACGTCAAGATTTCCCCCGTCGACGCCGACCCGCTCAAGATTCGCGGCAAAGTCTTCGAGCCCTTCGGACAAGGCTCCGGCCTGCTCGGCATACCGGGCGACCCCACCCCGCCCTCGCGCTTCATCCGTGCGCTCGGCTACGTCGCCGCCTCCCAGCAACGCCCCGACGGCCCGCAAACGGTCAAGCTCGCCGAACACATCCTGAACAACTTCGACATTCCCGTCGGCAACATCACCACCGCCCCCAAGGGCGGGCAACTCGAATACACCCAATGGTCAGCCATCGCCGACCTCAAGGCTAGGCGCTACTACATCAAGAGCTACCAAGACCAAACCCTGCGCGTGATCGATCTGAGCAAATTCGATCTGGATGCAAAAACGCTGTTGATTGCGCCGTTCAAGCCTAACAACGCGCCGCCAGCGATGGAGTTCATAAATAGCCGGTAGGCTTTTCAGGTTGAGAGATATTTGGCAAAGGTGGCCTGCTCTTGCCGGCCAGAAGCGGTCGCTGGTCCAGTTACCTGAATGCAGCCGTATAATGCCATTCGAATTTAATTCCCGCTGGTGTGCTGCCCGCAAGCCGCTAGTTGCCCTCGCCTCTAGGTTAGCCATTCACCCATGAAGAACGATCACCCTCTCCGTTTCAAGTATAAAATCCCCGCCGGCAGCCGAATGCTTATGGTGATTGCCGCCATCGCTGTTACTGCAAGCATGGGTTACATCGCGTATACCAATCCTGATGTCCGCCTAACAAGAACCTTGGCGCGACTGTTTTCCCACAGTGCACCGCCAATGATCTATTGGGGTTTCACTGCCTTGGGTTTCCTCGCGACCCTCGTTGTAATTTTCGCAGCTAGTAGAAGCTCAAATGCCGTCAACTATGTTGAACTCGGCTCTGCAGGCGCCTTCGTTCCAAGCGCGTCGATTTCTATGTCGCCGATCACGATTCCATACAAATCCATCAGAAGCATTCAAGTGATCAACCTGAACAAGCACCAAATGGCAGTGATTTCATCATCGGTTGGCGAAGCACGATTGGGATCACAGTTTTTTTCATCACCATACGACTTCAAAGCTTTCCTGTTAACCTTGGAGCAACGTCGTCATGGCTAACTTGTCAGTCAAGTCGCGGCAATACCTGTGAATCGCCCCGGGTTTCGTAGAGGCTCCGTGGTTTAAGTACAGGCGGGTTCGGCCTGGACAGTGAGTTGCTGATAATACCGATCCTCAGCCTCGGCGGGCGGGATATACCCGAGGGGTTGGAGGAGTCGTTGGTGATTGAACCAGGTCACCCATTCGAGGGTAGCGAGTTCCAGTGACTCCACGGTTTTCCAAGGTGCCCGCCGGTGGATCAATTCGGCCTTGTACAAGCCGTTGATGGTTTCGGCCAGGGCGTTGTCGTAGCTGTCGCCCTTGCTGCCGACGGAGGGCTCGATGCCAGCCTCTGCCAGTCGCTCGGTGTAGCGGATCGAAACGTACTGCGACCCACGATCCGAGTGGTGGATCAAGCTGGCATCCCGCTCTGGCTGACGAGCGTAGAGTGCCTGTTCCAGTGCATCCAGAACGAACTCGGTACGCATGGAGCGGCTGACACGCCAACCGACGATCCGGCGAGCAAAGACGTCGATGACGAAGGCGACATAGACGAACCCCGCCCAAGTGGAAACGTAGGTGAAATCGGAGACCCAGAGTTGATCTGGCCGATCTGCCTTGAACTGCCGATTGACCCGGTCCAGCGGACACGGTGCGGCCGGATCGCCAAAGGTGGTTCGTACAACCTTGCCGCGCATCACTCCCCGCAAGCCGAGGCGACGCATCAGGCGTTCAACGGCGCAGCGGGCGACCTGAATCCCTTCCCGCTGCAATTGACGCCAGACCTTGTCGGCACCATACACTTGGAAATTGGCGTGCCAGACGCGTTGGATATGCGGCATCAGGAATTCGTCCCGCCGAGCTCGGGCGCTGCGTAATGAAGGATCGCGCTGGCGGGCAGCATGGCGCCAGTAGGCAGACGGGGCGACCCGCAATAATTTGCAGATCGGCTCGACCCCGAAACGCTCACGGTACTGGTCGATGAACAACCTTATTTCTTCTTGAGGCGGTCGAGCTCCGCCTGCGCGAAAAACGCGCTAGCCAGTCGCAGAATCTCGTTGGCTTGGCGCAGTTCCTTGACCTCGCGTTCCAGCGCCTTGATCCGCTCCCGTTCGGCTAACGGCACGCCATCGCGTACGCCCGATTCAATTTCGTGTTTCTTGACCCAATCGTGCAGCGTTACCGCAGCACAGCCAATCTTCGGCGCTATCGATTCAACTGCCGACCACAGTGAGGGGTAATCCTTGCGCGCCTCCTGGACCAACCGTACGGCGCGCTCTCTGACTTCCGGGGAATATTTGTTCGTCTTGCTCATGGCTCCATTCTCTCAGGTAATGGAGCCTCCTCAATTCCCGGGGCGATTCAGGTCGTTTTCATGCGGATTGGCGGTCTAACGCAGCTTCACCCAGGCCGGCTGCAAGGCGGCGATGCGTGCCGTTTCGGCTTCGCCAACGCCCGCCGTGGCAGCGAATTCCGGCCAGCGGGCCAGCGCCTCGCGGATCTGCTGCAGGCGCTCGCGCGCGTGGCGGATGTCGTAGGCTTTGGCCAGCGCCAGCAAATCGTCGGCGCCGATGTCCCATTTTTTGCCGCCCACCAGCATCTGGTGCCAGCGCGTCCATTTGCCGGCGGCCGGGTTGTGCGCAAAACAGGTGTCGTAGGCCGGGGCGAGGCGCCAATGGCCAGCACGATCCATCAAAAAGCCGAAATTCTTGGTGTGGTCGTCACAATTGACGATGGCGACGTTGAAGGCGCAGCGCGCCCAGGCCTGCGCCAGCGCGTCGGCGCCGAGGCGCAGGCCGAGCACGGTGCGCAGGTATTGTTCATAGCCGTGCGCGTAGGGCATGTTGAAATCGAGGTGCAT
>Ga0209507_1001123_pt1 | contig 22710 bp, 39 predicted proteins | sample AD_UKC028_MetaG_FD_184414 | JGI IMG/M metagenome (GOLD analysis project Ga0209507, IMG submission 184414) | Active sludge microbial communities of municipal wastewater-treating anaerobic digesters from USA - AD_UKC028_MetaG (SPAdes) (version 2) | ecosystem: Engineered > Bioreactor > Anaerobic >...
CGCGTCATCCGGCGCGCCTCGTGGCGAAAAGGCGAGGACGGCCGCCGGCGCTACGTCCCGGGCGTGTACTCGGGCGGCGTGATGACGCTCTCGACGCCGCAGGCCGAAGCGCTCGCGCGGACCGCGGCGATGCACGTCGGCAATCAGGCGCGCGAAGCGGTCTACGCCGAGAACGCCGACCTCGTGAAGGGATACCAGCGCGTCGAGACGCTCGACACGCGGACCTGCCTCGTGTGCGGCGTTGCGGACGGGCAGATCGTGAAGGCAGGCGAGTCCCGCGCGATGCTCCCCGTCCACCCGGGGTGCCGCGGAGTTTGGCTCCCCGTTCTCAAGAGCTGGCGCGAGCTCGGCATCGACGCCGACGAGATCGCCCCGGGCACGCGCGCCTCGATGGACGGGCAAGTGAGCGAGTACGAGACCTGGCGCGACCTCCTCGAGAAGGCCGGGCCGGCGCGCCGCGTGGAGATCCTCGGGCCGTCCCGCGCGCGGCTCTACGCGCAGGGCTACCCTCTCGACGCGCTTGTGAAGGACGGGCGCGTCGTCCCGCTGGCCGAGCTGCCGAAGCGAGGCGCGGCATGAAGAAGCACGAGACCGGGGCCCGTGACCCCGGATCGCATACCGCGGGCGGCGCCCGCAATCGCACGGCGCAGAGCGCCGGCGGAAGGGGATGAGCATGGCCGAAGAGAAGAAACTCGAGGACCTCGAGCTCAAGCTCGCGGAAGCGCAGAAGAGCATCGACGCGCTGGTCGCGAAGAACAAGGAGCTCCTCGAAGAGAAGCGCGCGACCAAGTCCGGCGCGGAGCGCCAGCTCCTCGAGGCGCAGGACCGCATCGCCGAGCTCGAGACGCAGGTCGCGAAGGCGACCGCCGACTCCAAGAAGGCCGCGGACAAGTACGCGACCGACATCAAGGCCGCGCAGGACGCCGCCCTGGCGAAGAGCGCGAAGCTCGGCCAGCTCATCCGGGACGAGGGAGTCCAGCGCGAAGCCCTCGCCGTCGGCATCAAGAACCCCGTCCACCTCAAGGCGGTCATGGCCATGCTCCGCGAGCAGGTCCAGGTCGACGAAGAGAAGGGCGAGGCGTTCGTGCTCGCGAAGGACGCGAAGACCGGCGCGGAGACGCGCAAGGGTCTCTCGGACTTCATGAAGGAATGGGCGCAGTCCGACGAGGGCAAGGCCTTCGTCACGGTGCCCGGTTCCTCGGGAGGCGGGTCCGCTGGGCCCGGCTCGGGCGCCGGCTCGTCCGGCAAAACCATGTCGCGCACCTCGTTCGAGGCGCTCGATCCGTCCGCCCGCCTGGAGTTTTCCAAGGCCGGCGGGACCCTGACCGAATAGGAGAGCCATCATGGCCAACACCCTCACCGGACTGATCCCCATCCTCCACGAGGCGATGGACGTCGTCGCGCGCGAGCTCGTGGGCTTCATCCCCGCGGTCTACCGCGATTCCAGCGCCGCCCGCGCGGCCAAGGACGAGACCGTCCGCTACCCGATCGTCCCCGCCATCTCGGGCGAGAACATCACCCCCGGCGCCGCTCCGGCCGCGTCCGGCGACGCGACCATCAGCTATGGCGACATGACCATCTCGAAGGCCCGCGCCTTCCCGGTCCGCATCAACGGCGAGGAGACCCGCGGCCTCATGAACGGCGGGCGCTACCGCGAGATTATGCGCGACCGCTTCGCCCAGGCCATCCGCGCCGGCGTGAACGAGATCGAGGCCGACCTGGCCGGTCTCTACACCCGCGCCTCCCGGGCCTACGGCACCGCCGGCGCCGCCCCCTTCGCCACCGCCATGTCCGACGCCGCCGCCGTCAACAAGATCCTCGACGACAACGGCTGCCCGCGCACCGGCCGCTCGCTCATCATCGACACCGCGGCCGCGCTCAACCTCAAGAGCCTGTCGAACTACATGCAGGCCCAGGCGGCCGGCGGCGACGAGTTCCGCCGCGGCGTCCTGTTCCCGCTCGACGGCCTCGACATCCGGCAGTCCGCGCAGGTGAAGCTCCACACGAAGGGCACGGCGACCGGCATGGATGTCGACCTCGTGGCCGGCTACAACCCCGGCGACACCACCATCCACGTGGACGGCGGCGACGGCGGCACCATTCTCGCGGGCGACGTCATCACCTTCGCCGGCGACGCGAACAAGTACCTCGTGCAGAGCCCGTTCGCGGCGCTCGTCGAGGAAGACCTCGTCATCGCGAAGCCCGGCCTTCTCGCGACCCTGGCCAACACGGTCGAGGGAACGATCGGCGGCAGCTACCGCGCGAACATGGCCTTCCACCGGGACGCCATCCACCTCGTCACCCGTGCGCCCGCGATGCCCGAAGGCGGCGACGGCGCCGACGACGCGTACATGCTGACCGACCCGGCCACCGGCCTCTCGTTCGAGGTCCGGGTCTACAAGCAGTACCACCAGGTCAAGTACGAGGTCTGCCTCGCCTGGGGCTGCGTCCTGTCGAAGCCCGAATTCGCGGCCATCCTCCTCGGCTAGAGGACAACCGGCGGGGCTGGATGAAACCGGCCCCGCCACCTGAAGGAGACGAACCATGTCGAGACTGACCGCCGTGCAGGCGGAGAAGATCAACCGGATGAACGGCGACGCGCAGGCCGCGCAGCTCGGCTCCTCCATCAAGGAGACCCAGGACTACGCGCCGGTGATCATGTCGTTCGACGTCACCGCCGACGCCACCGGGGCGCCGACCGCGTTCACCGCGCCGTTCGCCATGCGCATCGTCGATATCATCGTGTGGGCGAAGGCCACCGAAGGCGGCGGAGCGATCACCCCGCTCAAGGGCTCGGACGCCATGTGCACCGCGATCGCCTGCGCGACCGACGGCGCCGTGACCCACATGTCCGCCGGGGCCGTCGTGGCCAACGCCGCGCGCCTCACGCTCGCGGCCGGCGATGTCGTCAAGGTCGACGCGGCCAACGCCGGCGACCGCGGCACCGTGACCTTCATCGGCATCCGGGTCTAGCCATGGTCGAGACCGTCCGCATCGTCAAGGACAACGGCCGCACCGGGTTCGCCACGATCAACAAGGCGGACTTCGACCCGAAGCGGCACGAGCTCTACACCGAAGGCCGGGAGCCCGACGCCCCCGACTGGACCGTCGCCAAGCTCAAGGCCCGGCTCGCCGAGCTCGGCATCGTCATTCCGCGGGGCGCGTCGAAGGACGACATGCTCGCCCTCCTGCCCGAGGACGAGAGGTAGGGGGTAGCGCATGGCCATCATCGTCGAGGACGGGACCGGGCTCGCGACCGCGCAGAGCTACGCGTCGGTCGCCGAGTGCGACGCCTACCACCTCGCGCGCGGTTCGTCCGCCTGGGCGGCCGCGACCGACGCGGCGAAGGAAGCCGCGCTCGTCCGCGCGTCCGCCGCGCTCGATGGCCTGTATGCCTCCCGCTGGCCGGGGGCGAGACTCACCTCCGACCAGGCCCTCGACTGGCCGCGCTCGGACGCCTGGGATTCCGACGGCTGGCCGCTCACGCTAGTTCCGGCCGCGATCAAGAACGCCACGTGCGAGGCCGCGCTCGTCGAGCTCGGCGAAGCCGGGGCGCTCTCGTCCGCGCTCGCGCACGGCGGAGCGGTGAAACGCGAGAAGGTCGGGACCATCGAAGTCGAGTACTCGAGCGGCGCGGCCGTCGTCACGGTTCACCGTACGATCGCCCAGGCGCTCGCGCGGATCGTCCGGGGCGGCGGCATGCTCCGGATCACGAGGGGGTAGGGGTGGACTACATCGGGATGCGCTCGGCCTCCACGAGGTTGATCCGCGATATGGGGAAAGCCGCAACGCTGCGCGTTCCGGGCGCCGACACGTTCGACCCCGTGACGGGTGCGAGCACGCCGGGGACCCCGACCGATTACGCCGTCCACGTCGTCGAACAGCGGTACGAACAGAGCGAGATCGACGGGACGCTCGTCCAGGCGAACGACCGGCGGTTCATTGTTTCGGCGATCGCGGATTCCGGCGTTGCGCTCGTCGCGCCCTCGAGCGCGCACGCGCTCATCGTCGGGTCCGTCGAGCTCGCCATCGTCGCGGTCCTCCCGGAGCAGCCGGGGGCCGTCGCCCTCAACTACACGGTGCAGTGCCGTGGGTAACTTCTCGCTCGACGTGTCCAAGTGGTGCGGGAAATCGCTCGACCGCATCGATATCGTGTCGCGGAAGATCGCGCTCGAAATGTTCAGGCGGGTGATTCTCCGGACGCCGGTCGATACGGGACGGGCCCGGGGGAACTGGCAGTCCACGGTCGGCGCGCCGGCCTTCGGGACGCTCGAGGAGACCGACAAGAGCGGCCGCGCCGCCATCGCGCGAGCGACCACCGCGTGCCTCGCGTGGAAGACCGTGTCCGGCGCGTCGATCCTCCTCACGAACAACCTGCCGTACATCGAGCGACTCGAGCACGGGCACTCGAAGCAGGCGCCCGCCGGAATGGTCGCAGTCACCGTCGCCGAATTCGGCGGCGTCGTCCAAGAGGAGGCCCGACCGTGAGCGGAACGACCGAAGTAGCCGCCGCCCTGCGAGCCCGCCTCATCGCGGCATCGCCCGGCGCGGCCGTCCCGTCGGCATCAGTCGCATGGGAAAACCGGGACTTCGCACCGACGATCGGGACGCGGTGGTACGACGCGCACGTCATGACCGGGAAGCCGGTGGCCGCGGCGATTTCCGAGGCTGCACCGAACCGGCACTTCGGCGTGTTCCACGTCAACGTATACGACCCGGCCGGGGCTGGCGACGGCGCCGCCACGACGGAGGCCGAACGGATCGCCGCGTGCTTCAAGCGCGGAACGGTCCTCACATACTCGGGTGTCACGGTCCACATCGTGAGTGCCCACATCGAGCGAGGCCTGCCGCAGGCAGACCCCGCGTGGTTCCAGGTGCCCGTCGTCATCGAGTGGCGGGCCGACGTAGCAAACTAGGGGGAAGCCATGTCCGAGGGAAGCAGGCGCAGACTGATATACGTCGCGGAGGTGACGCCGGGCACGACCCCGGGCAATCCCGCGTGCAAGACGCTCCGGGGCAACGGCGGCGCGGGCATCGCGCTCCGGCGCCAGTCGCTCGTTTCCGGCGAGTACCGCCAGGATCGCGCGATCCCGTCCATGCGGCTCGGCAACAAGACGCCGAGCCTCGACGTGCCGTTCGAGTTCTCGTTCCAGAGCTTCGACGACATCCTCGAGTCCGCGCTCTTCGGAGCCTGGGCCGCCGCCTACGCGCTCACCGGCCTCACGGTCGACGTGGACGCCACCGCGAAGACCTTCACGCGCTCGGCCGGTTCCTTCGTGACCGACGGCGTGCAGGTCGGCGACCGCATCACCTTTGGCGGGTTCACCGCCGCCGGGAACAACGGAGAATTCGTCGTGTCCGCGGTCGAGGCGCTCGTCGTCACCTGCGCGACCGCGACCGGGCTCGTCGACGTGACAGACGATACGGAGGTGACCGCCACGACCGATCGGCACATCCTCAAGCAGGGCGTGACGAAGAAGTATTTCACGATCGAGGAAGGCTTCACCGACATCGCGCAGTACCAGCCGATGCGGGGCGCCATCGCGAACGCGTTCTCGCTCGACATCCGCCCGAACGCGATCGTGACCGGATCCTTCGGCTTCCTCGCCCTGGCCGCCGACGTGTTCTCGGGCACGTCCATCGATGCGACCCCGGATGCGGCGCCGACCACGGAGCCGTTCGATTCCTACACCGGCACCCTCAAGGAGGGCGGGGTCGCGATCGCCACCGTCACCGGCCTCTCGCTGTCCATCGCGAACGGCCTCGAGCACTTCTTCGCGCTGTTCGACGAGGATCCGTACCGCATCGGGACCGGCCGCGCGAACGTGACCGGGCGCGTCTCGGCGTACTTCGAGGACGCCACCCTGGCGAATAAGTTCCTCAACGAGACCGAAAGCTCTCTCGAGCTCGAGCTCGAGGATCCGGCCGGCAACGTCTACACGCTGCTCATCCCGCGCATCAAGTACACCGGCGCGGACAAGAGCATGAGCGAGAACAACATCGCGATCGACCTGCCGTTCCAGGCGCTCTATGACGCGATCACGGCGACGGCAATCCAGATCACCCGCGTCTCGGCGACCTAAGGAGAGGGCATGGAAATCGGACGATTCGACAGCGTGAAGCGGGCGGAGGAGGGCGTCGAGCTCGTCCTCCTCGATCCCGTGACGAAGGCCGACACGGGCGCCGCGCTCGTGCTTTTCGGCATGGATTCCGGCGTCTACAAGGCCGCGCGCGCCGAACAGGACGCGCGCAACAAGGCCCTCGGGCGGGCGCTCTCGCCGGAAGAGGTGCGCGAACAGTCGGCCGAACTCCTCGCCCGCTGCACGAAGGGCTGGCGCGGGCTTTCCGAAAACGGGAAGGAGATCCCGTTCAGCCAGGCGAAGGCGAAAGAGCTCTACCTCGCGTATCCCGAGCTCGCGGATCGCGCGGCCGGGTTCATTTTCAACCGCGCCAATTTTTTCGGGAACGCCTCCGCGGCCTGACGGAGGCGGCCCGGGCGTTCGCGGTGCTCGAGTCGCCCGCGAACGCCAAATCCCCGGACGCCGGTCGGCTGCGCGACCACCTTGAATCGGTCGCACGGCAGACTGGCCATCGGGACGAAAGGCTCGACGCGGTTCGGCTCCCGGATGGCGTCGAGTACCTGTGGAGTACCTGGCTGGAAATCCGGCTAGGCGGGAGCGAGGGCTTCGGCGGGATCCGCCTCACGTGGCGCGACCTCGCCGACTGGCGGGCCGTGACGGGGGTCGCGCTCGACGCGTTCGAGGTCGAGGCGATCATGGCGATGGATGCGGCCTTCCGTGCGGGGGCGGCGAAGGAGCGAGGGGATGCCTGAAGTTGCGAGCCTGGTACTGAAGGTCCAGGGCGACGGCGTGACGTTGACTGCCGAACATCTCCGCCAGCTCCAGGGCGCCGCGAAGGGCGCCGAGTCGAGCGCAGGCGATCTCGCCAAGCGGATCGCGGGCTTCACGACGGTGGCCGACATCGCGGTCCGCGCGACCCAGGCGACCGCCCGCGCGATCATCGACCTCGGGAAGGAATCGATCGTCCTCGCGGCAGGGTTCGAGAAGGCCAAGATATCGTGGGGCGTGCTCTTGGGCGACATGGACAAGGGCGCGGCCATGTTCGAGAAAATCCGCTCCTATGCCGCGGAGACGCCGCTCTCATTCGAGGGCCTTGAGTCCGCCGCGCGGATGCTCGCGCAGTACGGCATGACCGCCGAATCGATCATGCCGACGCTGGCCATGCTCGGCGATGTTTCGATGGGCGACGATGCCGCGCTCCAGTCGCTCGCGCGGGCGTTCGGGCAGATACAGTCCACCGGGCGTCTTATGGGGCAGGACCTCCTCCAGCTCATCAACGCGGGATTCAACCCGCTCCTCACGATCTCCGAAAAGACCGGCGAGAGCATGACCGACCTCAAGGCGCGCATGGAGAAGGGCGGCGTCTCGGCCGACGAAGTGACCGAAGCGTTCAAGGCCGCGACGGAGGAAGGCGGGCGGTTCTACGGGATGATGGACAAGACCGCCGAAACGACCTCGGGCAAGTGGTCGACGGCGATGGATAATTTCAAGACCTACCTCGCGGACATCGGCGAGAAGGCCCTCCCGCTCGTGAACCGACTCCTCGATGACTTCAACGAGAAGATGGACCGAAGGGCTGCGAATTCCGGCACCTGGTCCTACCTCTCCGGCGGGGGCGGCGATGGTGCGGCCGCGTCGTCGTTCCTGAACGAAGAGCTCACCGCGGCCCAGGGCCGCCTCCGCGACTACGAAAGCAACCCGACCGGCATGTACTGGATGGGGCTCAAGGAGGGCGGCTTCAAGATCGGGGCCGGCCTCGCCGCCGAGACGCGGAAGGAAATCGAGCTCATCCAGGCGCAGATGCGGCAGGTCCAGGCGATGCTGGCCGATTCAACGGATTACGTTGACGCTGCCGTAGAGTCGACCGAAGCAGCGGCCAGCAAAGCCGGCGCGAAGGAACCGTGGAAGCTCGCCCTCGAGGGCGCTATCGGAACGAGCGATTACCTGACCTACCTGAAGCAACTCGAGGAGCGGACGAACCGACTCGTCGATGCCGCGGGAAAACTCGGGACAGACACGGCGGCGCCGGTCGAATCGGCGGTCCGCGAGCTCGAGCGGCTGTTCTCGACGCTCGCCGCCGGCGGCACCCTCGGCCCGGGACAGAGTACGGCGCTGCTCGGGGCCCTCGAGGGGTACCGCGACAGGCTCGCCCCGCGCCACTCCACGCGGAGCCGGACCGGGGCAACGCAGGCCGGCGGATTCTCCACCCAAGGCGGCACCGGCCCGACCACGACCTACCAGGGCGGGCTCGGCACGGACAACGCTTCGATCGCAGACGGTATCGAGAGCGCGGCCTACGCTTCGGAGCGCCTGGCCGCGAGCCTTCAGCTCGTCGGTGATGCCCTCGGCGAGTTCGGCAAGCAGGCGTACGTCGACTCGTTCAAGTCGCTCGGCGAAGCGCTGGCCTCGGGCGCGAATGCGGGGGAAGCGATGGCCATGAGCCTCGCGGACCTCGGGCGCGAACTCCTCGACAAGCTCCCGATGATGCTCCTCAACGCCGGGCTCACGGCCATTTCCGTTGGTCAGGTCGTGCCCGGTCTCGCGCTCATCGGAGCGTCCGGCCTCGTGGCCTTCGGTTCGGGTATAGCGGAAGGTTCGATCGAGGCGAATGCGGACGGGAACGTCTACTCGTCGCCGAGCCTCCACCAGTACGCGAATAAGGTCTACGACAAGCCGCAGTTCTTCGCGTTCGCCCGCGGGGGTGTGTTCGCGGAGGCCGGGTCGGAGGCGATCATGCCGCTCGCCCGCGATTCCTCCGGCCGGCTCGGCGTGCGAAGCGAGGGCGGCGCCAACGTCTCCGTGGTCGTGAACAACAACGCGCCGAACACGCAGGCGACGGCCACGGAAACGACAGGCCCGAACGGTGAACGGCAGATCGTCGTCGCGGTCGAAGCGGTCGTCGGCGACATGGTCAGGCGCGGGAAGCTCGACGGCCTCCTCGCGCGCGGCGGCATGCGGCCCGTCGGGGCGAGGACGTAAGAATATGGCAGCGATCGATTGGCCGAGCACCCTGCCGCAGCACCCGCTGTCTGACGGCTATTCGGAGGTCGCCCAGGACGGGGCGCTCCGCTCCATGCCGGATTCAGGCGCCGCCAAGATTCGCCGGCGCTTCACGGCGATCGCGACGTATTACGGGGTGCGCTACCAGCTCACCACCACCGAGAAGGGCTACTTGGACACCTTCTATCGCACGACGACGCGCGGCGGGACGCTGCGCTTCAACTGGCCGCATCCCGACGGAACGACGGTCGAGGCGCGCTTCCGCTCACCGCCGAAGTTTGCAGCCCTCGAGGTTGACATCATCGCATCCATCGAGCTGGAGGTGCTCCCGTGAGCCGGACGATCTCCACGACCGCGCGCGCGTCGCTCTTCGCGCAAGAAGGCGGCTTCGCGCTCCCCGTGCTCCTCGAAATCACGCACGGCGTGACGGGATACGAAAACCCCCTGCGCATCGCGAACAACCCGACGGACCTCGTATACGACGGGGACACGTACCACGGGTTCGCCTTCCGGTTCGACCCGCCGGATGTCGGGAACGAGGGCGCGATCTCGAACGCGCGGCTCGCCGTGTGCGCGGTCGATCAGCAGCTCGCCGCGATCATCCGTTCGACCGAAACGCCGCCGACCGTTCAGGCCATCGCGACGTACTGGTCGGACGAATCCGGCTCGCTTGTTTTCGAGCCCGTCGCGTCGTGGCTTTTCACCGTCGGCCGCGTGCAGGGCAACGTCGACACCGTAAGCGCGGAGCTCGTCTACGAGGATCGGCTGGACAACGAAGCGCCCGCTGATGAATTCCGCCCGACGTCCTTCCCGGGGCTCTTCTGATGGTCGCATGGGCGGGCCGGTACATCGGCATCCCGTACCGCTTCGGGGGCGATTCGCGCGACGGCGCGGACTGCTGGGGGCTCGCCCGGATGATATTGCGCGAGCAGTTCGGGCGGGACGTCCCGGAATTCCCGCATAAGGACGGATCGCCGCACCGCCTCGCGGCCGTCGTTGAGTCGGCCATGCCGACCATCGGCGCGGATCGCGTCGAGACGCCGGAGCCCGGCGACCTCGTGCTCCTCAAGCTCCGCGGCGACCCCTGTCACGTCGGGGTCGTCGTCGGGGACGGCTACATGATCCATACGCTCGGGCGGCACGATTCGGCGCTCGACAGACCCGAGGGCTCACGCTGGGCCCCGCGACTCGAGGGGTACTACCGTGTCCGATAACGCCGTCCGCATCGTCGCGCACCCGCATCCGTTCGCGCCGCTCCAGCGCACCACGCGCGACACGCTGCCCGGGAAGAGCGTCGCCGAGCTCGTCGAGGACATGGGCCTCACGCACGTCGGGCGCCCGGAGGTGACGGTCTCCGGGGATCGATGCCCGCGCGAGGAATGGGCGAATACGATCCCCGGAGCCGGCTCGCTCGTCACGATCAGGGTGCTGCCGGCGGGCGCCGATGGCGCGCAGGAAGGGGCCGGGAAGGTCGGCGGCTGGGCGATGGTCGGCGTGGTCCTCTCGATCGCGCTCGCACCGTTCACCGGGGGCGCGTCGCTCGCGTTCACGCCATGGCTCGTCGGGGTCGCGGCGGCCGGGTTCGGGACCGCGTTCATCATCGAGGCGAACCAGCAGCTCGGCGCGCTGCTCTCTGGTGCCCCTGGCACTGAATCCACTCCATCGATCCGCGGCGGCCGGAACCGCGTGGCGCCCTGGGGGAAGGTCCCGATCGTGCTCGGCAAGCACCTCGTCGTCCCGCTCTACGGCGCGAGGCCCTATACCGAACTCGGTACGGAATCAGGCGGCGCCGGCACGACCGAAATCTACCTCCGCCAGCTTTTTGTCGTGGGCTACGGCCCGCTTCGCCTCTCGCAGTTCAAGATCGGGGAATCGCTTCTTGCGACCAATTCGGCCGTCGTGCGAAACGGCGCGGTCACAATCGACGGCGTTTTCTCCGGCGTGGACCTCGAGGTTTACCAGGACGGCACGGCGCCGACCCTCTACCCCGGCGTCGTCCTCGAGGATCAGATCGGCGTCGAGCTCAAGTACGGCGTGGAAACCTGGCGGACGACGGCCCCGAACGTCACCCGCGTTTCGGTCGATCTCGCGCTCCCGCGCGGACTCTACAAGGTCGACGGGGACGGCGCGCTCACCTCGCGTTCGGTGTCCGTCGAGGTCCGTCGCCGCGCGGTAGGCTCCGGCACCGCGTGGGCGTCCTGCACGCTCGTCGGCACGTTCACCGTGACCGCGGGCGACTCGAAGCCCCGATGGTCGAATATCGCCGCCGACCTTACGGCGGGCCAGTACGAAATCGGAATGAAGCGCACGACCGCCGACGACGCGGAGGACTACCGCGGCCAGTCTGTGACCTCGTGGGCGTCCCTCCGTTCCATGCGCCCGGCGGTCGCTCCGATCGACGCCGCGATCCGGCCGAAGCTCGTCATCGTCGCGCTCAAGATCAAGGCATCGAACCAGCTCCAGGGCGTCGTCGATCAGCTCTCGTGCATCGCCGAGGCGGACGTTCCGGCATACGACGGGTCGGGATCCGGATCGGCGCAGTGGCCGACGGGCATCTCGCGGAATCCCGCGGCACAGCTCCTCGCCGTGCTCCGCGGAAACTCGAACCCGCGGCCGGTCCCCGATTCGGCGATCGACTGGGCGCGCTTCGAGTCCTGGTATGCGACCTGCCAGACGAAGGGCTGGACGTGCGACGCGGTCATCTCCTCGGGCGCCCGCCTTCGGGACACCGCGCAGCGCATCGCGCAAGCCGGCCGCGCGTCGATCACGCTTCGCGACGGCCTCTATTCCGTCGTCGTCGACGAAGCGAAGGTCTCCCCGGTCCAGCACTTCAACCCGCGGAACGTCCGGTCGTTCTCGTGGACGAAGGACTTCTCCGAACGCCCGCACGCGCTCCGCGTGAATTTCATTTCCGCCGATGACGGGTACGCCCCGAACGAACGCATCGTGCTCGACGACGGGTACAAGTTCGACACGGACGGCGACGGCGTGCTCCGGGACTGGCTCGGGACTGACCGCACCGCCGACGGCGCGTACACGGTTGCGACGAAATTCCGGCAGGTCTCGCTCTTCGCCGTCACGTCCGCCGAACTCGCGGTGAAGCACGGCCGCTACCTCATGGCCTGCATGAAGCTCCGGCCGGAGGCGTACACCTTCGAGACGGACGCCGAGGCGCTCGTGTGCGAGCCCGGCGACCTCGTGCGCGTCGCGCATGACGCGATAGCCGTCGGCGTGGCCGCGGGCCGTGTCGTGGCCGTGACGGTCGACGGTTCGGGAAACGCGACCGCGTGCGAAATCGACGAAGAGGTGATATTCGAGACGGGCAAGAGCTACGCCGCGCGCTTCCGCCTGGCCGACGGCTCGAGCGTCTACGCGACCTGTTCGAACGCCGCGGGGTACGAGGGCCAGACCCTGACCTTCACGACGCCGATTCCTGCCGCAACCGTGCCGGCCTCGGGCGATCTCTTCTCGTTCGGCGAGGCGACCATCGAGACTATGCCGTGCATCGTGGCAGGGATCGAAGCGCTCGACGATCTCGCGTGCCGCCTGACCGTCGTCGACGAGGCCGCGGGCGTTCACACCGCCGACACGGGGACGATCCCGGCGTTCGTTTCGCGCGTCTCGCGGAAGGGCGCGCTGTCCGAACCTTCGACCGTCGCGACGCCGGTCACGATCGCGGTGGATCACCTCGTCGAATACGAAAAGGACGCGCCCGCGACGGCGGCGGCTGTCGCGGCGCCCGCGCGTGCCCCGGGTTATCTCGGCGCCTACGCGTTCGCCTCGCTCCCTGCGACCGCAAACGAGGACGACACGGCTCTCGCGTACTCGGCTACCGCGAGCGAGTGCGGAATCTACGCGATGATCGCGGGAACCTGGACGAAACTCGCGGCGCCGAGCGTGGACGTTCTCTCGCGCGCGTGGCCGGACATCGGGCGGTCGACTCTCGCGGAGGCCTCGGGCGGGTTCGCTGGCGGGCCCTACGGTACGGCGGCAGATTACTACGGCTCGGGCGTGGCGATATTCGACGTGCTCGCGGTGCAGGCGGCGTTCATCGACGAACTCTTCGCGAATCAGATCGATGTTCTCTCGGGTGGGAAAATCCGGTATTTCACCGGGCAAGGAGTGCAGCGCCGTGCGGTACAAATCGGGAACGAGTCAGTGGATTGGGTGGATTGCCCTGATACTTCTCCAGCTTCACCTGAGCAGTTGCGCGCTCGAATCGGTCGGCTTGGGGTAGGTGATGCCGTCCTGATGGACGGCGAGTTCAATGCAAGGTTAGAAAAAGAGTGGTCCGCGAAAAGTACGGTAGACGCAGTAGCGAGCTCGCAGCCATTCTTGCGATTGTTGCAAGATGGAACGTTTGTGTGCGTGTACAGGAAGTATTCCACCGGATACATCGTAGGGCGAACCAGCGCTGATATGGTTACCTGGTCGGCAGAATTCACGGTTAATGCAGCCAATAGTTCTGCGCCTTTTTTGACCCAGCTGAATGACGGGAGCTATTTGTGTACGTACATAGGTGCAAGCACATACGCGGTTGCTAGAACGAGCTCTGACCTAAGCACGTGGTCTGCCGAATTTAATATCAGCTATGGCGCCAACGCCGGCTCCCCGTGCGTCATTCAGCTTGACGATGGAACGTTTGCCTGCGCCGTCGTCGAAAATGCAAGCTACCTCGGGCTACGGCTTACGCCGAACTTCTCGTCTTGGTCAAACGCGCTGATTAAAGACAATGACTGCGAATCGCCGATGCTGGCGCAGCTTGATGATGGCGGGCTGGCGTGCGTTTATCTCGATGGCCCTACCTCTAACATCTGCGCAAAAAAAAGCGCAGACGCCTGGGCAGATGAAGATGAGGTTGTGATAGACAGCCACAATACCCCCACGCTGTCATTAACAAGGCTTATCTCGGGCGAATATGCTGTTTTGTACCAAGACGAGATGGCCCTGGCCACCTACATTTCCAAATCACGTACCTTTGCTGAATGGGACACTCCCAGTGCTATGGGTAGTAGTTATTCTGGCAACGCCGCTGGCGTATGCCAAGGCGAAGATGGATCAATGTATGCCGTGTATTCTGGTAGCGGGGTTCTTAAGTGCGACGTTCTCCAGCGTTACGCCCGCGTTGGTGCCGGCATCATCGAGAGCGGGTCGAACGCGAACGGGAGCTACATCAAGTTCTCTGACGGGACGATGGAGCAATGGGGCACTCGCACGATGATCTATGGCGCCGCGTACCAATTCCCGGTGGCCTTTATCGCGGCCCCGACGCTTGTCGGAACCATCAACAACAACGCGGACATCGTATCGCTGCAACTCGCAAGCGTTACTACTGCGCAGTTCGTCTACTATGGGCGCCTTACGTCTGGCGGAGGATATAGCGGCGCCATCGTTTCTTGGATAGCCAAAGGTCGCTGGAAATAGGAGGCCCCCATGAACACCGAAACAATCGCCGCCCTCGCCATTGGCGCACTCGTCTCGCTGATCGTCGGCGGTCTCTGGAGCGCGATCGGGAAATGGATGGGCCGACGGGTGTATCTCCGGTCCCCCGAAGCCCGCTCGATAGAGCAGATCGGCCCTGCCGTGAACGCCCTCGTCAAGGTGGCATCCCCGCAGAATGATGCGCTGATCGCAATTCTCGAAGCACAAAAAGGTGTATGCAACGGCAACGTAGACCGCGCGCTCGAGAAGATGCGGAAGACCCGCGATGAATTCCACGGCTTCCTCGTGTCGTCCGCGCTCGTGGACAAGGAGGCGTCATGAACATCATCGACGCGACGATCCAGGTCAACCCGTATTCACGTCCGGGCCGAATCCGGCCAGAGACGAAGGCGGTCGTCCTACATTGGGTGGCGAACCCCGGAACCTCTGCTCGCGCGAATCGTGACTACTTCGCCTCCCTAGCAAAGCAGACGAAGGCCCCGTTCCGCTACGCCTCCGCTCAGTTCATCGTCGGGCTGACTGGCGAAGTCCTCCGAGTCATGCCGGAGGATGAAGTCGCCTGGCATTGCGGGAGCTCGCAGCCCGATCCGGCCTCCGGCCAGATCTACACCGACTGGGCGCGCGAGGTGATCGGCCCGCGGTGGGCCTCGCGGTGGTCCACGCCCAACTATGCGACGGTCGGGATTGAGCTTTGCCATCCTGACGCAAGCGGCGAATTCTCCGCTGAGACGGAAGCCTCCGCCGTCGAGCTTGCCGCCCGGCTCTGCATCCAGTACAAGCTCGATCCGCTCGTTTCGCTCGGGCGGCACTTCGACGTGGTGGGGTGGAAGGACTGCCCGCGGTGGTGGGTCCGGAATCCCGACCTGTGGGAAGCGTTCAAGCATCGCGTCGCGGCGCTCGTGACCGCGTAAGGGAGGGGACATGGATTTCACCAACTGGGCCGCATGGCTCGCGGGCGCGGTGGCCGTCGTCGGCATCACGCAGTGGATGAAGGGTCTCGCGCCGAAGGCTTCGAGCTGGGTGTGGGCGGCGATCATGCCGCTCCTCGCTATCGGCGTCGCGTGGGCGGCGGGCGGCGCGCGTCCGTGGTTCGACGCACTCGGCATCGCGGCGGTCGCGCAGATCGGCTACGAGCTGATCGTGCAGTCGATCCGGAAGCGGCTCGGGGGCGCGCCATGAAGCGCCTCCTCGCGATCCTCCGCGGCATCGGCTTCGTGCTGGCCGGAATCGTCGCGGGAATCCTCGGCGCTTGGGGGCTCCGCGCCTGGCGCGCCCGAGTGGGCAAGGTCGAGACGGTCGGCGCGCCCTTCGGCGTCACCCCCGGTGTCCCGTCCTCGATCATGGTCGAGACGCCCGATCGCGGCTGGGTTGACGTGGCGCTCCCCCCGGACGTGGCCGCGGCAGACGTGGACCTGGTGGAGATCGTCGCCCCGCGCGAGGTCGTTGTCCAGGTGAAGCACTCGCCGCGCGATCGCAAGGGCATGATCGGAGGCGGGCCGTGAAGCGCGACTATTCGTGGATCGCCTACGGCCTGATGCTCGTCGTAGTCGCCTGCATCATGGCCGTCAAGCTCTACGGCGAGGATCCGCTCACCCTCGACGAGGCCCGCGCCTACGTCGCGCAGAATCCCGAAGCCGCCGCGGAGGACGTGGTAGCCCTCGACGCCATCGAGCGCGCCGTCCCGCTCGCGACCCTGCCGGCCCTCGTGTTCTCCTGGACGGCGGACGGTGTGGCGGTCGGGTGGTCCGGGCCGCTCATTCTCTCCATCGCGGGGCGCCTTGAATACGACCTCACCCTGCCGCCTGCGTTCGCGCCTGCCCCGCGGCCTGACCCCTGGCGCTGGATCGTGCCTGCCGGAGCCGGTGCGCTCGCGGGGCTTGTTCTCGGGATCGTACTGACTCGATGAAGGGAGACCGGATGCAACGACACCGCATCGTCATCGAAGGCGAAGTCGAGGACCGCGTCATCGTACTCGAGCTTCGCGGCCGAAAGATCATCATTACGGCCGACCGGCCGGGGGTCGCTTCGGCGCTCTCCCGGCAGATCGTCGATTCAATCGCGCCAGGGGCTGAAGGAGAATCGCGCATCGGGTTCGTTACGGAGTAAACCACGCCCCCGCCGCCGACCGTGTCAGCGTCCCGCCGGGAGAGGCAAGCCGCCGCGCGAAGCCCGATAGAAGCGAACCACCATCCGTGCCGGAGGCCTTACCGCCGAGCGGCCCGCATGGCAGGCGTGGACCGGGTGGACCGCGGATCGGTTCGGGTTCAAGGCCCGAAGGGGGCATTCCATTTCGAGAAGCATACTGCCCGAAACCCGTACCGGGGTGCGCGCCGGATGCCTTCGATACGCCATGAAAGCGCGACGGAGCGCAAAGGACGGCGCGAAACCGCATGACATGAGGCGTATCCTCACCCCTAGGGTCAAAAAAGCTCACCTCTCTACACTCGACCAGAATATACCAAAAAAATGGAACTTCTCGCTTGACAGCGGCCAAGAAGTGGGCCACGATATAGGGACAAGCGAGGTTAAGAAATGAGACGAATCGAAGGTCCAGAGGTGCGCTGCTTGCTTACCCCGGACGAAATGGCCCGCTTCGAGGCGTTCCTTGAGGCCCGCGGAGCCAAAAAGGGGCCGTTTACCCGACAGCTGATTCTCCGGGCCATGGATGGCGCCGAGATGCCGCACCACGGCTTGCAGGATTTGGCGAAGCGCGAGGCGGGAGGTGCGGCGTGAAAGAGGTCGTGCGTCTGTTCGACGAGAAGCCAATCCGGATGATAGTCCGCCGAGGCGAGCCGTGGTGGGTGCTCAAGGACATAACCGAAGTCCTCGGGCTGTCCAATTCAAGGATGGTCGCCGACCGTCTCGATGACGACGAAAAGGGTGTAAGCCAGACTGACACCCCGGGCGGTAAGCAGGAAGTAACCGTCGTAAACGAAGCCGGGCTCTATTCCGTCATCCTTCGGAGCGATAAGCCCGAGGCCAAGCGCTTCCGCCGCTGGGTGACGCACGAGGTCCTCCCCGCCATTCGCAAGACCGGCCGCTACTCCCTCACCGCCGAGGCTCGGCGCGATTCGGCCGCCGCCCGGAACGCACTGACTGCCGAATGGCAGGCCCACGGGGCGGACAAGTTCTATCACTTCGTCAACCTCACGAAGGCGAGCTATGCCGCGCTCTACGGCGACAATGCGAAGCACAAGGCCGACATGACGCGCGAGGAAGTAGCGGCGCTGATGGTATTCGAGTCGCTCGAGTACCTGAAGCTCGTAAAAAACGAGGGGATTCAGGGATACAGGGCGCTTTCGGATTCCGTGGTGGAGACCGCCCACCATCTCGCGATATTCACGGCCGGCGTGGCCGGGTACATCCCGCCGAACGCGGGGGCCTCGGCATGAACGAAAACGAAGCCGTACTGGTTGCGGAGGTCGCCGCGTCGATCGCCACCGCGACGGTGGCCGAGATAGTACTCCCTAAGCTGAACGAACTGACGGACGAGGTCGGACTCACTCCTTGGTACAATGATGACAACGGGACTTCGTGGCGCGTCCCGTCAAGGATTCGGGACCTCGAGCGCATGGTTGCCGAGCTTCGCGAAAGGCTCGGGAGGGTCGAATCGGCCTCGTCTGCGCTCACCTCCGCCCATGAGTCGGCATTCACCCCCGACCTTCGCACCGGAGGCGCCGCATGACCGCCCGCGAATGGACCGCCGTCCGTGAGGCCCTCATCGCCGCCGACGTGCGGTTGATCCAGTCCGCCATGGCGCAGGGCGACAAGCCGGCCGTGAAGCTCGCCGCCGGGACCGCGGGCCGCCTCATGAACGCCATCCGCGACGTACTCATCCTCGACGCCCTGCCGGCCTTCGACGAGTCGGTCTGGCAGTTCATCGATCCGCCCGAAACGCACGACCGCGAAACCGCGGCCGAGGAGGTCGCATGAAACGCTACTCGGACATCCGCACCGTCTTCGAGCAGTACCGCGAGGGTCGCCTCTCGCGCGCCGAACTCGTGGCCGCCATCGCGCTCTGGCAGGTATCGGGGGCGCCCCGTGTCTGACGCCGCTCGCCCGGACCCCCGGATCGATTTCATGGGCTATCTCGACTGGGTCGGCGACCACCTCGAGCGGATCGAGCGCGAGCGCGACGAGAAGCGGATCACCGCGACGGAGGCCGCTGTCGCGCTCGGCTTCAACTCGCGATTCTTCCACGGCCGCCCCTGGCGCTGGCCGCAGTTCGGTTTCGGCGGACCGAAGTACCCGCTCTCCGAATGGCGCGCGTGGACCGCCCGCCCGGAGGCCGACAGGCGCGCCGAATGGGACGCCATGAACGCGGTCGACCGCAGGCGCATCCGAGGTGTCGCGTGACCGCCGAAGGCGCCGTCCTCTCCGCCGTCCTCGAGTACCTGCACGCCCGCCGAATCTTCGCCTGGCGGAACAACACGGGGGCGGTCAAGGTCCGCAGTCCTTCAGGCGGTGAGCGGTTCCTTCGGTTCGGCAAGGTCGGGTCGAGCGACGTGATCGGCTGCCTGCCGGATGGCCGGTTTCTCGGCGTGGAGTGCAAGGCCGCGGGCGGCCGGCTCTCGGCACCGCAGGCGGATTTTCTGGCCTCTATTCGGGACCGCGGCGGCGTGGCGTTCGTCGCGTATGGCATCGAGGACGTGGAGCGGGAATTGGAACGGGCCGGGTACGGGCTCGAATCGAAAAGGAGGACCTCGTGATTATCAATCGGTTCCGTGTCGATGGACGCGAAATCCTCGTCGAATTCACGACCGGGACGAAAACGCTCCGTCTGACGACCTTCGATGAGCCGAAGGCAGAGCTCTTCATGCAGACGGCCAACGTAGCCGCCTTCGGAAAATCCGCGCTCGGGATAATCGCCGAACGCGCGGCATTCCGCGAGATCGCATTCTCCCACGGCGACAGCCCGGGGACCCGGCTCGTCTACAAGATCCCGACGTTGCACGGGGAGAACGCGCGCCTCACGTGTCCAAGGATCGACCGCGGTCACATCCACAACAAGAACGGCGACCTCGTACTCGACGACCCGCGAACCCTCTATGAGGACGCGGTGATTCTCCTCGAGCAACTCATCGAAGAATTCGTCCGCGGCGAGCGCGCGCAGCTCGCGCTCCCGTTCGAAGGGCTCGACGAGAGCGAGGAGCCGGTCGACGCAGACCAGATCCGCGAGGGAGTCCCCGCATGAACGAAAAGAAGCTGTCCGCGAAGGCCCGCATGAAGAGCGCGGCTATGTTCCTCGTGCTGGCGGCGATGTTCGGCCGCGGCCATGCCGAGCGCGAGACGAAGAGCCGGGCCGAAGCGAGGCGCCACGGATTCAAGGCGACCAAGGGCGCGTTCGGCGGCCCGAAGCGAGCCGGGGCGAAGCTCCTCAAGCGCATGGTGAAGGCCGGCCTCAAGGACCGGATGAAGGCACACCGTACCGGAGGGAGGTGATCCGTCTCGGCGGGGCTCATCCCCCCGCACGCGGGAACCGCCCGGCGGACGGGGCGGAGCACACGGCGGTCCCAGGCACGGCAATTCGGTTCGGGCATCGACCGGAGCGCCGCGGGGCGGACTACAAGGCCCGTAGGCGAGGGGCGGGTCCAGATGGAGGTTCGAGTCCTCCAGCCGCAATAGGAGAGCATCGTGCAGACGTTCGAGGTCGAGGTTTCCGTCTCCGTTTACGTGTCGCTCGAACAGGGCGGCGAAGCGGCGGCGGTCGGTCTTGCACGGAGGTTCGTCGCGCAGGACTGGATCGCGCGGTCAGTCGAGACCTACGGCCGCGAGTACGGCCGCGCGTTCGTGAAGGGCCTCTCCGGGGCAGTCGTCCGGTCGGGCCTGTTCCAGGAAAACGGTCGCGTCGTCGCGTCTCCAAAACGTGCCGCGCCGACCGACGATCCGGCCGACCTGCCGGACATTTACTAGGGAGGGAGAGCCGTGGAGAAAACCATCGCGCCCGCGAACTGGAACGAGGAACACGCGGCCCCTTCGTGGCTGTGCCTGACCGCGAGCCCTGCGACCGTCGCACGGGCGAAACTCAAGGCCCGACTCCGCGAGGAAGCGTCCGCCGCTCGTGTCTCCCGCGAGGAATACCTGCCGCACTCCACGGGGGAAGGCCTCCACTACGGCGAGCTCGTCCTGCACCGGAACGTCGGGAGCTCCGGCGGAATCGCCATCCCGAAGGCCGAAGCGCCGCGCCGCCGCGAGCACCTCTCGCCGCTCATCGTGAAGAAATCCCCGCCGCGTGCCTGGCAGCCGTCCTGCGAAACCTGCTCGCCGATCGTCGCGCCGGCATGCGGGAAAATCTGCCCGGACCTGGGGCTCGTGAATGAAATCATGGAACGCTGGAGGACCGCATGATCGGCCGGATTCTCGGATGGATCGTTGTCGGGATTGTCGTGCTCGCGCTCGGGCTCTGCGCCTACGCGCCGCTCGTGCTGTCGGGGAATATCTCGCGGCGCGAGGAAGAGGACGGGCGGAAATGACCGACATCGAAATTGTCCGGCGCGGGTTCCGCGACAGCAACACCGAGGCCCGCGCGGCGCTGGCACGGATTGTCGAAGAGCGGGACGCGTACCGCGCCAGTCTCGACGCCGCAACGAAGCGGGTCGAGGAGTTGGAGGCCGAGCGCGATTCTGCCGTCCGCGGTTTCCGCATGGACGAACTCGATGCCGTCATGTACAGCGTGGACAAGTGGTTCGATGACGGAGACGCGCGTCTCGAAAACAATCCGGCAACGCGCGCCGCAGCTGCACGAGAGGTAGCGCTCAAGGCCATCGAGAAGGCCGAGGCTCGCGTCAAGGTGCTGGAGTCGGCGCTGACCACTCGGGACGTCAAGGAAGCCATCGGGCGTTTCCGTGGCGTCGCGCAATTTTTCGAGATCGGGGACATGAGCGCCGAGTGCGACGGCAACACGCTCGCCGACGCCATCGAAGCCGCCCTCGCGGGCAAGGGGGAATGATGGACACACGAAAAGACTGCGACAAGGAAGTGGTAGAGAAAATAATCTCGGCGTGGAAATACTCCATCGGTACATCGCTAGATCACCCAGCGATGATACTCGGGCAATACCGCGAGATTCTTCTACGCGAAGCGGCGGACAGGGCGATGATGTGGTGGTATGAAGGAGATAAGGCCATGACGGAAATGAATCAAATCAATAGCCTCCGCGCCGCAATCATGGAGGACGCCAAATGACCGGCATCGAAGCCCTCGAAAAGGCGCGGGAGAAAATCAGACTTGAATACGGGCGTACCTCGAAGCAGGAAGATGTGGTCGTCCCCGAATGGGACGAGGCGATAGGCGCAGCGGTTGTCATTATTAGCGAATTGATCTCCGCCGAGCGCGACGCCGGGAATAAGGGATACACAAAAGAGGACGATGGGATTGGGAAATGGCTCTCCGCCGCTCTTGATGATCCGAAGGTGTGCGCTGAGTTCAAGGCAGATATCCGGGCGTGGTTCGATTCCAAGGAGCGCGACGCCGGGGAAACGAAGCCCAAGCCTGGCGCGTACCGTGAGGCGGCGATGGCGTACCAAGACTTGGCGACTTGCTATCGGCTCGGAACCAGACCTCCCGAGAAGTTGTTCAGCCGCATCGAGAAAGCCCGCGAACTTCTTTCCGAGCCCACATGGGAGGATCACGACCTCTACGTCTACGACGACGCAAAGCCCGAGAGCGCGAAGCCCGAGCCGGGCGACGTGGTGGCGTGGCCCAACCCGCCGCACGGTCACGTGATGATCGGGCTATACGGGCGCGACTGGACAAGCGACATCGGGCTCGTCGTCCTCATGCGCGCCGCCGAAGTCAAGCGCCGGATCGAGGGGGAGAAATGAGCTGGGGAGAGCGCTCTTGTGGACAGGGCCATCCGTGTGGCTATAACCCGACCATTGAGACGTGCAACGTCAACTGCCCTGGCTATCGCTGGGATGGAGTTACAAAACCCGACAGTAAAAAGAAGCTGACTATAAGGATAGAGCACGAATGCGCGTGGCCCGGTCCGGGCCGTCGTCCGGGGTGGTGGTGAAATGACCCGCGCCGTCATCGCGGCAAAAGGCTGAACAGGATAATCATAGTTAGGCGGATCGCATGACGGCGTAACTTCGTCACGCCGATCCGCGACGAAAAGGAGAACTACAGTGGATGAATTGAAACCGTGCCCATTTTGCGGAAGCGTCGCAGAGCGTGTTGACATTGATGC
>Ga0209507_1001127_pt1 | contig 22603 bp, 18 predicted proteins | sample AD_UKC028_MetaG_FD_184414 | JGI IMG/M metagenome (GOLD analysis project Ga0209507, IMG submission 184414) | Active sludge microbial communities of municipal wastewater-treating anaerobic digesters from USA - AD_UKC028_MetaG (SPAdes) (version 2) | ecosystem: Engineered > Bioreactor > Anaerobic >...
GCCGGAGCTTGCGGTCCTCGCGGACGCGGTCGAACTGGACGATCGTGTCGTTGATCGAGTAGCCGAGGATGGTGAGGAGGGCCGCGATGGATGAGGTGGTGAATTCCATCCGGGTCCACACGATGAAGCAGATCATGATGAGGGCGTCGTGGACCGTGGCGAGCACGGCGCCGAAGCCGTACTGGAAGCCGAAGCGGATCGTCGCGTAGGCCAGGATGACGAGGATCGTGAGGATGAAGAGGACCGCGGATTGGCGCGTGAGGGTCTCGGAGTAGCGGGCCCCGACGTAGTCGGTCTTCATGACGACGACCCTGCCCGCGCCGAAGGCGGTCTCGAGGGCCGCTCGGATCCGCTCGGGCTCGGCCTTGGAGAAGTCGGCCGCGCTGCCGTCGTCCTCGGCGCGGATGAGGTAGCGCTGGAGCTCGGCGGGATTGACGGCCTGGACCGAGACGCTACCGAGGCCCGCGATGGCGGCGCGGACCTTGTCGATGCTCGCGAAGCGCTCGGCCTCGCCCGAGGGCGCGCGGTGCATGAGCACGGGCGCCGTTCCGAGCATCGTCTCGCCCTGGAAGGTGGGGACGAGGAGGGCCGAGGGGAGCTCGGCGCCCGCGCCGCCGGCGAGGGAGGCCGAGATCTCGGGGATGGCCGCGAGGGCCTGGGCCACCGAGCCGAGGCTCGTGGAGGACTTGTAGTCGATGTCCACGGTCCGGGCCTCGACCTCGGCGCCGGAGAAGACGATGGTCGCCTTCTCCTCGGTCAGGGTGAGTACGGCGTTGCCCTTGCCGGCGTAGGTGACCTCGAGGGCGGGATAGGCGAGCTGGACGGTCTGGTTGATGCCGGCCTGGAAGTCGACGCCGAGGTTGAAGCCCTTGGCGAAGAAGCCGGCGAGGCCGAGGGCGATGAGGGCCGCCGAGGCGATCGCCGCGGCCTTATACCCGCGGCTGAACTGGATGACGCGCTTCATTTGACCCTCCAGCTGATGGAGACGCGCTGGCGCTTCAGCACGTCGGTCTCGAAGTCGAAGATGAGGCGGGAGACGAAGAGGGCGGAGAAGAGCGAGACCATGTTGCCGATCGCGAGGCTCACGGCGAAGCCCTGGATGGGGCCGGAGCCGAGCTGGGCCAGGAAGAGGGCGGCGATGATGGTCGTGATGTTGGCGTCCATGACCGCCCAGAAGGCGCGGTCGAAGCCCGCGTCGATGGAGGCCTTGCGGCCCTTGCCGACGGCGATCTCCTCCTTGATGCGCTCGAAGATGACGACGCTCGCGTCGACCGCCATGCCGATGGTCAGCACGAAGCCGGCGATGGAGGGCAGGGTGAGGGTCAGCTTGAAGGCGGTCAGGATCGAGAGCATGAGGAAGAGGTTCATGACCTGGGCGATGGTGGCGTTGACGCCGGCGCCCTTGTAGAAGATGAACATGAAGGCGAAGACGCCCGCCAGGCCCACGAGGATGGCCATCTTGCCCTGGCCGATCGCGTCCTCTCCGAGGGAGGCGCCGATGGCCTGCTGGCTCACGACCGAGAGCTCGACGGGGAGGGCCGCGGTGCGGAGCACGAGGGCCAGGCTCGAGGCCTCGTCGGCCGAGAAGCCGGTCATGCGCACGGACTCGCGGATGGGCTCCTGGATGCGGGCCCCGGCCTTGATGCGGTCGTCGAGGACCACCGCCATGGTCTTGTTCACGTTCGCGCTGGTCAGCTTGAAGAAGAGCTCGCCGCCCTCCTTGTCGAGGGTGAAGTTGGTCTCGGGCTGGCCGGTGATGGAGTCGGAGGAGACCTGGGCGCTCTGGATGTGGGTGCCGTCGAGGCCGGCGGCCTCCTCGATGACCATGTAGCGGCCGGTGAACTCGTCCAGGCCGTAGCTGTCCTTCTTGTAGTACTTGCGGACGACCTTGCCCGCCGGGACGATTCCGGGATCGGCCACGGCCAGGGTCTTCTCGTCGATGCCCAGGGGGTTCGAGGAGAGGAAGGACTCGAGGGCGGCGGTCGCCTCGTCGTCGACGATGTGGAAGGCGAGCTTGCCCCGGCCCATTATTATGGAATTGATGCGCTCGGGGTCGGCGGTGCCGGGGATCTCGACGTAGATCTGGTCCTCGCCCTGCTGGCGGATGACCGGCTCCGTGAGGCCGAACTTGTCGATGCGGTTGTTGAGGACCTCGAGGGCCCGCTTCAGCGCGTCGGCGCGCTCGGCCGCCGAGAGCTCGTGGCCGAGCTTCTTGGCAAGGGCGGGCATGTCGGCCTGGATGACGACGCTCATGCCGCCGGAGAGGTCGAGGCCGAGCTGGACGGCCTTGCCGTGCCGGGACTTGAGCTCCATGACGCGGGCGCGGTACAGGCCCTCGATGGCGTCGAAGGCCGCGCGCTCGTTGGCGAAGGCCGCGAGGGCCGACGTGGCGGTCCAGGCCTTGGGCAGGTCCTTGCCCTCGTCCTTGTAGGCCGCGCGGGCGGACTCGATCACGGCGTCGAGGCGGGCGGCGTCCAGGGGCTTCTCGTCGCCCGCGGCCGCCTGGGCCTTGAGCTCGGCGATGTCCTTGGAGGCCATGCGGCGGGAGTACTCGCGGATCTGCTCGCGCGAGCCCACGGCGATGGCCTGGTCCTCTTTCGGGGTGAAGAAATACCAGCTGATGGAAGGCCACAGGAACGCAAGCGCGATGCCTATGACTACCAGCACGATGATCAATCGTCGGATCTTGCTCATTCCGGTCGCTCCAGATGAGGGAAAAATAGCCCGCGGCGCCGCGGCGCGCCGTTCAGGGCGCGCGCGGCGCTGCGGGGCTTGTGCTCGACGCGAAGGCTTACTTCTTTTCCTCGGCGGGGGCCTCGGAGGAGGCTTCGGCCTTCTCCTCGCCCTTGGCGACGACGGCCTGGATGGCGGACTTGGAGAACTCCATCTTGGTGTTGTCGTCGACCTTGAGGATGAGGGTGCTCTCTTTCACGCTGGCGACGACCGCGTGGACGCCGCCGATGGTGACGACCTTGTCGCCCTTCTTGACCGCCTCGATCATGGCCTTGGCTTCCTTCTGCTTCTTGTTCTGGGGCCGGATGATGAGGAAGTAGAAGATGACGAAGACGAGGCCGAAGGTGACGAGGGTGGAAATCATCTGTCCGGTGGGGTTGGCGGACGGGGCGCCCTGGAGGAGGACGAGGCCGGATGCGAGCTGGTCCATGTGGGTTCCTTAGGGGGAAGATTCGCGGAAAGGTAGCACGGATGGAGCGCTACCGTCAAGTTTAGCCGGGAATCGAGGGAGAGGGCCACCCCCACGGCCTCTCGCCGTGGGCGGGGCCCCGCTCGAGAAACCAGGGCCCCCGGCACGCGGGGGTCCTGGTTTCTCGGCGCCCCGCCTCGGTGACTGGTTCTGTTGGGTCGGTCGCTCGCTCATCCCCGTGAACCATGCCGGCATCGCGGGGGCACCTGGGGGTACGAGTGCGGCCGCCTGGACGGGGACGCGGCCTGACTCCTGTGCGGTTCACGGGGTTAGGGGGGCGACACTCCGATTCAACGGTGTGGGGCGGCGGGTGGCTGGGCGGCGCCGGCGCCCGGTTTCTGGACAGTTCACGGGGATGGGAGAGCGACCGCCTCTTTAAAACCCGCCACCGAGGCGGGGCGCCGCGCGGCAACGACCTCCGCTTGCCGGAGGGCGTTGCGGCGCGAGCGGGGCCCCGCCCGCGGAACGGTTATAAGGGGGGTCTACGCAGTTATTATGGTCCCGGCCTTCCCGTCGACCGCGGCGGTGGCGTGCTCGAGATCCGTGATGATGACCTTCTCGCCACCTCGCTTGACGAAGTCGCAGGCCGCCTCGATCTTGGGCCCCATGGAGCCCTTGGGGAACTGGCCCTCGGCCTGGAACTTCTGGCACTCGGCCACGGTCAGGCGGTCGAACCACTGCTCGCCGGGCTTCTTGTAGTTGACGGCGACCCGGTCCACGCCGGTCAGGATGACGAGCTCGTCCGCGCCGATGAGGTTGGCCAGGAGGGCCGAGGCCCGGTCCTTGTCGATGACGGCGTCCACGCCCGCGAGGGTGCCGTCGGGCAGGCGCTCCACGGGAACGCCGCCGCCGCCGACCGCGATGACGACCTTGCCGTCGTCGATGAGGTCCTTGATGGTGCCCTTCTCCACGACATCGATCGGCGAGGGCGAGGCGACGACGCGGCGGTAGCCCCGGCCCGGATCCTCCTTGATGACCCAGCCCCGCTCGCGGAGCTTGTCGACCTGCTCGGCCTTGTAGAAGGGGCCGACGTACTTGCTCGGATTGAGCATCTGGGGGTCCTTGGGGTCGACCTCGACCTGGGTGACGACGGTGACGACATCCTTCTCGACCCCGGCGAGGTGGAGGGCGTTGCGGAGGCACTGGGCGATCATGTAGCCCATGGATCCCTGGGTGTCGGCCACGATGACGTTGAGGGTGGCGGGCGGGACCTGGGACGAGGCGGCCTCGTTGCGGATGAGGTGGACGCCGGCCTGGGGGCCGTTGCCGTGGGAGAGGACGACGCGGTGCCCCTCGCGGATCATGCCGACGATGGCGTCCATGCTCTTGCGGGTGTTGGCGAACTGCTCGGCGACCGTACCCTCGGTGCCTTCCTCGATGATGGCGTTGCCGCCGAGGGCGACGACTATGGTCTTCCTGTTCATGCCTCTCCTCCGGACCCGCCTTCGCCGCCGCTCGGGGCGGGCTCGGGGAAGGCGGAGAGGGAGGAGTATATATCGGGGTCCCCGAGTGAGCAAGGCCTTATGGTTTCGATAAATATGCGCAGGGAATGCATGGGGATGCATCGCCGGGCAGTCCCCTTTCCGTAGCGAATACCCATTGCCGGCGGCGCAGCCCCGCATAGACTTAAGAGCGAGAGCATAGAGGCGCGGCGCGATACGCCGACGATGCGCGATCAGGGAAGGCGGACCAGTGAAGCTCCTGCGGCAATCGACCATCAACGTCTCCGCCAGCCTCCTCTTCGGCCTCGCCCTTCCCCTCCTCATGATCGAAGGTCTTTCGCTCCGCAGGGCCCTGGATTCGGCTATGGCGGCTACCGAGCGCGAAAAGGAGATCAGCGGGATCGGGAACGAGCTCCGCGAGGCCTCCGACTTCCTCAGCGACGAGGTGCGGGCCTACGCGGCCACGGGGGATCGGGAGCGCCTGGAGGCCTTCTGGCGCGAGGTCCTCGTCGAGAGGCGGCGCGAGCGGGCCATGGGGCGGCTCGCGGCCCTCGGCATCCCCGCCGGGGAGGCCGAGCCCCTCGAGCGGGCCAAGGCCGCCTCCGACGCCCTCCTCGAGACGGAGCTCCTGGCCATGCGCCTCGTCGTCGAGGCCGGCGAGGACCGGGCGGGACTCCCCGCCCCGGTGGCCGCGGCGGGCCTCCCGCCGCCCTTCGCGGCCCTCTCCGCCGCGGCCAAGGTCGACCTCGCCCGGGAGCTCGTCTTCGGCCCGGCCTACCTGGCCCAGAAACGGCTCATCCTCGGCTCCGTCGACGAATTCCGCTCGGTCGCGGGCCGGCGTAGCGCGGCCGAGGCCGAGGAGGCCCGGAGGGCCTCGCGGAAGGCCTTCGGCCGCCTCCTCGCGATCGGCTCCGTCACCATCCTCCTCGGGATCCTCCTCGTCGCCCTGTACTACTTCGCCCTCGCCCTCCCGATCCGCCGCTACATCGGCGAGCTCGCCGGCCCCGAGCCAGGCGCCGGCATCCCCGAGCTCGAGCCCCGGGGGACCCTCGAGCTCATGGCCCTCGCCGTGGCCTTCAACGAGCGCCGCGCCGAGCGGCTCCGCTTCGAGGCGGCCCTGAGCGACTCGGAGCGGCGCTACCGGACCCACCTCGAGCTCATGCCCCTCGGCGCCGTCGAAGTCGACGCGCGGAACCGGATCAAGTCCTGGAACCCCGCAGCGGAGCGCATCTTCGGCTACCCGGAGTCCGAGGTCCTCGGCCGGAACCTCGTCGAGCTCATCGTGCCCGAGGATATCAAGCCGGAGATCGCCGGGCTGATCGACCGGCTCAACCAAGGCGAGACCATCAGCACCCACGTCAACCGCAACCTCCGCAAGGACGGGGCCGAGATCGTCTGCGAGTGGTACAACACCCCCCTCTTCGACTCCCGGGGCGCCTGGGTGGGCTGGGCCTCGATCGTCAAGGACATCACCGACCAGCGGAAGGAGGCCGAGCGGATCCTCTACCTCTCCCGCCACGACCCCCTCACCGGCCTGCTGAACCGCCGGAGCCTCGCGGAGAAGATCGAGGAGGAGGCGAGCCGCAGCGCCCGGACGGGGGAGCCCTACGCGCTCGCCATGCTCGACATCGACCATTTCAAGGATTTCAACGACCGCCACGGCCACGAGTGCGGCGACGTCGTGCTCAAGGCCGTGGCCGAGGCCATGCTCGCGACGGCCCGCTCCACGGACTCGGTCGGCCGCTGGGGAGGCGAGGAATTCCTCCTCCTCCTCCCGGCCACCGACGCCGCGGGGGGAGGCGAGCTCGCGGAGAAGATCCGCTCCAGGGTCGAGCGGGCCTCCGTGCCCTACGGCGGGGCCTCCTGCTCGGTGACGGTGACGGCGGGCGTCGCGGCCTGCGGCCGCGGCGATCCGGGGATAGACGGGGGCATCCGCCGGGCCGACGAGGCCCTCCTCGAGGGCAAGCGCCAGGGGCGCAACCGCGTGGTCGTAGCGGCGGAGGCCGGGAAGCGGCTATAGTCGGTCCATGGAAGTGATCCGCGCCTCGGTCCTCGGCTGCTGCATGGGCGTCCAGCGGGCCCTCGACCTCGCCCTCGAGACGGCGGCCGCGGAGTCGGCGGCCGGCCGCCCCGCCGGCGCCCCGGCGGTCTACAGCCTCGGCCCCCTCATCCACAACCCCCAGGCCGTGGCCGAGCTCGCTGCCCGGGGCATCCTTCCCCTCGGGCCCGAGGAGATCGACGAGCGGGTTCGCGGCGCCGCCGTCGTGATCCGGGCCCACGGGGTCCCGCCGGCCCTCCGGCGCCGCCTCGAGGCGGCCGGGGCCCGGGTCGTCGACGCCACCTGCCCCCGCGTCATCGCCAGCCAAAGGCGGGCCGCGGCCTTCGCCCGGGAGGGCCGGACCGTCCTCCTCGCGGGGGACCGTGACCACGCGGAGATCGCCGGCATAGCCGGCTGCGCGGCCGAGGCCGGCGGCGGCAGGGGCGCCTGCCTCGTCCTGGGCTCGGCGGAGGAGGCCGCGGCCATGCCCATCCCCGCGGGGCCGGCCGCGGTGATCGCCCAGACCACGATCAAGGCGGAGGAGTACCGGGCCATCTGCGACGCCCTCGCGGCCCGCCTCCCCGAGCTCGAGGTGGTCGACTCGATCTGCCCGGCCACCGAGGAGCGGCGGCTCGCCCTCGCCGAGCTGGCGGCCGGCTGCGAGGCCCTGGTCATCGTCGGGGGGCGGAACTCGGCGAACACGACGCGGCTCCTCCACAGCGCCCGCGCCCTGGGCAAGCCCGCGTGGCAGGTGGAGCGCGCCGCCGAGCTCCCCGCGGCGGCCTTCGGCTATTCCCGGGTGGGCCTCGCCGCCGGGGCCTCGACCCCCGAGTCCATCGTGGCGGCGGTGGAGGCGGCGCTCCGGGAGGGCCCGGCACAGGCGGCTGGCGCCGCGGGCTAGGACTCGGCCCCGGGCCCAGGCCCGGGGGCCGGCTCCGCGCGGGGTCCGGGGGCGCTCCGGGCGCGCTGGGAGAGGAAGCTGGCCGCGACGACCATGAGGGCCCCGACGAGCTGGCTCGCCCCGAGCCGCTCGCCGAAGACGAGGGCTCCCAGAAGGACGGCGATCAGCACCTCGGTATAGGCGAGGGCCCCGTACTGGAAGAGGGAGAGCCGCTTCATCGCGAAGAAGAAGAGCCCGAAGCCGACGAGGCCCACCGAGAAGCCGTACAGGAGGCCGAGGGCGAGGTCGATCGGGGGGGCCGAGCCGAGCTCGGCGACGAGGAAGGGGCAGAAGACGAGGGCCCCGACGGCGTTCTGGAAGTAGAGGGCGTCGGTCTCGTGGACGGTGGCGAGGGCCTTCTTGAACATGATGGAGGTCGTCGCGAAGAGGGCGGCCGAGGCTATCATGAGGAGGCTGCCCCGGAGGCCAGCGGCCTCGAGCGAGAGGCCGCGGCTGAGGTTCATGACGAGGACCCCGGCGAAGGAGAGGGCCACGAGGCCGGCTTGGGCGAGGCTCGGCTTCCGGCGCGCGCCGATCGAGTCGAGGATCAGGGCGAAGACCGGCCAGAGGTAGAGGAGGACGACGGCGTTCCCCACCGTGGTCAGCTTGTAGGCCGCGACGAAGAGGAGCATCCGGACGGCGTTGAGGCCCGAGGCCCCCCACAGGGCCCGGCGCTGGGCGGGCGGCCCGAGGACCCTCCGGCCCCGGATCATGACGGCGAGCATGAAGAGGAAGGGCACCCCCATCCGGAAGCCCGAGAGGGCGAGGCTCGAGAAGCCCACGCGCTTGATGTACAGCCCGCTCGAGGCCCCGAGGGAGGCCGCGACGAGGACGGCGAGCATGGGGACGATCTTGGGCAGGGCGCGGGGCGGGCTAGTCATGCGGCGTGCATCCTTGCGTAGGGGCTCTGGCCCGAGTATCCCATCCCCGGGCGTCGGGCATCAATGGCCGGGGCGGGCGGCGAGCTCGAGGCCGTACTCGGCCTCGAGCTCCCGGATCAGGGGCTCGGCGCCCCGGAAGAGCCGGCCGTCGATGCCGAGCTCCCGCGCGGCCTCGACGTTCTCGGCCAGGTCGTCCACGAAGAGGGCGCGCTCGGGGCCGCGGCCCTCGGCCTCGAGGATGGAGAGCCAGAACTCGGGACGGGGCTTGGACAGGCCCATGAGGTGCGACGCGTAGACCGCGTCGAAGCAGCCGTACTGGCCCTGCTCGAGGTGGTAGGCGTAGTGGACGTCGATGGTGTTCGTGCCGCAGACCACCCTGCCGCGGGAGCGGAGGGCCCGGGCGAGGGCGGCCATGGCCGGGTCGGCCCGGGGCGCGAAGAGGGTCGCCCAGTAGTTCTCGCGGGCGGCCAGGCCCGTCCTCGCCGAGAAGCGGCGCCAGAACTCCTCGGTGCCGAGGCGGCCCTCGGTGATCGCGTCGAAGTCCTCGCGCACGAGCCCGAGGAGCTCGGCCTCGCCGACGCCGAGGGCGGCGGCGGCCCGGGGGAGGACGGGGCAGGACTCGGCCATGACCCCGCCCATGTCGAAGATGAAGAGGTCGCGCATACCGGAGGACCATAGCCCGTACGGGCGCCGGGCATCAAGCGCCGCCCTCGCCCGCCCGCTTTACAGGCGCCCGCTCCCGCGCTAGGCTCGTCCCCATGGCTGGCGCGAAGATCATCGGCATCTGCGGGGGCTCGGGCTCGGGCAAGACCACCATCGTCCGGAAGATATCCGAGGTCGTCTCGGACTTCGTCTTCATCCCCCAGGACAACTACTACAAGTCGGCCGAGTACATCTCGAACTCCAACATCACGGCCTTCAACTTCGACCATCCCGACGCCTTCGACAACGAGCTCCTCGTCGCCCAGCTCGGTGCCCTCCGCCGCGGCGAGGCCATCGAGATGCCGACCTACGACTTCGTGCATCACCGCCGCACCGCGGAGACGGTCCGCGTCGAGCCGCGCAAGCTCGTCATCTTCGAGGGCATCATGGTCTTCGCCAACCGCGAGGTCCGCGAGCTCCTCGACCTCAAGATCTTCGTCGACACGCCCGACGACATCCGCTTCATCCGCCGCCTCGGCCGCGACATCAAGGAGCGGGGCCGCACCGTCGACTCGGTCATCGAGCAGTACCTCACGGTGGTCAGGCCCGGGCACTACGAGTTCATCGAGCCGACCAAGCGCTACGCCGACATCATCATCCCCGAGGGCGGGGCCAACGAGCGCGCCCTCACCGTCCTCTTGAGCTTCATCAACTCGGTCATCGCCGCCGTCTAGGGCGAGCCCGCGCCGCCCCGGGCCGCGGGGAGGGCAGCCTCCCTCGGCTCGGGCCGGCGCGATTTCGTTTGACTCCGCGCCCGACCCAGGCTACAAAGGAGGCCGTCTATCTCGGCGCCCCGGGGGCATCCCGCCCGCCCGGCCGCCGGAAGCGGGAGCGCAGCCCTCGATGACCTACACCAAAGAGCGTAGCTTACTGGAGGCGGGCTGCACGGCGGCGGCGGCGGCGGCCTTCCTGGCCGTCCCCTCCCTCGTCGACGCGGGCATCGCCTTCGCCCTCGCCGTGGGCCTCGCCGCCTTGGCCTTCCTCGCCCTCTTCGTGGTCAGGGTCGAGCTGGGCAAGGCCCTCGTCAGGGCGGCCTACCGCGCCCGCCTCGCCCGGCCCGAGACCCGCCTGGTCACCGCCTTCGCCGAGCGGGTCGGCGCCTCCTTCTCCATCCCCGACCTCGTCGAGGCCATCCGCGAGCTCCTCGAGAAGCCCGCCGACATGGGGGCGATCCTGGTGCGCTCCAACACCTGGGAAGTCCTCTACCAGAGCCCCGGGGCCGCGAGCTCCGACCCCGAGCTCCTGGGCGCCCTCGAGCGCAATTTCCGCGAGTGGTCGGAGGGCTTCTCCTTCTTCAACGACGAGCTCTCCCTCGCCTCCTCGAACGCCGACGCGCGGGGCTTCTTCGTCAACGCCAAGGGCTTCCACCTCTTCGTCCTCACGCGCCTGTGCCCCTTCATCGAGCTCGAGGCCTTCCGCTCCCTCTATGGCGAGCTGCGCATCTACTTCGACCGCGTCATCACGATCTCCGACCTCTTCGAGGTGGCCTCCCTGGCCCGGGAATGGGAGCTCATCGCGCAGACCCAGCGCTCCTTCCTCCCCCGCGCCCTGCCCGAGGTCGACAAGCTCGACCTCGCCGTCGCCTACCGCCCCCTGGTCAACGTCTCGGGCGACTACTACGACGTCATCCCGGTCGACGAGGCGCGGACCCTCCTCCTCGCCGGGGACGTCTCCGGCAAGGGGCTCGCGGCGGCCCTGATCATGGGCATCATCGTCAACACGGTCCGCGTCGCCAAGGACAAGGCCGACCTCGCGGCGATCGTGCGGAGCGTGGACCAGGCCGTGCGGGACATGGGCTTCGACGACAAGTACACGGTCCTCTTCCTCGGCCTGGTCGACACCCGCGAGCGCAAGGTCAGCTACGTCAACGCCGCGATGGCCGACCCCATCGTCGTGTCCCAGACCGCCCTCGGCCCGCGGGTGCGGCGGCTGGAGCCCACCATGGGCCTCGTGGGCCTCGTGCCCCTCGAGTCGGTGGAGGTCGAGGAGATGCCCCTGCGCACCGACGAGATACTCCTCCTGGCCTCCGACGGCGTGACCGAGGTCGACGACGCCGAGGGCCGGCGGCTCGGCGAGACCGAGCTCTTCGAGAAGGCCCTCGCCCGGGCCTCGAGCCTTGGGGCCGAGGACTTCGTGAGCAGCGTGACGGGCCTCCTGTACTCCTTCGTCGGTGACCGGCCCCTCAAGGACGACGTGACCATCCTCGCGGCAAAGGCGGGCAGGCTATGGGACTGACGATAATCGCCTTCCTCGCCTCCCCCCTCCTGGCCATCCTCGCCCTGCGGGCCCTGGGCGCCGCCCGGCGCGGCGCGGCGGCCCGCGGCCCCGGGGCCGGGGAAGGGTCCCGCGCGGTCGCCGCCGCCAACGCGGCCCTCGCGGCCTTCTCCCTCCTCCAAGGCCTCGCCTTCCTCCTGGTCATCGCGCGGGCCTCGGGCGACTGGCCCCTCCTCCTCGAGCGGGCCTCGGGGACGGCCCTCCTGGCCGCCTACCTCGCCCTCCTGTACTTCGCCCTGGTCTTCCCCGAGGCCCCGCCCGCCCCCTGGCGCCTCGCCGGCCTCGCGGCGGCGGCGGCGCTCGCCGCCCTCGGGGGCTGGCGCATCCTGGGCAGCCGGGACTACGCCGTCGCCCTCTACCTCTCCACGATCGGGGCGGCCCGCGTCGACGGCACGCGCTACCTCCTCATAGCCGGGGCCGAGGCCCTCATGGGCCTGGGAGCCGCGGCTGCCCTGGCGGCGCGCTCCTTCCTCGCCAAGGACCGCCTGTCGCGGCAGCGCTCCGCCGCGGCCGCGGCCGGCATCGCCCTCGGGACGGCGGCCCTGTGGCTCCTCTCCGGCGCCATGCCGATGCGCGCGGGCGTGCGGGCCACCTACGGCATCATGCCCCTCGGGGCCCTCGCCATGGGCGCGGTCGCCGCCTACGCCTCGGGCCTCGAGCGGGTCTTCGACTGGAAGGCGGTCGGCAGGGCCCTGGGCTCCTACGCCCTCCTCCTCGGCGCGGTCGGCCTGCCCGCGGGGCTGGCGGCCTGCTTCATGGGCCTGCTCTGGCCCGCCGCGCCCGGCCTCGCCGCCGCCGGGACCCTCGTCTCCTTCCTCATCGCCTACTTCGCCGCGCGCGGCCTCGCGGGCCGCTTCCTCGAGCGGGTCCGCGGCCGGGGCGACTACCGCGAGGAGCTCGAGAGCGAGCTCTCCCACGTGGAGCTCGCGGAGGGCCGCGAGGCGGTGCTCGAGCGGCTGCGCGGGCTTTTGTGCGCGCGGCTCGACTTCGCCGACTTCAGCGTCCTCGTCGAGGACGAGCGCGGCGCCCTCCGCGTCGCCTACTCGACGGGGCAGGCCCGGCCCGCCCTCGAGCGGGGCTCGGCCCTGTCCGCGGCACTCGAGTCGGCGGCTCCCCGCCTCCTTCTGCGCTCCGAGGCCCGCTACGACCCCGCCTACCAGGCGGTCCGCGGCGAGCTGGCCGCCCTCTTCGACGAGCTCAGGGCCGAGGCCCTGGTCTTCGCCCGCGAGGGCAGGCACGCGATAGGCGCCTTCGCCCTCGGCCCCCGCCTCACCGGCGAGGACTACAGCGCCTACGACCTCGAGACCCTCCGGGCCCTGTACGGCAAGCTCTTCGTCTTCGCCTACTACCTCAAGAACGTCGCCCGCCAGTCCCTCCTCCACACGGTCGACCGCGAGCTGGCCCTCTCCGACCAGGTCATCCACTTCGCCCTCGAGAAGGTGGACCGGGTGAGCGCCCCGGGCGTGGACGCGGCCTGGACCATGCGCTCGACGCGGCGGCTGGGCGGCGACTTCGTCGACTTCGTCCGCATGTCGGAGAGCCGCTGGTTCTTCGTCCTCGGCGACGTCTCGGGCAAGGGCCTGTCGGCCTCGATGAACATGCTGATCCTCAAGTCGACGATCCGCACCTTCCTCCGCGTCGAGCGCAACTTCACCGCCCTCGTGGCGAGGGTCAACGCCTTCATCAAGGAGAACCTCCCGCGGGGCACCTTCTTCGCGGGGACCTTCGGCTACTTCGACTTCGCCGAGGGGACCTTCTACTACCACAACTGCGGCCTCCCCGCCCTCCTCCTGTACTCCCCCGCCCTCGATACCTTCATCGAGGTCCAGGGCGAGGGCAAGGTCCTCGGCTTCGTGCGCGACATCGGCCCCTACCTCAAGCCGCGCAAGGTGAGCCTGCCCCCCGGCTCGGTCCTCGTGGCCGTCACGGACGGGGTCACCGACAGCGAGAGCCTCCGCGGCGACCGCTTCGGCAAGGACCGGCTCAAGCGCTCGGTGCGCGACCGCCTCGGCAGGAGCGCCCGGGATATAGCCGACGGAGTCGTCGAGGACCTGTACGCCTTCACCGACCGGCGCCAGGAGGACGACATCACCCTGCTCGCCATGAAGATCGGCACAAGGAGCGCTGAATGACGCAACTGGATATCGACGTGCGGCGCGAGGGCGGCGCGGATCTCATCCTCGTCTCCGGCCCGGTCAACAGCTACACCTTCTCGGAGTTCCAGGAGAAGGTGTACAAGTCGGTCCTCTCCTCGGACACCATCGTCGACATGTCGAAGGTGAGCACCCTCTCCTCGGCGGGCATCGGGGTCCTCATGGCGGCCCTCGACGAGGCCGAGGCCGCGGGGCACCGGCTGGCCATCTGCAGGCCCTCGGAGATCGTGTCCCTCGCCCTCGAGTCCACGGGCTTCCAGGAGCGCTTCCCGGTCATCGCCTCGCCCAAGGACTTCTGATGGCCGAGGCGAGGGCCGCGGCGGCCGGCGAGCCCCGCCCGGCCTCCGCGGCGGGGGCCTGCGCGGGCCCGGTTCCCCGCTCGCGCCCGGGCCGCCGGGAGGCCAGCCTGGAGCTCGGGGCCGAGCCTTCCTCGGTCCTCGAGCTCGAGCGCTTCGTCGAGGGGCTCGGCTTCCTCGCGCCCCGGGAGCGCGACCGCATGAAGCTCGCCGGCGACGAGATCCTGGACAACCTCGTCAAGCACGCCTCGCCGATAGAGGGCGGCAGGATCATCGCCCGGGCCGCCCGGCGCAGGGACGGCATCTTCCTCGGCTTCTACTTCCGCTCGGCCCGCTTCGCGGACTTCGCCTCGAGCTGCGGCGATCCCGAACCCCTCTTCGACCCGGAGTGGCGCCGCTGGCGGGGCATCGGCCTGCGCATGTGCCGGAACCTCTGCCGGGACATCTGCATGCGCTCGGGACGCCGGCACGACCGCATCCTCCTCCGCTTCGACCCCGAGCCGGCAGGCTCTCGCGGCCAGCCCGAGCTCGGGTAAAAGCTTCCCAGGCCCCAGAAAGTCTTTCCCCTCCCCTCCCTCAGCCCCCTGCTCCTGACGCTAACAATTTTCGAGGCACCTGATCATTTCCATATACATGAACCACTTACACTTTAAACCAAGCCATCACCCCATTTGGCACGGCGATTGCTAATAACTAGACGTAGCGATCGAATCGAATCGCTGCGCCGGCCGCCGCAAGCAACCGGCAGCTCGATCTAGATAAGGAGACCAGGATGAAACGAATCGCCGTGATTTCGACCCTCGCCCTCGCGGCCTCGGTCGCGGTGCTCGCCCAGCCGATGGCAGGGCCCCGGATGGGCCTGCAGCGCCAGGCCGAGGCGCCCGTGAGCGCTACGATCGAAGGCAAGCTCGTCCTCGTCGACCAGCACCCCGCCGTCCAGGCCAAGGACAAGACCTACATCCTCCGCTGGCCCGGGTTCTACTTCCACGCCTACGTCGACGGCATCAAGGAGGGCAGCTCCATCAAGGCCGAGGGCTACCTTCTCCCGACCTTCCCCGGCCAGGACAAGCCCTTCTTCGACGTCGCCAAGGCCGTCGTCGGCTCCAAGACCTACGAGGACGATGACTTCGGCCCCGGCATGGGCATGATGGGCGGGCCCGGCATGGGCGGTCGCTGGGCCGACGATGCTCGCGGCCCCGCGATGGGCAGGGGCATGGCCCGGGTCGCTCCCAAGAGCGCGACCATCGAGGGCAAGCTCGCCATCGTCGAACAGTCCCCCGCCATCCAGGCCAAAGACAAGACCTACATCCTTCGCTGGCCCGAGTTCTTCTACCACCTCTACGCCGATGGCCTCAAGGAAGGGGCCCAGGCTAAGGTCGAGGGCTACGAGCTCTCCGCCCTCCCCGGCCAGGACAAGCCTTACTTCGTCGTGACCAAGGCGACCGTCGGCTCCAAGACCTACGAGGTCGAGCAGGCAGGCGGCTACGGCTACGGCCCCGGCTACGGTTACGGCTACGACAACGACGGCCGCGGCAGGGGCGGCATGGGCGGCCGCGGCGGCCGCTGGTAAGCTTCCCTATCCCTACGAGCCGAGGGGCCGTCCCGCGCGGGGCGGCCCCTCGCCGTTTCCGGCGGCGGGCTAGACCGGAGCGGCCTCGGCCTGGGCGGCCCCGGCGAGCTCCCCGGCCTCATCCTCGCCGAAGATCCGCTCCACGTCGAGGAGGATGATGAAGTCCTCGTCGCGCCGCGCCACGCCCTCGATGAAGGCGGCCGCCAGCCTCGTGCCGAAGCGCGGAGCCGGCTCGATGGAGCTGCCGGCTATCTCGAGGACCTCGTGGACCTCGTCCGCGAGGGCCCCGACCACGAGCCCGCCCTCAGCCGAGGGCAGCTCCATGACGACGACGCTCGAGGCCTCGCCCTCGGCCCGCCCGGCGAGGCCGAATTTCATGCGCAGGTCGACCACCGGGACGCTCGAGCCCCGGAGGTTGATGATGCCTTTCAGGTACTGGGCCGCCTTGGGCAGCCTCGTGATCCGCGAATAGCCAAGGACCTCGCGCACCCGGGACACGCGCACCGCGTAGAGCTCGCCGTCGAGGGTGAAGGTCAGGTAGTTGCCGGCGCTCGCCGCTTCGGACATGGGGCCCTCCTCAGAATTCCTCGAAGTCGGAATCGGCGACGCGGGAGGCTCCCCGATCGGCCTGGGGCTTCGCGAGGGCCAGGGAGCGCTTGGCGGGCCTGCCCTTGGCCTCGGCTTCGGCCTGGGGCTCCGGGAGGGCCTTGGCCCTCGCGCCGCGGCCCGGGGCCGCCTCGGGTCCCGCGGCCCGGGGCGCCGCGGCGCCGGCGCCGCCGATCTTGAAGAACTCTATGGCCGAGGCCAGCTGCTCGGACTGGCCGGAGAGCTCCTCGGACATGCTCGCCAGCTCCTCGCTCGCGCTCGCGTTCTGCTGCACGACGGAGTCGAACTGGATCATCGCCTTGTTGATCTGCTCGATGCCCGAGCCCTGCTCGCGCGAGGCGGCGGCGATCTCCTGCACGAGGCCCGCGGTCTTCTGCACGTCGGGCACGATCGCCTGCATGATCTCCCCGGCCCGCCGGGCCGTCTCCACCGTCTCCTTGGACAGGTTCGTGATCTCGCCGGCCGCGTTCTGCGAGCGCTCGGCGAGCTTGCGGACCTCGGAGGCCACGACGGCGAAGCCCTTGCCCGCCTCGCCCGCGCGGGCCGCCTCGATGGCGGCGTTGAGGGCGAGGAGGTTGGTCTGCCGGGCGATCTCCTCGATGATGCCGATCTTGCCGGCGATCTGGGTCATCGCGGCCACGGACTCCTCGACGGCCCTGCCGCCCTCCTCCGCGTCCTTCGCCGTCTTCACCGCCAGGCTCTCGGTCGCCAGGGCGTTGTCCGAGTTCTGCTTGACGGTGGCCGTCATCTCCTCGATCGAGCTCGAGATCTCCTCCGTGTTCGCCGCCTGCTCGGCCGCGCCTTGGCTCATCTGCTGGGCCGTCGAGCTGATCTGGACGCTCCCGTCCGAGACCTGGACCGAGGCGGCGAGGATGCCGGTCGCCACCTCCGTCAGGCTCTCCTGCATCTCCTTGAAGGCGGCGGCGAGCTCGCCCATCTCGTCCTTGCGCGCGAGCATGTCGTCCTGGACGAGCTTGGTCAGGTCCCCCTTGGCGATCGCCTTGGTGAAGGCGACGATGCGGCCCAGGGGCCGCGAGATGGAGCGGGTCAGGAGGACGGCGACGAGGATGGCGAGGAGGAGGCTGGCCCCCTCGACCCCGAGCATGACGGCGACGGCCCGCTTGCCGGTCGCGGCGTTTTCCTCGGCCGTCTCCTCGGCGAGCTGCACCTTCGTCACCACGATGCCGTCCACCGCGGCCTGGAGGGCGGCGGCGGCCGCGGCCCCCGGGCCGTTCATCAGCTCGAGGGCCTGGGCCCGCTTGCCCGCCTTGGCCAGGCGGACGAGCTCGTCGGCCACGGAGCGGTACTCGGCCAGGCTGGCCTCGTACTCGGCGAAGAGCTCCTTGCCCTTGGCCGAGACCAAGGTGGCCCCGAAGCTCCCCGTGGCCGAGTCGATCTGGGCGCGGAGCTTCGCGATCTCGGCCTGGGCCGCCTCGATGGCCTTGGGATCCTCCGTCGAGGCGACGTTCCGCACGTAGATGCGGACCCGCTGGAAATTGGCGGCTATCGTGATGAGGTCCGCCAGGGGCAGGGCCATCTTCTCGTAGAGGTAGCGGTCGTCCGCCACGATGTGGTTGATCTGGACGATGCCGACGCTGCCGATGACGCCGCTGAGCGCCACGAGCAGGACAAAGGCGGCGGTCAGTTTCAGGCCGATGGAAATCCTCATGAGCCCACCTCCGGGCCCGATCCGCAAGCTCCTCGCCTCGCCGGCCCCGACGGGGGCCTCGGCGTCCCGAGCTAAACGACGGTTTTTACTCTGTGGGGGATCGGGTACCTCATTCTAAACCAGGGAGGGGGAGGCGCTAGTCCGACTTTGGGACCTCGGCCTAGTACCAAAGTACTAGGCCTTCGGCGTATCAGCGGAGATCTATGCGGAGCGCCATGACCTCGCGCATGAAGGACATGCGGGAGGAGACGTCGAGCTTGCGGAAGAGCGAGCCGAGGTGGTTCTTCACCGTGGACTCGGCGATGCCCAGGCGGTAGGCGATGGCCTTGGAGGAGGCGCCTTCGGCGACGAGGCGGGCCACCTCGACCTGGCGCGGGCTGAAGCCGAGGGAGGAGAGGCTCTGGGCCCGCGGCCGCCGCGGGTAGCTCGCGGCGAGCTCGCTGAGCTGGGAGCCGAGCTCGGCTATCTTGCCCACGAGGAGGGCGAGCTCGGCCTCCCGCTCCTCCTCGGCCGAGCGGTCGAAGAGCATGACGATGACGCGCGCCAGGAGGCCGTCGCGCCGGAAGATGGGCAGGGCGACGCAGTCGCAGGCGAGGGGCGGGCCCTCGCGGCGCGCGAAGCGGAGCCGCTCCTTGAAGATGTCCGTGCGGGCGTAGGCCGCGTCGGCCCGCTCCATGACCGCCCCGCCCGACTCCCTCCCCTCCCCGGAGACGATCTCGGTGAGGCGGCGCCCCGCGAGCTCGGCTCGGGAGAAGCCGAGGGCGGCCAGGGCCGCGTCGTTGCAGTCGACGATGGCGCGCGTTCGCCCCTCGACGAGGAAGAGGGGATCCGAGAAGCCCCGGAGCATGCGCTCCGAGAAGCCCCCGAGCTCCCCCATCCCTGCCTCGCCCTCGGCTCGCCGTGCCACCGCGAGGAAGCCGTGGGACTCCCCCTCGGGACCGCGGAGCGGGCTCAGGCTATAGGCGAGTCGGAGGGGGCTGCCGGCCCTGGTGACGATGTCGGCCTCGCCGGAGCGCCTTGACTCCTTGGCCGCCTCCGCGGCGGCGTCGAGGGCCGCGGCCGAGGCGAGGAACTGCCGCAGGGGCCGGGCGAGGAGCTCGCGCTCGGTGTAGCCGAGGCAGATGGAGGCGTAGCGGTTGGCCTTGACGATGCGGAGCGCGGGGTCCAGGACGAGGACGAGCTCGCCCACGCAATCCATGAGCTCGAGGAGGAGGGCGCTCTGCGAGGCGAGGGACTCGGCGACGCGGCGCGGATAGCGGCGCGCGGCCGCCGCGAGGTTCTCGCGATGGGGCCCGAGGCCCCTGCCATCCTTTCGGTCCACGGCGCAGTATACCAGCTCGCGCCCGCGCCGTCTCGATCCGGGGGCCTTAGGCCTCGGCGAGAAGGCGGCGGCACTCGGCCACGAGGCGGCCGGGGTCCCAGGGCTTGCGCATGAAGACGTCGAGGGCCCCCGAGGATTTCAGGCGGTCGAGCTGGTCCTCGTCGGTCTGGCCGGAGACCATGATGGTGCGGACCTCGGGATGGAGCTCGCGGACTCGCATGAGGAACTCGTCGCCCCGCATGCCGGGCATGAGCCAGTCCGATATGACCAGGACGATCCTGACCCCGTCGGCCGCGAGCTCGTCGAAGACCTCGAGGCCCTCGGCGGCGCTGGCCGCGATCTCGTAGCGATAGCCGCTCCCGAGCTCGGAGCGGAGCTCCTGCCTGAGGGCGAGGAGGATGATGGCCTCGTCGTCGACGAGGAGGATGGCTCGGTCGGCGCTCAAGGCTCGGCTCCCCCTTGCCGCATCGCGGCGGGCAGGCTGACCGTGAAGACGGTGCGGCCCGGGCGGCTCGCGAATGATATATCTCCCCCGTTCTCGCGCGCAAGCCGCCGCGCGATGTCCAGGCCCAGGCCCGTGCCCTCGCCGGGGGCCTTGGTCGTGAAGAAGGGCTCGAAGATGCGGCCCTGGATCTCCGGGGGGATGCCGGGGCCCGAGTCGGCGATCGACAGCTCCACGAAGCCGCCCTCCGCCCGGGCCGAGATCTCGATGGAGCCCGTGTCGCCCATGGCCTGGATGGCGTTGTTGAGGATATTGAACCAGACGCGGCCGAGGGCCTCGCGCCGGCCGAAGACCTCGAGGCCCTCCGGGACCGCGAGCTCGATCGCGATGCCGCGCTTGGTCCGGTTGTAGTACAGGTCGAGGATGAGGCGGAGCTCGGGGGCGAGGCGGAAGGCCACGGGGGCCTCGTCCTCGCCTCCCCGCGCGTAGGTGCGGAGGGCCGAGACGACGCGGGCGGCCTTGCCGACGGCGTCCTCGGCGACCCGGGCCGCGCGGTAGGAGCCGAGGGCGCCGCGGAGGAGGGCCAGGAGGTCGGGGCCGCGCGCCCCGGCGAAGAGGGGGCCGGCCCTCCCGGCGAGGTCGGCGGCGCCGAGCTCGACGAGGTCCTCGGCGACGGCCTCGGGCTCCGCGACGCCCGCCTCGCGGAGCCGCTCGGCCGCCTCGCGGCGGGCGGCCCGCTCGGAGGCCGGGTCGGCGAGGATGCCCCCCTTGGCCTGGGCGGCCCGCGAGCGGGCCTCGCGGACGAAGGAGAGCTCCTCGGGGCCGAGGCGCGAGGCGGCCAGGGCGAGCTCCTCGAGCCCCGCGCCCAGGTGCTTGAGCTCGAGCCGGGAGGAGGAGGCGATGGCGGCCAGGGGCGTGTTGAGCTCGTGGGCTATGCCCGCGATGAGGCGGCCGAGGGCGGCGAGCTTCTCCGAGACGAGGATGGCGCCCTGGGCGGCCTTGAGCTCCTCCATGGCCTTGGAGAGGCCCGCGTTGACCGCCTGGAGCTCGAGGTTCGTGTGGGCGAGGTCCTCGGTGCGCTCGGCCACCTTGCGCTCGAGCTCGGCGTTGAGCCGCTTGAGCTCGTCCTCCGCCCGCTTGAGCTCGGTGATGTCCATGACGATGGCGACGTAGCAGTCCTCGCCGCGATAGGCGATGCTCCGCACATAGACGGCTTGGTGCCGCAGCTCGCCGTCCCGGCGGACCTCGTGCTGGTAGCCGTCGAGCCGCCCCCCCTCGTGGAGGAGGGCGGACATGCGCTCCCGCTCGGAGCTGGGCTCGAGGCGGGCGACCTCATCGTAGCCCCGCCCGACGACCTCCGAGGGATCGGCGTAGCCGTTGGCCTCGAGGAAGGCCGCGTTGACGTAGAGGTAGACCCCGTCGGACTTGCGCTGGATGACGATGGAATAAGGCGCCGCCTCGACGACCGCCCGCAGGGCCTCCTCGCCCTTGGCGGCCTCCTCCCGGGCGCGCTTGCGCTCCTCGGCCTGGTAGGCCAGGGAGACGGCGGTGGCCATCAGGGTGGCGAGGCGCTCGTCGGCGGAGCTCCATTCCCGCACGGCCCCGACCGACTCGAGGCTGATGACCCCGCGGAAGGCGAGCCCGAGCCGCACCGGGGCGTCGAGGAGGGAGACGACGCCATGGGCGTCGGAGTAGGCGGTGGGCATGCCCTTGGTCAGGGGATCCGCGGCTACGTCCCGGACGGCGACGATCTCGCCGCGGCGATGGGCGGCCGTGTAGGCGGGGAAGTCGGCCGAGCGGATCTCCTCGCCCGAGGAATGGGAGGCGAGCTCGAGGTCGAAGAGGTCGACGCAGCGGAGGGCCGAGTCGTCCTCGGAGTAGAACCAGAGGCCGGCCCTCCGCGTCCGCGACAGGCGGGCCGCGAGCTCGGTGACGCTCCTGACCGCCTCGCCGAAATCCCCGGCGAGGAGGGGGCCGTGGAAGAGGAGGTCGAGGAGGCCATCGTTCTGCTCGCGGAGGCTCCGCTCCCGCTCCCGCGCCTCCTCCTCGGCCGCGCGGAGGAGGGCCGCGGAGCGCTTGGGCTCGGTGAGGTCGAAGTAGATGGCGATGCTGCCCGCGTAGCGGCCCTGGGCGTCCTTGAAGGGCGAGCCGGCGGCGATCACCTCGCGCCTGCTGCCGTCCCTCGCGAGGAGGCAGGCCTCGTAGGTGGAGGGCCGGCCCTCGCGGCGCTTCGCGTTCTCGGCCACGACCCGCTCGAGGCACTCGGGGGCGATGAACTCGCGGAAGTGCCGGCCCGCGGCCTCCTCGCCCTCGGCGAGGCCGAAGAAGCGCCGCATCGCCGGGTTGACGTAGACCGTCCTGCCCTCGGCGTCGATCTGCCAGATGCCCGCGGGGGAGACCTCGGAGAGGGCCCGGTAGCGCGCGACGCTCTCCGCGAGCTCGGCCTCGGCCCGCTTGCGCCCGCTGACGTCCACGAAGCTCGCGAGGAGGTAGCCCTCCACGAGGCTGGCGCCGATGAGGTAGATCCCGACGCTCCCGTCCTTCCGGGTCACCAGGTGCTCCCCGGCCTCGACCTCCCGCCCGCTCGCGCGGGCCTCGGCGATGGCCGCGTTCCAGGCCTCCCGGGAGGCGGCGCGATAGGCGGGATCGGGATAGGCGAGCTCCCTCCAGCGCTCGACCGTCGGGATGTCGGACAGGCCGTAGCCGAGCTCCCGCACGAAGCGCCGGTTCAGGACCTCGACCCTCCCCTCGGGGTCGACCGAGGCAAGGGGCACGGGGGCGCGGTCGAAGAAGGCTGCGCGGCGGGCTTCGTCCGCGGGGGAGGCGGGCTCCGCGGCCCCTCGCGTTCCCTGGGTCGGGCTGGTATCGGGCACGAGTATAGTATTCGCGGCGAGGACCCCGCCTGTCAAAGGGGCGGCTTCCGCGCCCGTCGCCCGGCCGGCGGCCCGCGGCCCGCCGGCCTTTGCGCTTCCCCCTTCCCCCGTGCTAGACTGGCCCCATGGACGAGAGAACCCTGAAGCTGGCGCGGCGCGCCCAGGTCAACGAGGTCACCGAGAAGCTGGTCTAC
>Ga0209507_1001128_pt1 | contig 22540 bp, 25 predicted proteins | sample AD_UKC028_MetaG_FD_184414 | JGI IMG/M metagenome (GOLD analysis project Ga0209507, IMG submission 184414) | Active sludge microbial communities of municipal wastewater-treating anaerobic digesters from USA - AD_UKC028_MetaG (SPAdes) (version 2) | ecosystem: Engineered > Bioreactor > Anaerobic >...
CTGCGCCCTCGCCGAGAACGAAGCCGTCTCGATCCTTGTCCCACGGCCGGCTGGCGGTCGTCGGATCATCGTTGCGGGTTGACAGCGCGCGTGCAGCGCAGAAACCACCCATGCCCAGCGGTGAAACCGTCGATTCGGCACCGCCGGCGACCATGACGTCAGCGTCACCATATTCGATGATGCGCGCGGCTTCGCCAACCGAATGTGTGCCGGTCGTACAGGCAGTGACGAGGGCGATGTTCGGCCCCTTGAAACCGTACATGATCGACAGGTTGCCGGAAATCATGTTGATGATTGACCCGGGAACGAAGAAAGGCGACACCTTGCGGATACCGCCGGCCATGTATTCTTCCTTGGTCGCCTCGATCAGCGGCAGGCCACCAATGCCGGAGCCGATCGCCACCCCGATGCGTTCGGGATCCGCCGCATTTTCTTTGTCCAGACCGGCATCACGAACAGCCTGAATACCCGCCGCCATGCCGAAATGGATAAAGGTATCCATGCGCCGCGCGTCTTTGGCCGAAATGTAGCTCGTGATATCGAAGTTCCTGACCTCGCCGGCAATCTGCACCGGGAAAGTGGAGGTGTCGAACTTGGTGACATGGGCAATGCCGGAACGGCCGGCCAGGATGTTCTGCCAGCCTTCTTCGACGGTGTTTCCAACCGGGCTAACAAGACCCAGACCGGTAATAACGACTCTGCGACGTGTCAAGGTGAACTCCGCATGCAAATGTGGCAAGGCCGGCCATCGGGCCGGCCTTGTCGGGATTTACCGAAATGGATTATTTCTTGTTGGCAAGGATGAAATCGACCGCCTGCTGGACCGTGGTGATCTTCTCGGCCTGCTCGTCGGGGATTTCACACTCGAACTCTTCTTCGAGGGCCATGACCAGTTCGACGGTGTCGAGGGAATCCGCGCCCAGATCATCGACAAAAGAGGACTCGTTCTTGATGTCCGCTTCGTTAACGCCCAGTTGTTCGGCGACAATCTTCTTGACGCGCTCTACGATGTTATCCATTACAAAAACTCCTTCCCCTCAGGGGTTCGAAAAAAACGTTGCTAGTTTACCAAAAGCCGAGACTTCGGGAAATCAATCCATGAACATGCCGCCGTTGACGTGTACTGTCGTGCCCGTAACATAAGCCGCCGCGGGCGATACCAGAAAACCGACAGCACCGGCGATATCCTCCGGCGTGCCGGCGCGCCCGAGTGGAATCGACGCCAGCATGGCCTGCTTCTGTTCTTCGGTCAACGCGTGTGTCATGTCGGTGGCGATAAAGCCCGGCGCAACGCAGTTCACCGTAATGTTGCGACTGCCCAGTTCGCGGGCCAGCGAGCGACTCAATCCGGCGACCCCGGCCTTGGCAGCGCAATAATTGGCCTGCCCGGCATTGCCCGAATAGCCGACGACCGAGGTGATATTGACGATGCGCCCGAAACGCGCCTTCATCATGCCGCGCATGACACCGCGCGACAGGCGGAAGACCGCCTTCAGATTGGTGTCGATAACGGCATCCCACTCATTATCGGACATGCGCAGCGTCAGATTGTCGCGGGTGATTCCCGCGTTATTGACGAGAACGGTGATCGCGCCAAACTCCTTTGCCAGTTCGGCCAGTACCGCATCGCTTTGAGCAGCGTCGCAGACATCGAGGCAGATGCCCTTGCCCTTGATGCCGGCTTCGCCAAGGTAGGCAGATATCTTGCCAGCCCCGTCATCGCTGGTTGCCGTACCGATGACAGCGGCCCCCATTTTGCCGAGTTCGAGCGCAATGGCGCGCCCGATTCCGCGGGTGGCGCCGGTGACCAGTGCAATCTTGTCTGCAAGCATGGTTTACTCCAGTCCAAGGTTGGCTGCGATGGCCGAAGCGTCGGCCAGTGCGACACCGGTAACACCGTCTGCGCAGCGTTTGGTGAGGCCGGCTAGAACCTTGCCCGGCCCGCATTCCGCTACGGTCGACACGCCAATTGCCGCCATTTTCTGGATGGTCTCGACCCAGCGCACCGGGTTGTAGGCCTGGCGAATCAGCGCATCCTTGATGCGCTGCGGATCGCTTTCGATTGTCACGTCGACATTGTTGATCACCGGAATCTGTGGCGCGCTCAAGGTCAGTTCGGACAGACGTGCCGCCAGTTTGTCTGCTGCCGGGCGAATCAGCGAGGAATGGAACGGCGCCGAAACCGGCAGTGCCTTGGCCATCTTGGCGCCGCGCGCTTTGCAGGCCTCCATGGCACGCTCGACGGCAGCCTTGTGGCCGGCAATGACGGTCTGGCCGTTGGCATTGAAGTTGACCGGCTCGACGACTTCGCCCTGCCCCGCTTCAGCGCAGGCGGCAACAATGCCGGCGGTATCGAGACCGAGAATGGCGGCCATGGCGCCGGTACCGACCGGCACCGCCTGCTGCATGGCGGCGGCGCGCAGACGGACTAGCGGTACAGCGTCCTTGAAGTCGATGACACCGGCGGCGACCAGAGCGGAATACTCTCCCAGGCTATGGCCGGCAACGACCGCCGGCTGCCGCCCACCCTGCTCCAGCCACAGGCGCCAGACGGCAATGCCGGCGGTCAGCATGACCGGTTGCGTATTGACGGTCTGCGTCAGGGTCTCGGCTGGGCCGTCGGCAACCATCGCCCACAGGTCGTCACCCAGCGTCGCCGAGGCTTCGTCAAAGGTTGCCCGGACGACCGTGGCATCGCCGTAGGCCGCCATCATGCCAACGTTCTGCGAGCCCTGGCCGGGAAATACGAAAGCAAAAGACATGGTTTTCAGCCTCCAGAATCAGAACACCAGCAGGGCGGCGCCCCAAGTGAAACCACCACCAACACCCTCCAGCAGAACTTTCTGCCCGCGCTGGATGCGACCGTCGCGGACCGCCTCATCGAGCGCCAGCGGCACCGACGCCGCGGATGTATTGCCGTGACGGTCGACGGTGACGATCACCCTGTTGCGGTCGACACCGAGCTTCCTGCCCGTTGCATCGATGATACGAATATTTGCTTGATGCGGAATCAGCCAGTCCACGTCGCCCGTACCGATACCAGCCGCCGCGCACACCTCTTCGGCGACTTCGGCAAGGACACGCACGGCGAACTTGAACACCGCCTGGCCATCCATGCGCAGGAAGGGGTCGCCGGTAACCTGCCCGGCGCAGACCTGCCCGGGCACGTTGAGAATTCCGCTCTGACTGCCATCGGCATGCAAAGCAGTCGTTAGAATACCGGGCGTTTCAGCAGCCTCGAGGACGACGGCGCCAGCGCCGTCACCGAACAGCACGCAGGTCCCGCGATCGTTCCAGTCGAGAATTCGAGAGAAGACTTCGCTGCCGATGACCAGTGCCTTCTTGTGGCTGCCGGAACGGATGAACTTGTCGGCAATCCCGAGCGCGTAGGCAAAGCCGCTACACACCGCCTGAATGTCAAATGCCGTCGCGCCCTTGTTGCCAAGCAACCCCTGGATCAGACAGGCTGTACTGGGAAAGATGAAGTCCGGGGTCGAGGTAGCGACGATGATCAGGTCGATTTCACTGCCATCGACACCGGCCATCTCCAGAGCGCGCCGCGCAGCTTCCAGTCCGAGTTCGCTGGCGGTCGTGCCGGGGTCGGCAAGGTAGCGACTCCTGATCCCGGTCCGCGTGAAGATCCATTCATCGCTGGTGTTGATGCCACGCGCCACCAGATCGTCGTTGGTTACCGGATTGCCGGGCAAATAACTGCCGGTTCCGCTCAGGTGTGCATACATTCAGGCCATCTCCGCCGGTTGAGGGACTTGTGAACCGCTCATCTTCGCCATGCGTTCGGCAATCCGCGCGACGACGCGATTCTCAGCCGCATCGTAGGCACGGCCGATGGCAAAGCCAAAGGAAAAAGCATCCGCCGAACCGTGGCTCTTGACCGAAATGCCTTTCAACCCGAGCAGAATTGCCCCGTTATAGCGCCGGTGGTCGAAACGTTCCTTGAAGTTGTTCAGCACTGAAATGGCGATCAGGGCGGCGATCTTGGTCAGCCAGTTGCGTTTGAATTCGTGGCGCAGCGACGACCCGAGCATCTGGGCCAGCCCTTCCGAGGTTTTCAGGGCTACGTTGCCGACGAAGCCGTCGCAGACGATCACGTCCGCTTCACCTTTGTAGATCCCGTCGCCTTCGACATTGCCGATAAAATTCAGATCGGCGTCGCGCAACAGATCGCCCGCCGCCTTGACTGCCTCGTTGCCCTTGATCGCCTCCTCGCCGATATTGAGGATACCGACCGTCGGACGATCCGTGTGTTCCATCGCCGCGACCAGCATGGCGCCCATGACGCCGAATTGCAACAGGTGTTCCGGCCCGCAATCGACGTTGGCGCCGAGATCGAGCATATGTGTATGGCCCTTGGCCGTCGGTAGCGGCGCACAGATCGCCGGGCGTTCAATACCGGGCAACATCTTCAGGACGAAGCGCGAAATGGCCATCAGCGCGCCGGTATTTCCTGCCGATACGCAGGCGTCCGCCTCGCCATTCTTGACCAGATTGACCGCTACGCGCATCGACGAATCTTTCTTGTTGCGCAAGGCAAGGGCCGGCGATTCATCCATTGCCACGACTTCGCTGGCATTGACCAAACGTAAACGCGGATTACCCGAATGATTGCCGAGGAGCGGCAATAGTGCCTCCTCCCGTCCGACGAGAAGCAGGCTGGCGGCCGGATGATCGTCCAGGAAGCGAAGCGCCGCCGGAACCGTCACCGACGGTCCGTGGTCTCCCCCCATGCAATCGATGGCGATGCGGGCTGTCATGACAAAATAAAAGGCAGGCGGCCCGAAACGAACCGCCTGCCCTTCATTTTTTGATTACTCGCCCTTGGCTTTCATGACTTTCTTGCCACGGTAGAAACCGGTTGGCGAAATGTGGTGGCGCAGATGCGTTTCACCGGTCGTCGGCTCGACGGCCAGCGGCGGGCTGGTCAGAAAATCGTGGGCACGATGCATGCCACGCTTGGAAGGGGACTTCTTGTTTTGTTGAACGGCCATTTTGTTGCTCCAATAAAATCAATTCGGTTTACCTTTAAGCCCGTCCAGAACGGCAAACGGATTGATCCGTTCGCCGGCATGGGCAGCGCCGGGAAAACCACACCTTTCGTGTCGGGGTGCGACCGGTAGGGCCAGAAGAACTTCATCCTCCACCAATTCGGCCACATCCAGTTCGCCTGCCACCGGCAGGAAATCACGCGTGTCATCTTCCAGCTCTTCCTGCGACAATTCGACGTCGGCCGGAACCAATTCCAGCAGACTGTCGACATCGAGTTCGAAATGAATCGCTTCCAGACAGCGCTGGCAGGCCAGCGGGATTTCCCCGCCAACTACCAGATGCAGCATGGATTGTCCGCGCTCACCCTTGAGCCCCTCGATCCGGTACGTCAACTCTCCGGATGCTTCCGCCAGCAGATCCTGCAGGCGTTCGAGGCTGGAAACTGCCAGTGTTCCTTTGAGAACACGACCTTCCCGGGCAAACGCAAAACTGTCCGAAATCCTTTTCAATCTTGAGCGGCTTCGACTTAAACGCGAGATAATATTAGCTTTAGCCCTCCAAGTCAAAACTAAGTGCTGCATCAAGAAGCTTTTCCAAGCACTTGTTGCAATTACAATTTATGGCTCAAAAACTTGTACTCGCTTCCACATCCCCCTACCGCCGCGAACTTCTGGCCCGTCTCGGCCTGCCCTTCGAGGTCGTCAATCCACAAACCGACGAATCGCCTCTGGCCAACGAAACGCCGATCGATATGGCTTTGCGCCTGTCAGAGGCCAAGGCGCGTGCTGTGGCGAAGCAATTTCCGGATGCACTGATCATCGGCAGTGACCAGGTTGCCGAAATGAGTGGTCGTGTTTTCGGCAAGCCGGGTACACACGCCCGTGCCGTCGAACAGCTACAACAGCTTTCCGGGCAGACGGTCAATTTCTTTACTGGGCTTTGCGTCCTCAATTCGCGAACCGGCGAAGCCAAAGTGCGTGGTGTACCGACGCTGGTCGGTTTCCGCGAACTCACCGATGTCGAGATCGAAAACTATCTGGGTCGCGAACCCGCCTACAATTGCGCTGGTTCGGCCAAGTCGGAAGGCCTGGGTATCACCCTGCTCAGCCGGATTCACGGTGATGATCCCAATGCGCTGGTCGGCCTGCCGCTGATCGCCCTTTGCGACCTGCTGCGCAAGCACGGAATGAGCGTGTTGTGAACCACGGCACGCTTTACCTGATCCCCGTTCCGCTCGGTCATGTCGCTCCGACCACATCGTTGCCGGCGCCAGTCCTGCAGCAGATATACCGCCTGAGGCATTTCGTCGTCGAAAACGCCAAATCGGCCCGAGCCTTTCTCAAGGCAGCAGGAACTGCACAAGCATTGCAGGACCTGCAACTCGCGGAGCTTAACGAGCATACCCGGCCGGATGCTCTGAATCACCTGCTTGCGCCACTGCACGCCGGGCACGATGTCGGCCTATTGTCGGAAGCTGGCTGCCCGGCCATTGCCGACCCCGGCGCAAACCTCGTGGCGCTGGCGCAACACGAGGGTATTCGCATCGTGCCGCTGATCGGACCCTCGTCCCTGCTGCTGGCCTTGATGGCCTCCGGCCTCAACGGCCAGCACTTCGCTTTTCATGGCTACCTGCCGGCCAAGGAAGGTGAACGGGCAAAGACCCTGCGCGAACTGGAAGCCGAATCACACAAACGTCGGCAGACCCAGATCTTCATCGAGACGCCGTATCGCAACCGCCAAATGTTCGACAGTATTTTGCAGGCCTGCCAGCCAGAAACACGACTTGCCGTAGCGACCGACCTGACCCTGCCCAGCGAGTCGGTGCGCATGTGCACTGTCAATCAGTGGAAAAAAGAAACGCCACCCGAAATCGAGCGGCGTCCAAGCGTTTTCCTGTTGCTGGCCTGAGTATTTTCAGCGCAGGCCGAAGCTGGCCGTGCTTTCAGAAAACCCCTTCCACAGACTGTTGACCGCACCAGCCCCGAGGCGCTTGGCGAACCGCTCGGCGATATTGTCCTTGACCGAATAGTCAAGAACCTTCTCGGCCTTGATCACGTCGCGCGCAACCGAGTCGACACTGCCGAAGTCATCGGTCAGGCCGAGTTTGACGCTCTGGTCGCCAGTCCACATCAGGCCCGAGAACATCTCCGGCGTTTCTTTCAGGCGGTCACCACGACCGGCTTTGACGACATCGATGAACTGCTGGTGAATGGTATCGAGCATGACCTGGGCGTGCGCCGTCTGGTTCGGATTCGGCGGCGAGAACGGATCGAGAAATCCCTTGTTATTGCCGGCAGTCAGCAGGCGCCGGTCGACGCCCAGTTTCTCCATTGTTCCGGTAAACCCGTAGCCGTCCATCAGGACGCCGATCGAACCGACGATGCTCGCCTTGTCGACATAGATCTTGTCCGCGGCAACCGCCACGTAGTAGCTGCCCGAAGCGCAGATATCCTCGACCACTGCGTAAAGTGGAATCGCTGGATGCTTGGCGCGCAAGCGACGAATCTCGTCGTTGATTATGCCGGCCTGAACCGGGCTGCCGCCGGGGCTGTTGATGCGAATAATGACGCCCGCGACATTCTTTTCCTTGAACGCGCTTTGCAGGGATTCGAGCATATTCTCGGCGTTGCTCGTTCCCTTGGATTCGATCACTCCAGTCAGGTCGATCAGCGCGGTATGGCGCTCCTGGTGGGAGGCCTCGGTTCCCCAATCGACCAGGGTGGCGAGCACCACGGCCAAATAGGCAAATCCGAGAATCTTGAAGAAAACTCCCCAGCGACGACGAGATTTTTGCTCCTGAAGCGCCGAAAAAGCGAGCTTTTCGAGCGTCTTGCGCTCCCAGTCAGGAGAGTTGTTGGGGGTTTGTGGATTGTCCATTATCGTTTACTTGTCTTAAAAAAACCTGACCATCAACCTCGTCGACCGCAAGTGCCGTCAGACCCTTGCCCTGACAGCGCCCGCCAAGGCACCGACCCGAGTCCGGAGCATAAAGCGCGCCATGAACCGAGCAAATCAAGTATAGCTTGGATTCATCGAAGAACTCCCCCGGCAGCCAGTCGAGTTGTGCCGGCAGATGGCCGCATTCATTGAGATAGCCAAAAACCTGCCCGCGAAAGCGAACGACGAAAGCATCCACTTCGCGCTGCTGACGAGTGACCGTAAACCTGAAGCCCTTGCCCGCCTCCACAAGATCGGCACTGGCGCAGATCAGGCGTTTGTCTTCAGCCAAGTTCCAAGTTCCGCAACGGTGTGCAGACAGGCCAGCGGCCGGTGTTCGAGCAGGTGCTCGTGAGGATGTGCCCCATAAGTGACGGCGAGACTGTCGACGCCGGCATTCTGCGCCATCAGCAGGTCGTGCGAGGTATCGCCGATCATCAGCGTTGCCGCGCCGGCGACGCCGAATTCGGCCATCAATTCTTCGAGCATCTGCGGGTGCGGCTTGGAATGGCACTCATCGGCGCAACGCGATGCCTGGAACAACGGGCGCAAACCGGAATGGTCGAGCGCCCGCTCCAGGCCGGGGCGGCTCTTGCCGGTGGCAACCGCCTGTACATGCCCGGCTGCCTGCAATTCGCCCAGCAGTTCCGGGATGCCGGCGAACAGATTTAACTGATGGTCGCCGGCGAGATAGTGAAAGCGATAGCGCTCGACCAGCGCCGGGTAGCGCTCCGGGGATAATTCGGGGGCCGCCAGACGCAGCGCATCGATAAGACCGAGGCCGATAACGTGACGAGCCTGCTCATCGCTTGGCGGCTCATGGCCAATATCGCGGCACGCAGCCTGAATGGCGTGGGCAATCGCGCCCGCTGAATCGAGGACCGTGCCGTCCCAGTCCCAAACAACAAGTTCGTATTTCATGCGCTTCCGAGTCGCTTTCCGAGGATTTGTTCCAGATTGTCGGCTCTAAATTCCCGCACACTTTGGCGGTCGACCGCAACAATATAGTCGGCGATGCCTTTCGGTAGCGGCGCCATGAGTTCAAGGGGTGCATCGCTCAGCGGGTGGTGCAAGGCCATGCGCCAGGCGTGCAGCGCCATGCGTTTGAGTCCGGAGCGCTTGATATCCCGGTTCAGCGCGAAATCGCCGTATTTTTCGTCGCCGAGGATCGGGAACCCGAGATGCGCCAGATGGACCCGAATCTGATGCGTGCGCCCGGTCTTCAACTGGGCCTCGAGCAGACTCATTTCCGGCCAGCGCGCCAGCAGGCGAAAGACCGTGTGCGCCACCTTGCCTTCGGGATTCACCGAGACCCGCCGCTCGCCGCTTTCAGATAAATATTTGTGCAATGGTGCCTTGACGTGCTGGGTAGTGTTCATCCAACGTCCCTTGACCAACACCAGGTAGCGCTTGTCGGCCCCGGTACCGTGTTCACGAAACATGTCGTGCAGCGCGGTCAGCGCCAGACGCTTCTTGCCGATTAGCAGGATGCCCGATGTTTCCCGGTCGAGGCGATGCGCCAGTTCAAGGAACTTCGCTTGCGGGCGCTGCCGGCGCAAGGCTTCGATGACCCCGAAACTGACGCCACTGCCGCCGTGCACGGCGATGCCCTCCGGTTTGTCGATGACCAGCATGGCCTCGTCTTCATAGATAATCGGCAAATCGACGCGCTGCTTGGCAACCTCATCGACTTCATTTTGCGGCCGCTCGGCGACCCGGAGCGGCGGTATGCGCAAGCGATCGCCGGCACACAGGCGGTAGGTCGCATCAACCCGCCCGCTATTAACACGCACCTCGCCGCTTCGCAGAATCCGGTAGATGTGGCTTTTGGGCACACCCTTGCAACGCCGGATCAGGAAATTGTCGAGACGCTGGCCCGCTTCCTCGTCGCCAATAACGGTATTGGTGACTGAATTGTTACCAGCGCTGTTCATTTTGCAATATACTGCCCACGTTTTACGTCTCGGTTTGCAAGGAACTACGAACCGTCAGACCGTTTGCCTCGCACCGTTCGTGCGACCGCCACGCGGCAGGCTCCGAAGTTCCACTTGTGCGACTTGCGCAAGCCAGACCAACGTAAGACGACTGGTTAAGTTCACTCACCAAAAGTAGTGATGTTAATGGATAAGCCCACCGTAAGCACGCACGGAATACCCGTTGCAGGAATTTTCAGGTTGCGCCTTTCAAGAAAAAATATCGCAGCCGTTTGTTGATCAGCACTTTCATCGTCGCCTTTGCCCTTTCTATACATGACGCAACCCGATAACTGAACTGTCGCTGCCTGCACGGGACTCCGTTGCAGCGTGCCTAGGTGCGCTGGAGCCCCAAATAATGAAACGCATGCTTTTTAATGCGACACAGGCCGAAGAACTCCGTGTCGCCATTGTCGATGGTCAGAAACTGATTGACCTGGACATTGAATCGGCCACCAAGGAACAACGCAAGAGCAACATCTACAAGGCGGTCATCACCCGCATCGAACCGAGTCTCGAAGCCTGCTTTGTCGACTATGGCGCCGACCGCCATGGGTTCCTTCCGTTCAAGGAAATTTCCCGTTCCTACTTCAAGCCTGGCGTCGAGGCCAGTCGCGCCAAGATCAATGAAGCACTGAAGGAAGGCCAGGAGTTGATCGTCCAGGTCGACAAGGACGAGCGTGGCAACAAGGGGGCCGCCTTGACCACCTATGTTTCGCTGGCCGGCCGTTATCTGGTCCTGATGCCGAACAATCCGCGCGGCGGCGGCGTTTCGCGACGCGTTGACGGAGACGAGCGCACTGAACTGCGCGACACGATGGATCAGCTCGAAGTGCCCAATGGTATGAGCCTGATCGCCCGTACCGCAGCGATCGGCCGCCAGGCCGAGGAACTGCAGTGGGACCTGAACTACCTGATGCAATTGTGGAGCGCCATCGAAGGCGCCGCCCAGCAGCAGAGTGGTGCTTTCCTGATCTACCTCGAAGGTAGCCTGGTCATTCGCGCCATCCGCGACTATTTCCAGCCGGAAATCGGCGAAATCCTGATCGACACTGACGAGGTTTACGAACAGGCCAGGGCCTTCATGGGCACCGTCATGCCGGGCAACGTCAATCGCGTCAAGCGGTATCACGACGACGTTCCGCTGTTTTCCCGTTTCCAGATCGAACACCAGATCGAAACCGCCTTTGCGCGCCAGGTTACGCTTCCGTCAGGCGGCGCCATCGTCATCGACCACACCGAAGCACTGGTCGCCGTCGATGTGAACTCGGGCCGCTCGACGAAGGGCTCCGATATCGAGGAAACCGCCTTCAAGACCAACCTCGAAGCGGCCGACGAACTGGCCCGCCAACTCCGTCTGCGCGACCTTGGCGGCCTGATCGTCATCGACTTCATCGACATGGAAAGCCAGAAGAACCAGCGCGAGGTCGAGAATCGTCTGCGCGACGGACTGCGCTTCGACCGCGCCCGGGTCCAGATGGGCAAGATCAGCCGCTTCGGCCTGATGGAACTTTCCCGTCAGCGCCTGCGCCCTGCTCTCGCCGAAACCAGCTACATCCCCTGCCCGCGCTGCACCGGTACCGGCCACATCCGGTCAACCGAATCCGCCGCGCTGCACATTCTGCGCATCCTTGAAGAGGAGGCGATGAAGGAAAACACCGGGGCCGTGCATGTCCAGATGCCGGTCGATGTCGCCACCTTCCTGCTTAACGAAAAGCGGCCCGACATCCAGGCCATCGAGTTGCGCCACAAGGTCACCATCCTGCTGATCCCGAACATTCATCTCGAAACACCTGCTCATACTATCACCCGCCTGCGTCACGACGACCTCAATAATGAGGACGTCCGCGAACCTTCCTACCGGATGGTCGATACGCCGATCGAGGAAGCCGCCAAGCAGGCCAAGAGCAAGGATGAAGGCGCCAAACCGCGCCAGGAAGCTGTGATCAAGGGTATTTCGCCGGAGCAGCCGGCGCCCAACCTGCCGGAAAAGGCAACCCAGGCAGAACCGGTCCCGGGCCCGACGCAAGCAGGCATTTTTGCCAGGATTTTTTCGTGGTTCCGCAGTCCGCCCCAGCCTGTCGAAGTCAAACCGGCACCCGAACCAGCCAGGAAGCTGCGTGAAAACCGCAACGAAGGCCGGCGCGGGCGCGATGACGGGCGCCGCAGCGGACGCAATGGTATCCGCCGCGAAGAAGAACGCAACGAGCGTGGCGAGCGCCAGGAACGCGGCAATCGCAGCGAGCGGAATACGGAAAAAGCGCCGCGCGACGAGTCGACCGCAGCGACTGGTGAGCGCCAGGAGCGCCGGCCACGCGGCGAACGCAAGGATCGTCGCGAGCGTCAGAAACCCGAAACCGCTGTCAATGAAGTACCGGCCGAAACCCTGGCCTCAGAAGTAATGGCAGTCAGCGCCGCCGCCAATGTCAGCGAAACTCCAGAGTCGGCTGTCGGTGAAGAACAGGCTGCTCGCCGGCGTGGCCGGCGCGGTGGCCGGAGTCGTGGCGAGCGCCGTAATGAAGCCGGGAACGAGGTTGCAGCAGCGCCGCTAGAAGTGAATACGACGGCACAAACACCGATCGAGGTTGCTCAGGTCAGCGAACAGCCAGTCATCGTCGTCATTCCAACCGCCGAACCGGTTGCAGCGATTGTTGAAATCGAGACAGTACCGTCAATGGCAGAAGTGGTCACTGAAATTGCCGAACCGGTTGCCACTCCGCTGGCACCTCTAGCTGTTGCCGTTGCGGTGGCACCTGAATCCTTGCCGGTCGCAGCGCAAGAGGTAGAGGCTTCAGAATTGGTTTCGGAAGCCGCGACCGTGGAAGCGGTACCGGCGTTGCTGATTGCAGCGCCCGAACCGGAGCCGGCCGACTTGAGCAAGGTACTGGAAGAAAGCGGTCTGGTGCTCGTTCAGACCACAACTGCCGCCGCAGTGGTTGCCGAACCCGAATCGTCGATCAAACTTGGACGTCCACGCAAGCCCAAGACTCGGGAAGCCGGCGAGGAAGCCCCACTGATGATGGTCGAAACCCAGAAATAAAAGCGTCGATCACTTAAAAAGGCATCCACGGATGCCTTTTTTACGTTAACCGGATTCAGGTTCGCTGGAATTTCGGTTTGAGCTCATCGATCAATCCTTGTGCAGCGTCTTCAATCATGTCGAGCACGAGGTCAAAGCCGTGGCCAAGCCCGTAATAAGGGTCTGGAACCTCGTCGTCGTCGAAGTTTTTTGCGAAATCCATGAACAGCTTGATCCGCTCGTGCGCGCCCGATGGCGCCATGCGACGTAGATTGTCCAGATTGCTTTTATCCATCGCCAGGATCAGGTCGAAATAATCGATATCCTGTCTGGCGACCTTGCGCGCCCGCAATTGCGAAAGATTGTAGCCCCTCGCCATAGCCGCCCTTTGGGTTCTCGGGTCGGGAGCTTCGCCGACATGGTAGCCGTGCGTTCCCGCAGAATCGACTTCAACAATATCTCCCAACCGATTGTTCTGTATATATTTACGTAGCACGCCCTCAGCCGTCGGAGAACGGCAGATATTACCCATGCACACCAGCAGGATGCGATAGTTCATGTCACTTCTCTCCATCCCGATCATGCTGCGCGACGCCGAATACCTTTTCCCGTAGACTGAACAAGTCGTCGCGCGCTGCAGCCGCTTTCTCGAACTCGAGATTTTTCGCACACTCGACCATCAGTTTTTCGAGGCGCTTTATCTCCTTGGCTACCGCCCTCTCATCCATCGCTTCGTAGACTGCCTGCTGCTGGGCGACTTTTTGCTCGCTCCGCGCCGAATCGAGGTCGTAGACACCATCAATAATATCCTTGATCTTCTTTGAAACGCCACGCGGCGTGATTCCGTGCTCTGCATTGAAGCCGATTTGCTTGTCGCGCCGGCGCCCGGTTTCGGCGATCGCGCGTTGCATCGATTGCGTAATCGTATCAGCATAAAGTATCGCTGTGCCATGGATGTGCCTTGCCGCGCGGCCCATCGTCTGGATCAATGAACGTTCCGAACGCAGAAAACCCTCTTTGTCGGCATCGAGAATCGCAACGAGTGAAACTTCCGGGATATCCAATCCTTCGCGCAACAGGTTTATGCCGACCAGAACGTCGAATTCCCCGAGACGCAGGTCACGGATGATCTCAACCCGCTCGACGGTGTCGATGTCGGAATGCAGGTAGCGCACCTTGATCCCGTTATCGGCAAGGAAGTCTGTCAGGTCTTCCGCCATACGCTTGGTCAGCGTCGTGACCAGCACACGTTCTCCGACGGTGGTTCGCATGCGGATTTCACCGAGCAGATCGTCGACCTGTGTCGATGCCGGGCGCACAATAACCTCGGGGTCGATCAGCCCGGTCGGCCGGACCAGTTGCTCGACCACCTGCCCGGCATGCCGGTTCTCGTAATCCGCAGGAGTCGCAGAAACAAAGATCGTCTGCCGCAGATGCGCCTCGAACTCGCTGAACTGCATCGGCCGATTGTCGAGTGCCGAAGGTAGCCGGAACCCGTAGTCGACTAGATTTTCCTTGCGTGAACGGTCACCCTTGTACATACCGCCCACCTGACCGATCGTCACATGCGATTCGTCGATAAAAATCAGCGCATCGTTCGGCAGGTAGTCAATAAGGGTCGGCGGTGGCTCACCCGCCTGGCGCCCCGACAGGTGCCGTGAATAGTTCTCGATGCCTTTGCAGAAACCGATCTGGTCGAGCAGTTCGAGGTCGAAGCGGGTGCGTTGCTCGATGCGCTGAGCTTCCACCAGCTTGTTGTTCCGGGTAAAAAATTCGCTACGCTCGCGCAACTCTTCTTTGATCGCCTCGATTGCCCGCAGCACCGTCGCCCGAGGTGTCACGTAATGCGAAGCCGGAAAGACCGTGAAGCGCAGCGCCTTGTGTAGTAGATGGCCGGTCAGCGGATCGAAAAACTGCAAACTCTCGATCTCGTCGTCGAACAAAGAGACTCTGATTGCGTGCTCGGCATGCTCGGCCGGAAATATGTCGATCACGTCGCCGCGGACACGAAACGTACCGCGCTGGAAATCGATGTCATTGCGCTCGTACTGCATGTCGGTCAGGCGCCTGACAATGGCGCGCTGGTCGAGTCGATCACCGGTACGCATGGTCAGGATCATGTTGTGATATTCGTCGCGGTCGCCAAGGCCGTAGATACATGAAACGGTGGCGACGATCACGACGTCACGCCGCTCGATCAGGCTTTTGGTTGCCGAGAGCCGCATTTGCTCGATATGGTCATTGATCGAACTGTCCTTCTCGATGAACAGGTCCCGCGAGGGAACATAGGCTTCGGGCTGATAATAATCGTAATAGGAAACGAAATATTCGACGGCGTTTTCGGGGAAAAATTCCTTGAACTCGGAGTAAAGCTGGGCTGCGAGTGTCTTGTTCGGCGCCAGAATCAACGCCGGACGGCCGGTCTGGGCGATAACGTTGGCCATCGTGTAGGTTTTGCCCGAGCCGGTCACTCCGAGCAGGGTTTGAAAGGAAAGACCATCCTCGATGCCCTCGACCAATTGGCGTATGGCCTCGGGCTGGTCGCCGGCAGGCGGGAACGGTTGATGCAAACGAAACAGACTGTTCTCGTACACAACAACCGGAATGCGGGTCGCAGATTCGATCATGCTAAAATTATCCGGTTTTTCTTGCGCAGCGGCGTCGCCGCGCGGTCAATGTTCCCATTATTCCATGGAGTTCCCTATGTCCTCTTCGATCTTTGCTGCGGTGGAAATGGCCCCGCGTGACCCCATCCTGGGTCTGAACGAGTCATTCAACGCAGACCCCCGTGGCACCAAGGTCAATCTGGGCGTTGGTGTCTATTTCGACGACAACGGCAAAATCCCGCTGCTCGGCGCCGTCAAGATCGCCGAGGATGCGCGTGTCAAGGCGGCATTGCCGCGCGGCTATCAGCCGATCGAGGGCACCCCTGCCTACAATCAGGCAGTCCAGAACCTGCTGTTCGGCTCCGACTCCCCGTTACTCAACAATGGCCAGGTCGTTACCGCGCAAGCCTTGGGCGGTACCGGCGCACTGAAGATTGGCGGCGACTATCTAAAACGCCTGCTGCCGAACGCCAAGGTCTACATCAGCGACCCGTCGTGGGAAAACCATCGCGCCCTGTTCGAGTCAGCAGGTTTTGTCGTCGAGAACTACCCCTACTATGACGCTGCCACACGTGGCGTCGATTTTGCCGGAATGAAGGCTTTCCTGAACAGTCTTGAAGCGGGTTCGATCATCATCCTGCACGCCTGTTGCCACAACCCGACTGGCGCCGATCTGTCCGACGCACAATGGGGCGAAGTCGTCGATGCCTGCCGTACGCGTGGTCTGGTGCCCTTCCTCGACATGGCCTACCAGGGCTTCGCTGACGGCATCGATGCCGATGCCATCGCGGTTCGTGCCTTCTCAGCTTCGGGCCTGCAGTTTCTGGTTTCCAGTTCGTTCTCCAAGAGCTTCTCACTCTACGGCGAACGTGTTGGCGCCCTGTCGATCGTTACCGCCGGCAAGGACGAATCGGCACGTGTCATGTCTCAGCTAAAGCGCGTCATCCGCACCAATTATTCGAATCCGCCGATTCATGGCGGCGCGCTGGTCGCAACCGTACTCGCCTCCGCTGAGCTCCGGCAGATGTGGGAAACCGAATTGGCCGGCATGCGCGACCGCATTCGCGCCATGCGCACCGGGCTGGTCGATGCAATCAAGGCACAAGGCGTTGCCCAGGACTTCTCGTTTGTCATAGCGCAACGTGGAATGTTCTCATACACCGGCCTGACCGCCGCACAGGTCGAGCGGATGAAGGACGAATTCGGCATCTATGCCGTGTCGACCGGACGCATCTGCCTGGCTGCACTAAATACCAAAAATGTAGACTACGTTGCCAAGGCAATTGCCACCGTAACCAAGACCTGATCCTCTTGCACAGTCAAACAGGGCGAGGCGCCGGCCTCGCCTTTTTTGCGCCCACTTTCAGCGGAGGCTGACCGCCTGCAGGTTGGGCAAGGTTCCGCTAACTTTTAGCGGGATTGTTCGTAACGATGCTGAAGTTTGCATGCTAGCCATGAGATTGCCATCGACCTGACGGTCGCGTGTGGCAACAAAATTGCCTGTTGCGGTAAACAGCCCGGCATTGATGAAAAGATCGCGTCCGACAACCTGGCGCGGGTCAATTTTCAATTTCACATTTAGCCGATCGAACTTTGTAGTGCCGGCACGCACTGGAGCGCCGGGTCCCCGGCGGGCCGCCTCACCCAGATCGACACCGAGCAGGACACCACGCAAAACGGATGCTTCAAACGTGGCATCGACGTTCGCCCATAGCGCTTGCCAGTTTGTTCCACTCCCCTGCAGACGCAGGACACCCATCAGCTCTCCTTCGAGTTCCAGCGCAGGAGCGAAATGCACTGAGACCTTGCGGGCATCGAGGCGCTCAAGGTTTGCATCAGCAGCAATGACCAGCCCCCCGCTCCAGTCAACCAGCGCAGAGCCTCTCAGTACACCGCCGAGCGCGTGCGTGTCGAAGCTTTGGACAAGCAATTTGTCCTTTGTCAGCAAGGCTTTCGCCTGCAACGAATCCAAGGTCAATGCCGAGGTTTCGGTTGGCCGCCAGCCGACGCCTTCGACATCCAGAAGCATTCCTTCGGTGCCGGGCCGGGCTTCGATACGCAAGCTACGGTCAACGGTCTGTAATGATACTTTTTCGATCCGGCCGCCATCGTCAATACTTGCCTTCCCGGCCAACTCGCCAAATATCAGCTCACCGGCCGCAACTGACACGTGATCAAAAGTGACGGACTTCAGTATCGCTTTTGAAGCGCTCTTGGCCCGAGCCTCTCCGGAGTCAGAAAAGCCAATCAGATGCTCAGTCAAAATCTTCCCGCCGGAAATCTCGACCCGAGGCAGGTTGTACCTCTCTGACCCAAGCAGGGAATACGGTTGAAGAACTCGTATCTTGTCAATTGCAGACTCGCCCCCCTTGCCGATGCGAACATCGGAAAGCAGCAGTGACGGTTGCGGCAATAAACCAAGGCGAACGTCACCGACACTAACTGGCGCCCGCCAGATTCTTGCCAGTTCCGCCTCGATATCCGGCTTGAATCGCACATAGGGAAAGAGGAGCAGAACAGCCACCGTGAGCAGGACAAATCCGGACAACCCGGCCAGCAACAATACCAAGCGCGATAGCCGCGGCGTCGAAGCAAGCGGTTCCGGCAGCGGCGTTTCGGGCGTCTGGCGATAGTCTCTTGCTGGGAGAAGCGGCTTTCCGAATGTCGAAAAACTGCTTGAGGGGTCACGCGAATCGGACACCATCAGCGTTGAACCCAGGATCGACGCTCCGGAAGCCGCAGCAGTCTTCAGCCGGTCCACGCGCAACCTGCTCTCCTGCCAGACCGATACGGCTTCGAGAGTTGGCGCGATATAACCGCCCTCCTCGAGTTCCTGCAACGAGCGTTCAACCATTTTCGGATTACCGAGCTTGGTTCCAAGTTCGGCAACGGTCAGTTTGCCGTCGACCTGCACCAATAGCATGCGCAGATTACGTTGCACTACCCGGGTGCTCTGACGCACCGCCTCGTCCCCGATCGGGGTTTTTGCGTAAACTAGATTCTGGTCCATTGGGGCAAGTAAATTTTTTGCCAGTATAGCCTGCATTGGCTTGACCGGCCTGCCTTTAACGACTATTATGCGCGCCTCTGTTCCTCGATAGCTCAGTCGGTAGAGCGCCGGACTGTTAATCCGTAGGTCCCTGGTTCGAGCCCAGGTCGGGGAGCCAAAAGAATTTGTTTTGGTTCTTGCACTTAGCCAATCCCCCGGGGTTGGCTTTTTGCTTTTCAGGGATCGCCATACCTTTAGTCCGGCGCTCTCGATAGAATCGAATCCTCACCCTGCCCTGGAGCCCGCCCCATGTTTCCCGAATACCGTGATCTGATTACCCAGCTCAAGACGACCGACAGCCATTTCCTCAACCTCTTCGAAAAGCACAACGAACTCGACCAGAAAATCAGGAACATGGAATCCGGCATCGAACCGGCAACGCACCTTGTCATCGAAGCGCTTAAGAAGGAGAAGCTGGCACTCAAGGACGAGTTCTACCAGATCCTGCGCAAGGCGTCGGCCTGAGCGCCTTTCGCAACAGCTACGCCTCATGTCCCGAATCATCCGCGAACGCTACGAGAATGGCATTCTCGTCGAGCGCACCGTCGAAGGCTCGAATACAACGCCCTGGCATTGGCTCACGCTTGTCGTGCATACGGTCATCGCCATCAGTCTGGTTGCGCTGACCACTGTAGCTATCATCGATAGCCTGACGATGCGCAATACCCTGTCGCAAGAAGAGACGTCAGCGGCGAACTGCGAGGAACAGCCGAGATTCAGGTCCTGAGGCTCTGCTGAACGTTGCCGGCATTAACCGGCCGAAAACCTCTCGGAAGAACCGCAATTGCAGCTCTTTTTTGTCTGCTAGACTTTGCGATTGACAAGGTCATCGGAGCCCCCAATGCATAAAAAAGCACTTCCCACCGTCCTCGCCCTGTTGGCCGCCCTTTGCACGCCGCCGTTATTGGCGCAATCCAACGTTATTCTGCCTTCCAGTCCCGAGGACTACAGCAAGCTGGCCAAGCCGGCGCTGCCTCCCGGGCCATGCACGACATGTGGTGTGGTCACCAACGTGCGGAGTGATCAGATCGAAGTCAGCAAGAAATCTCCGCCAGCCACGCCCGGCGGCCCGGTACTTCAGGGCGCCCCGGTCATTGGCACCGGAACTACCGTTCAGGATGGGCGCAAAACACCGATGCGGACAAGTTGGAAGGTTACCGTCCGCTACGACAACGGGCAGTACGCCACCTTCGATCAGAGCGATGAGCCGAGCGTGCGCAAAGGTGACAAGGTGCGCGTCGCTGAAGGCAGAGTACAACCGCTCTGACTCTTCCGACCCGCCGAAGAAGGCATCATGACAGCCTAGCGCTCAGGGCGATACAGTCCGAGGAAGACGCTTAGCAAACTAGTTGCAAACAGCCGCCGCATGCGCAAACCGATTGTTCTCGTTACCTTGCTGCCCCTGCTCTGCTCGGGCTGTGCCGTCGTTACCGTACCTATCGTGACTGCCCGTGTCGGCAGCACCGACTACCGCATGTTCTTTGACACTGGCGCGCAGATTTCGTACTTTCAGGACGACTCAATCGCTGACTTTCCAGCCGCAGGCAGCCTAACCGATTTTTACCCGGGCATTGGTCAGTTCCAGACCGACACACACGAGGTCCCGGTTTCGCTCGAAGGGGTCCAATTTACTCTTCTCTGCGGCACGCTGCCTGGTCAGCTTGGCATGGGCTTGATGATGGCTGATACGCAGGGCATCGTCGGCAACGCAATTCTCAGAGATCGCGTCGTAGCTTACTTTCCACGTCGCCGAGTGTTGGGCTTATGAGCGTTGAAGAGAAGGGCACCAAGCCCTTCTCCAATCAAGCTGACTAAAGCTTTGCGCCGGCTTTACGAGCCTCTGGTACTACCACGTTGGAGAGGCATTTCAGGATGGCTTGCTCGGTCCGGCTGTCAAGAGCGAGCTGTCCTGCCGAATATTGACTCGACGAGAACCATTTCTCGTCCAAGGGGATCCGCAGGATCGATGACACACAATTCATTGCTTCAGCAAGAACTTTGGGGCGCTGTTGCCAAAAGTTCCGAGGAAACGAGAGCACTCCCTCGCGAATCGCAATCAGCCCTAGTTCTTCCGCTAGAGCGCCTTTCGAGAAATACATCATCGTCTGTCCCCGTTCTTTCCACTTAAACCCCATGGCAAGCAGTGCCTCATGGATACGCAACGTAGCTCCAGACCGGTCAGCATGAAGCAAGGAAGCAAGCAGTCGTTCTTTTGCAGTCATTTTTTTCTCCTTCAATTAAGTTGCTCGATAGCACACAAAATCTTCGCAATCTCAGGGTTTTCATACATCCACGAATAACCAATCTGGCAGTGCCTCGCTTGCATTGGCGTGGGCTTCTCTGGTGAGTAGCTCAGTGTCAGTATCTCTTCCGCGGCCAAGTCGTACTCCTCTGCAACTGCTTTCAATGCCAAAAGGACGCGTAGGGAGTCCTTTAAGCGGACGTGCGCCACTTTAGCGACGAGGTCATGTATCCGCAGTTGCGTGAAGTTATGTTGTACAGGCAAGTCCATAAACACCTCCGAGCATCAGCCAAAAGAAAACGGAAGCCCCTGATTTCAACCAGGATGCTTCCGCACGAATGCCCCAACGGGCGCCATCAATAAAAAAGCCGCAGTTCGTTAAAGGACGAATTGCAGCACAGATCGAAGCATCCAGATCGAACACACCTCTGTCAACCCCCTAGCCAAAATAATTTTTTGTGCGACACCTCGTTAACCCACCATGGCCGATCTCTTTCAGCCCACGTCCGACTCGGAGAGTCCGCCATCACGGCCCTTCCCCAAACCCTCATCCCGGAGTCAGGCACTCCACCCCACCCAAGTTCGGCAAAAGTTCGGCGGCGAACCACCCTACTCCGTTGATCCGATTCGACTTCCGAACCAGGAGCGAAGATAGCGACCCAACTAAGTTCGGCATAGGTTCGGCGCAAGAAGCCGAGCCAAGAGGCGACGAAAAAATCCGTTAGAATTCTTCGCGCTAGGTGCCATCAAAAAGCGGCTCCCTTCGACTGTTAATCCGTAGGTCCCTGGTTCGAGCCCAGGTCGGGGAGCCAGAGTTACTTTGAAAGCACCGTTCAAGCGGAAGGCAGCGATGGATACAACCATCGCTTCGTTCTGTAGCGCTTTTCGGAGTAAACAACATGAGCAATACCCTGTCTTTCAAAGACCTGGCCAATGCGTCCATCGCTTCCTACAAGGGCCGTGATTCGTCCTTCGCCGCACGCCTGCAGTTCTGGATTGACCTGTTCGGCGACCGCCCGATTACCGGCATCACGCCAGACGACGTAGACGACGGCGTGGGCATCCTGACCCGCAAGACCAAAACCCTTATCCGCACGACCAAGGCCGGCGTTGTTCGCCACGAGACAGACAAGCCCCTGTCGGGCAGCACCGTCAACCGCTACGTCGCCAGTCTCGGCACCTGCTTCAAGGATCTGCGCCGGCTGCGCCTGCTGCCCCGTGGCTTTGTCTCGCCCATGCGGGGCGTGGAGCGTCAGCCGGAAGGCGAAGCCCGCGACATTGGCGATGTGACCCATGCCGACATTCGGCGCCTGATAGCGTGCTGCCGGGTGAGCCGGAACCGGAAGCTGGCAGCCTTGGTTGCGTTCTCGGCAACGACCGGCTGGCGTCAAGGCAGCGTAGCTGCTCTGACGTGGGGCGCCGTCGACCTCAAGGCCGGCTTCGCCGATACCCGCCGGACGAAGAACGGCAGCCCCCACCGTTGCGTACTGCAACCGTTCGTAATCGACGAACTGCGCCGCATCAAGCCGGACAGCACCGGCGACAATGACCTGATTTTCGGCAAGCACAACGTAGGCAAAGCCTGCCTGCCCGCCGGTAGAGTCGCTTGACCAGACGTTCACCATTGACGAAAGCGATGACGATATGACCGTGGCTGGGGCGAACGCTGCGGTCGACCACCAGGATGTCGCCATCAAAGATTTCCGCTCC
>Ga0209507_1001132_pt1 | contig 22493 bp, 19 predicted proteins | sample AD_UKC028_MetaG_FD_184414 | JGI IMG/M metagenome (GOLD analysis project Ga0209507, IMG submission 184414) | Active sludge microbial communities of municipal wastewater-treating anaerobic digesters from USA - AD_UKC028_MetaG (SPAdes) (version 2) | ecosystem: Engineered > Bioreactor > Anaerobic >...
AACGCATCTCTTATGCCCGCACGATCGAATATCTCCACCGCCTCCTTATGTCCCTTCATCCCGGTATGGGAACCCACCAGAATGATCAAAAAGGTTTCTTTCGATATTCCCAGTCGTTCCCGTATTGAAAAGGGATATTCGACACAAAACTCTTCTTCTGACGCACCGTTCGGTATCAAGGTTCTGTTCTCGATATGATGCTCATCAGCGAATCGCGCATCGCGATAGGTGTCCGAGAGGAATACATTCATCTCATACTGCCGCATCCAGCTGGGCATCCGGAGGAAATAGTCGCGATATTTTTCTAGGTAAAGTCCGGAAAAACCGGTCGGCACGAGGACTTTTTTCGACTTAATATCGTCAAGCACCGGGAATGTCAGGTCGGTGGCCCACTGCTGAGCGGCGAAATTGACGACGACATCGAAGCCACCGCCACACAAAAACTCTTGATAACGCTGCCGTTCACCCTCTTCGCCGCCATAGCCATTGACCATGTTGCCGGAAATACGGAAACTCTCGACCCGCACACCGTTGATCATCGCCTCTTTCCGATCGGGATGAAACGAAGTAGCCACGATCACCTCGTGACCTTTTTTCGCCAAACGCTCCGATAGTTGGGAAACGACCTCCTGCATACCGTGACGAAGAGGCAGATACGATTCGACAGTATGAAGTATCCGCACCTAGATCCTCTTACGATAATAATTTGCGTATGCCTTGAAAAGATAATGCCCTGCCCGCTGAGCGATCTTCAGACGCAAGATGCCGTCGACACTATATTTGCGAACAAAAGAACCATATATCTCCTTGGCGATGCGGGTATAGCAGGCCGTAGAGTCGTCGCTTCCCTCACTCAACGATATCTTGTGGATGGCATGAGTGAATGAGAGCACCCGTTCCGGCGCGACCGTATCGCCGATAAGACGCGCGATATTCCGGGCCGCGATACGGGCAAGTCCTCGCGGGACTTTTCGCGGCCCGCGCGCATCTTTTCTGCAGACACTATCGGGAAGTTCTCTGTACACACTCAATATCTCGGGAATATTCGCCACACGGAAGCGTTCGGTGATACGGACCAGAAGTTCATAATCTTCCGGATAATCCTCGGGGTTTTCGGAGTAACCGCCGATCGCGGCGAACGCCTCTCGACGCATCAACACCGTACTATGCACGAAAGGATTGTTGAAAAGCATTTCCAATTTTATCATCAGATCGTCCGTGGGATGGCGATGGAAGCGCGATGTTCTCGTATCGCCCACCCATATTTCGGCCCAAGTGCCGACCATGCTCACATCAGGATGTTGCTCTAGGTAACGAACCTGTTTCTCGATCTTTTCGGGGAAAGCAAGATCGTCGGCATCCATGCGCGCAACATACTCGCCGTTCGACAGCGAAAAGGCCCGATTGGGTGTCCGCGAAAGCCCTTGATTCTCTTGTGCGTAATATTTGACACGAGCATCTTTGATGGCCAGTATTTCCTTCTCGGTATTATCGGTTGACCCATCATTGATAACTATTATCTCGATATCTCGATAGGTCTGCTCCAACAAACTTGTGATAGTTCGAGCGATGTACCTCTCGGTATTGTAAACCGGGAGTAGGATGCTAACCAGTGTCATTTTGTAGAATCCGGATAATGCAGATACCATGCGCGATGGACAGCGACCCACATCTTCATCTCATCGATCATCCGTTCGTAGGTCGAGATCGGTGTCCCCAGTTCTTTTCTGGTATCGACAAGACTCTTATCCGATATGTAAGCGCCATCCGGGCTGATCGCCACCTGTCGGTCCCTGAAGCTCCGTTTGAACAGCATCAGCAGATCGTGTTTAGATATCTTCGTATCCGGAACCAGATGGTACAGGCCGGTCAAGTTTTTGCGCTCCGCAAGGATAGCAACTATCTGCCGTGCCAATTCTACCGTGGTCAGCCCGGTCCAGAAGACCCGCGTGAAACCCGAAACCTCTTTTTTCTGTGCCATGAACCAATTAAAGAGTCCCGTCCCCTCGGGACGCAATTCGGGACCGACCACCGAAAGGCGGAGGGTCAGATCCTTGCCGTTGTTCAGTTCGCCCAATTTCTTTGTCCGCGCATATATCGTGTCGCCATCAGCGAAGTCGTCTTCTTTGTAGGCTCCCTTCTTGCCTGAGAATACACAGTCGGTACTGATGTGTATGACCCGCGTGTCGGTCCCGGCGTACCTTTTCTCCAAGAAACGCGGCAATAGACTGTTGATGAGAAGTGCCGTCGGCACATCCTTCTCGGCACGATCATTCAAGATGCCGGCGCAATTCACGACGGCATCGAAATGGTGTTCGTCGAGAAATCGCGCCAATTTTACCGTGTCGCGCAGATCAAGCGACACAGAGCGTTCGTTGAATGGTTGGGCGTGGATGACCGGCGTGACGCTAAAAGATCCTTGCTCCCCCAGATAGGCGGTTACCACATGGCCGACCATGCCGGCCGCGCCGAGCACCAGAACCTTCATGCGGCATAGCCCCCTATCGTTTCGACCAGACGGTCCGGTTCACATAGTCGATATAGCTGGCGATGATACGCGCAACGACCACCGACACCTGTGTTCTTTCATAATCGGCGACCATCGCCGCATGGCACGGTATGCGGGTGGCCATATCAACTGCCGCAATGACCCGCTCTGATTTGAGCCCGCTCATGATAGCGACACCGGCATCCATCCCCTCAGGTCGCTCGTGCGCGTTACGGATCATCACCGCCGGAAAGCCTAAAATGGCCGCCTCTTCGGTCAATGTACCGCTGTCGGAAAGCACGCAGAAAGCATCCTTCTGAAGCCGAATATAATCAAGGAACCCAAGCGGTTTCAGGAATAGGATATCTTTCGATGCCTTATGCTTTAGTCCAGCAAGCCGTTTGCGGGTCCGGGGGTGGGTAGAAACGATTATCCGTTTCCCGAACTCTTTTTTGACGGCATCAAGCGAATCAAGGATCGCGCTCAGATTCGCCGCATCGTCGACATTCTCCTCGCGGTGAAAACTGGCCACGACATATTTGCCGGCGGCCAACTTCAATTCTTTCAATATCGCCGACCGTTCGATCCCTTTCCGGTGATGTTCGATGACCTCCCGCATACAGGATCCCACCGTGAAGATGGTTTCGGGCCGTATCCCCTCAGCGAGCAGATAGCGCCGTCCGTGTTCGGTAAGCGGCATGTTGATATCGCTGACATGGTCGATGATCCGACGGTTCACCTCCTCGGGGACCCGTTCGTCGAAACAGCGATTGCCCGCTTCCAGATGGAATATCGGGATGTGGCGTCTCTTGGCGGGAATGACCGACAGACAGGAATTGGTATCGCCGTAAATGAGAAGGGCGTCGGGCTTTTCTTTCTCGAAAACCGTATCACTGCGAAGGATTATCTCGGCGATACTCTCAGCGGCGGTTGGACGGGCGGCATCAAGGAAGTGATCGGGCTTGCGTATCCCCATCTGATCGAAGAAAATGCCGTTCAACTCATAGTCGTGATTCTGACCGGTGTGGACAAGCACATGCAGAAAGTGTCGGTCAAGCGCCGGAATAATGCGGCTGAGTTTTATGAGTTCGGGACGGGTTCCGACGATAGTCATCACTGTGCGTTTTTTCATCGTCGCCCCCTACTTCGCGAGTTCCTCTTTAATGTAATCAAGCCCCAGAAGCAGCGTCTTCAATTCATCGCGAGACAAGCGGTGCGTATTGTGTGAATTATAGTCCTCATGCTCTGCGACCTTCTGTTCGCCCTCGCTGAAGTACTTTCCATAGTTCAGGTCGCGGTTGTCGGCCCTGATGCGGTAATAATCGCCGAGGTCGGTCGCCTTGGCCATCTCCTCGCGGGTCACGAGCGTCTCGTATAGTTTCTCGCCATGCCGGGTACCGATGACCCGCACTTCAACTTTTGAATTGAATATCTCCTTCATCACCACCGCCAGATCGCCCATCGTCGCCGCCGGCGCCTTTTGCACAAAAAGATCTCCCTGTTCGCCGTGTTCATAGGCGTAGAGGACCAAATTGACCGCATCCGTGAGCGACATCATGAAACGGGTCATGGAGGGATCGGTCGCCGTTATCGGTCTTTTTGCTTTTATCTGCTCGACAAACAACGGTATCACCGAGCCGCGCGACGCCATGACATTACCGTAACGGGTACAGCAGAGCACCGTCTCGCCTTTAACGAGGTTCCGGGAACGGGCTACCACCGTTTTTTCCATCAGCGCCTTTGACATCCCCATCGCATTGATCGGATAGACCGCCTTGTCGGTACTGAGGAATATCACCCGCTGCACCCGATTTGCAACAGCCGCATTCATGACATTCTCGGCACCGAGGATGTTGGTCCTGACCGCCTCTAGCGGGAAGAACTCGCACGACGGCACTTGCTTGAGAGCAGCCGCATGGAAGATGAAGTCAACCCCTTTCGTGCTTTCGAAAATGCTGTCATAGTTGCGCACATCGCCGATGTAGAATTTGAGTTTCGGCGAATTGTAGAGGTTGCGCATATCGTCCTGCTTTTTCTCGTCACGGCTTAAGATACGGATCTCCCGCACACCGGTGTTGAGAAAACGGTTCACCACCGCGTTGCCGAAGGATCCGGTTCCGCCCGTCACCAGTATCACTTTGTCATTGAACATCGTTACGCTCCGCTTTACCCATTTCGAGGACGTTAGTATACAATTGTATCGTCTTTTCAGCAAGTATCTTTGCATCAAGCCGTTCGGCGTTCCGCTGCCAATTTAAATCCGCCGCGCGATCAACCAGCGCATCGTCGGTCAGCGCGCGCCGTATCGCCACCGCAACCCTCTCAGGATCCTCCGGCGGGACAATAAAGCCGGTTTTTCCGTCTACGATCCACTCATCGGCACATGAAGTGCAAGACTGGATCGGAAAAGCACCGGTCACCATCGCTTCGAGAAGTGAGGTGCTTATCGCATCGCTTATGCTGAGGCCAACATAGATACGAGAGCGAGTAAACAGTTCCAATATCGCATCATGCGAACTATCGAGTGGCATGATATTGACAGGAAGCCCCGTGGTCTGCGCGAACAACTCCGCCTTTATTGTGACCGCATCGGTCTGAACGCTGTAAAGCCATACTTCATATCCCTTCAGGTCGTCAGCGCATAATTCCAGAGCACGCAAAGCAACGAGGGCCCGCCCCGCCCAGTGCTGGTAACCTTTTACCAAAACGATTTTTCGCTCCGATGTTTTCGAGACGCCCCTTAATTTGCCCACCTTTTCGACATCGAATCCTCCGGTGTTCGGATAAGGCTCATGGACCGGGCCGGCATACCCGAAGGTCTTCGCAAGCGCGAGGTCGCGACGACACTCACACAGATAATGATCGCAGGAAGAGATGACCTCACGCACTCGTTCCTCGTGAACTTTCAGGCGACCGAAAAGATATAGATCACTTCCCCAGTTGGTATGAACCCATACAGGGAACCGCCCTTTCCATTTTCTTTTGACATCCGCGACCAGATAGCCCGCACTCTGGGTTTCGAGAGAATGCACTATGTCGGGTCGCCAAAACCGCAACACCATGTCCAGTTGGGTTTTCAAATAACGCTTGCCCGCCCTCCGTCTAATATCACCCGAAGTCACCACCATAAACCACTTCAAAAGGAACAGAAAGATATTCAGGAGGAAAAAGTATCCACCATATCTCCGCACCGCCGTCCTCGGATTCCGTAGGAGATAGAGAGAGATGAAGGGGGAGGCGACTTCGGGCATTTCGGGGTGGTACTCCGGCACATCTACTGAAGGAAAGATCGCGACATCCCACCCCGCGTTCTTCAACTGCCGTATCCAACGAACGGCATGAATGCTATGCGGGAACGCGACAAAGAGTATTTTCTTTTTCTTCTTCATTCCCTCCCCACCTTTTTGTCACGGCAAAACCATTCCCAATAGCGGCGAAGACCCTCTTCCATATCAACTGACGGCGCAAAGCCCCACCCGCGGCTAGCGACCGAAATATCGCTCAGGCTGTGCCGCACCTCTCCGTGCCGTTCAGTGGCATGCACGATACCGGCATTGTCACCCGTTACGCCGAAAAACATTTCCGCCAATGCATTTATCGTGATAGCCCTCCCGCTACCGATATTGAAAGCCCCGCGCAAATCTTTTTTCTCATAGGCAGAGATATTGGCTCGCACCACATCACGGACATTGATAAAATCACGGCTCTGCTCCCCGTCTCCATAAATGGTCAACGGCTTTCTTTCAGCAAGTCGATCGGCAAAGATCGGAATAACATTACCATATGCATCGTAGCGCTGGTTCTCACCATAGACATTGAAGTAGCGAAGACAGGCCACATCGAAGTCGTGCATACGGGAAAAACAGAGGGCGTACTTTTCGGCCGCCAACTTACTGACGCCATAAGGCGAATCGGGCTCACACGGATGCTTTTCATCCACCGGATTATAGACCAGTTCTCCGTATATGGCCGCCGAAGATGAAACCACCATCTTTTTTATACCCGCAGCAAGCGCCTCACTCAATACGTTGATCGTACCGCGCACATTCACATCGGCATCTTGAAGAGGATCTTCTATCGATCTGATGTTCCCCACGCTGGCGGCTAGATGAAAAACACCCGAAGCACCAACCATGGCCAACGCGACCGCGTGCGGATCTCTGACATCGCCACGAACGAATCCTATTTTATCTTCCAATCCTTCGAGATTTTTGAGATATCCCGTTGAAAGGTTGTCAATAACGGTAACGGCGTACCCCTTTCGCAGTAACTCCTGCACAAGATTCGATCCGATGAATCCAGCGCCACCGGTGACTAGGACCCGCTCGGTTTCCATGAACCTCCTCCTCCATTGTTCGGACGATATGTTATTTCAAACTCTTGTAGATGGCAAAAAGAACTTTAGCAATGGAGATCGGCAAATCGGCGACCGGCTGTTTACCCATATGGCGCAACGCCAGACGAGCGGTATAGCGAAACGCTCGTCGGTATCCGTGCCGCGCCATGGAGAGGGCGAGTGTTGCATAGATCCGCCCCCTGTGCTCGTCGGGCAAGCCGATACCGGTCCTCTCCATCTCTTCGATGAAGGAATATTTTAGCAGATCGCATGCAGGGTTCATGTGATCCGACAATTTGACCGTGACCTGATCGCCATGTAACCGCAACTTGACGAGATTTCGAGGCAGGTGATGGAACTCGAATTTCTCCGCCATACGGAACCACATCCGATAATCCTGCGTGATACGCTCCGCCGTATCGAAAAAACCGATTTCATCGAAACATTTCTTCGGTATCAAAAGCGAACACCCGTTCAAGTCGCTTGTCGCGGTAATGAAATATCTGAACTTTTCAGGCAGGACGGAGGGCAATCTCATTTCCCGTATTGTTTTCCCTCCCCCATCAATAAACTCATAATCGGTATACACCACCAAGTCATCCCGCCCGAACGCCCGCAGATGATCGATCTGCGCCGCGATCTTTTGGGCATGGTAGAGATCGTCGTGACTCAGCCACGAAAAATAATCGCCCCGCATCTCCCGAATGCCGATATTCAGGACGCTTGACACCCCCTCGTTCTCCTTTTTCCCGAAGTAGCGTACCCGGTCGCCGTAGGAAAGGGCGATCCGCTCGGTATCTCCATCATCGTTGGACCCGTCGTTGATCACCAGAATTTCGATGTTCGGATAGGTCTGTGCCAAAGCGCTGTCGATCGCTTCCCGCATATACCGTGAAGCATTGTAGAGCGGGATTACGATGGAAACGAGAGGAGTATCCATCATTTTCCCGCCTTTCTTTCCCAAAAAAATACCATCTTCTTTTCTACCCTGCGCAGGAATTCTCTTGCATTGAGATACGGCGGATGCAAAAAGAAGCCCAGCAACAATTTTAGATCACTCACGATGTGTTGTGGGTTACGAAAAACGGAGCGTCGAAACTCTCGCAACGCAAAAGAGGAAACCTTGGGGAGCATCTCTCTGAATCTTTCTGCCATCTTCATATAAAAAATGGACGGTCGCTCCTCCAGACTTTTTAAATCACCAACAGAAAGCATTTTCATGCATCTAAGGTAGAGTTCGACCTCTTCCTGTCGATGAACCATCGTTTTTGTTCGCGTATCTTGCGCTGAATGGATACGATAACTCACCTGCACACCCGGCAGATGCTTGAATTCGAAGAACTTCGCCATCCTGCACCAAAGATCGTAGTCTTGCGTGGTCCGGTATCGAGGATCAAAAACTCCTGTTTTGTCAAAGCAGGTTCTCGGTATCAAGAGAGAACATCCGTTAAGATGGCCATAGAATATATTGTAGAAGTTTTTTTTCGATCGTTCATGATCTATTGCGCAAATATATTTCCGCTCCCCCTGCTCGTCAATAACATCATAGTCCCCAAAAAGAATGATTCTGCCCGGATCGGGGAACGTTGCCGAAATATCCATTTGCACCGCTATCTTCTCCGGATAATAGCGATCATCATGACTTAACCACGAGAAGTATTCTCCACGCATCTTCTCTATACCAAGATTGAGCGCGGTCGCCACCCCCCCGTTCTCTTTTGCGAAATAGCGTATCCGATCACCATAGGACAATGCTATCCGCTCCGTGGCGCCCTCGTCGTTTGACCCATCGTTGATAACGATCACCTCAATGTTCGGATATGTCTGTGCAAGAGCACTGTCGATCGCTTCGGCAAGATAGTTCGAACCATTATAAACGGGAATAACAATCGACACCAATGGCCGGTCAGACATCGGGCATCTCCTCATAAAGGCGATTGATCTCTTTCGCGATCTCTTTCCTGTCGGCCACCGCCATCACTTTTTCACGATTGTTTCTCTGGATATGGACGAATAGCTCGTCATCGTTCATGGCGCGGACCACTACCTTCGCTATCTCCTCGGGATACAGATTACGCGCAAAAAGACAATTCTTACCATCCTCCGCCACTTCGCGGATCGTTTCCAGCGGCGAAACGACCGGCAAGGCGCCATACGCCATTGCCTCATACAGCACATTGGGGATACCATCGCTTAGTGAGGGAGCAAGCAACACGCGTGTGCGCGTCATGAGGTCAAACAATTCTTCTCTCGGCATACGGTCATGCATCACTATAGAGAAACGCATATCTTCGGGCAGACGCCCCACGCTCTCTCTCGTTTCTCGGTCGACTGCCGCCATATGGATTGTACATGGCTTGATTTCCTGCCAGCAAAGTGCGAGCGCCTCAAGAACCGGCAATGATTTCGAACCCCAGAATTCATGAGCCTTGGGGAAGAGGATCATTCGTTCTCGTTTCTCCACTATCTGCTCCGGGATATCTATCCCTCCGGTCCCCGGAAATTGCATTACCGATCTACAGTATCGCTCCGCGATCTCTTTAGAATGCCGGGAGTCGACTATCGCCATGTCACAGAAGGAAAGGACCTCCTTTACCTTCTCCTCGGGCAAATATCCCTTAAGCGTCAGCTCACGTCCACGCGCCGTGAGCATCCATTTGCCATAATAACCGGCCACCTGTTCCCGCAGTCGATGAAAAAGGAATCCGCTCGGTTCGATGGCCAAGGTGTGAATGATGTCGGGGCGCATATCTTTTATTGTTCGAATCAACCAGAAATATTCCATATTTTCGATCTCTCTCAAGGACGCGGAAAACTGTGTCCGATGACCGAATACGATCAAAAGAGAGACCAGTCGGTCGCCGCCCAGCACTCTCATCGCCATCTTCCAAAAGACCCGCACAAGGCCCGAACGAATATCATTCCAAAGACCGCCGCGAGGAACTGCCGGAGCACGGAACATATAAATCGGGCATCGGCTAGCCTCCGGGCCCGCCGTACCGGAAACGGCAAAAAGGCTCACCTCAAAGGCGGACCCCGCAATCGTGGATATCCATGAATGCGTATGGGAGCTGTTGGCATACGCGATAAAAAGTATCTTTGGCCTTTGCGCGTTGTTAGTCTTCATATGTCCAATACTTCCCGGCACCACAATTCAATGACCATCAATAACCAAGTATAAGACCAGTGTAACTCGCCCGCAAGAAATTTCTCTTTAACCGTCGCAACCTCATGTTCATCTAAAAGGCCCCTGCGAATAACGGCTCCCGGTGAAAGAGCGTCCTCCATCGCTTCGCGGATATCATGCTTCAGCCAATGTTCCATCGGAAGAGCGAAGCCTCTCTTGCGTTGATGTGCAAGTCCCTCCGGCAGTAGATCGCGTCCGACAGCCAAAAGTATCTTTTTCACTCCAGTATCGGCATAGGTGCCGAAAGGATCGCTCCGCGCCTTTTCCGGTTCCAGTTTTGCGACATCGGGCAGAGAAAGAGCCAGATCAAGCAGACGATGATCCAGTAACGGGACTCTCACTTCCAGCGAGTGAGCCATGGATACCGCGTCGATATCGTGTAGCAGTTGGTTCTTCGTATACCCACGCAGACAGAGGGCCGCACTGCGTTGGAGCGACGTTCCGCTGGACAACTCATCGTGCGACTCGATGTCATGCGCCGCTTCCCTACCCGCACCGCTCTCATGACGGAGTGAATGATGAATCATCCGGGACGCTCCGTTGCCGCCGAATATCTGATAGCGTCGCGCGAAATGAGAAAGAAATCCGGAACGCGCGCGATATGCTTCCAAAGTAGCACCGTGCACCCCGACCGTATATGTGTCGAATGTGGGATTGCTCAGCGCCCTGCCTACGAGTCGACGCATTGACCCCGCAATCCCCATTTTTCTCTCATGTGCTGAAAAAGCCATCATTTCGGCAAACCACGGATAACCCGCAAACAGTTCGTCGCCACCGGTGCCCGAAATGGCAACTGTCACCGCCTGACGCGCAGCCCAAGAAACAAAATAACTATTGACACCATCGACCGAAGGCTGATCCAATGAACATACGATATGTGGCAGTCGCGCAACGACATCGGCTCCACGAATGACGATGCGAGAGTGATCGGTACCAATATAGCGGGCTATCTTTTGCGCATCATCGGTCTCGTCTATCGCTCGTCCCTCCTCACCGAAACCGACCGAGAAGGTTCTCACTTTATGGGTGCTTTCCCGCGCCATCAGGGCCACCAGTAGCGATGAGTCGACCCCGCCGCTCAGAAAAGCGCCGAGCGGAACATCGCTCACCATCTGCAGACGCACCGCCTCTTCAAGCGCCATACGCACCGCCAACACCTGTTCCGCATAGGACGCTTTGGCGATATCGGGATAACGGTCCGTCGCCATCCGCCAGAAACATTCGGTATGTTCGCCGGCGACGGTAACGATCATCCGGTGGCCCGGCAGCAGCATGCGGACCCCTTCCACGGCGGTCAACGGCTGAGTGATCGACCCGTAGGTCAGAAGATGCCTCAACGCCTGCGGAGAAAATCGTTTTTCAATTAGACCGCTCGCCAAAAGTGCGCGCAACTCAGAAGCAAAAACAAAAAGTCCCTTGTCCTTGGTATAAAGAAGCGGCTTAATCCCCAGATGATCGCGCGCCAACAGCAAACGTTCCCGTCCTCTCCCACCCCGCCTATCATAGATTGCGAACGCGAACATGCCCCGTATCCGGAGCACCAGATCATCGCCATAGGCTTCATACATACGCAGTATGACCTCAGTGTCGGAACGGGAATGGAAAACGACACCTTTCTTTGCGAGTATCTCCCGTTCCTCGCCGAAATTGTACATCTCACCGTTGTAGACGATGACGACAGTACCATCTTCATTTGACATCGGCTGATGGGCGAGAACGGAGGTATCTATGATGGAAAGACGAACCATCCCGAGCGTGACGACATCATCAGCGAAGATGCCGCTATCGTCGGGGCCACGATGACGCATTGCGGACAGCATCGGAGCGAGACGATCATTTTCGTGTCCCTTTACTATTCCGCAGATGCCGCACATTTTTTAGAATGCCCAGCCTTTAAGATGTGCCCATGCCCGCTTTAACAAATCTCGGTTTAAAAAAAAGGAAAAACGCTTTTTTCTTGACGATAATAAGCTTTTACTTCTTTCGCTTTCCATCAACAAATCAACACATGATTTCTCGTAGCAAAAGACCATTCTCCTTAGAAATGCATCTGCTTCAGAGCAGGAAAGGCTACTGCGCGCTCTCCACTCGCAAGAGAGATCGCTTATGGAACAAGCGAAAAATGAGGTCAAAAGACATTTCCATGCCTTGAGGATACGCTCTTCCCCGAATCTCTGTGAAGAAGTCATAGCCTTCTCCGCGAAGGAACTACAGAGAGTCTCTTTCTCAAACAAACAATTTATTCGATCAGCCATCGCCTCACAATCGCCCATAGGAACAAGAAATCCATTCTCGCCGTCAGAAATTATCTCATCCAGTCCGGGAAGATCAAAAGCAACGGCGGGAACACCGAAGGCAGCAGACTCTATCAACGTCATACCAAAACCCTCAGTCTCCGAGGTCTGAAGGAACACCTTTGCGGGTCTATAGAACTCTTCAACAGATGGCTGCTCTCCTTGGAAAACAACAGAACCGGGCGGAAAATTGTAATCTTTAAAAACATTATCTATTTTACGCCCCGAACCAAGTGGCACCTGCACATTCCCATCATACTTTCCGACAACGATCAGCTTAGCATCGGGATGCTTCTGAAGGATCAGATGAAATACTCGAAAGGCAAGATCGATTCTCTTAAGAGCATCGTCGAATCTTCCGATGCAGAGAATATTCTTCTTTTTCTCGATTCGCTCCTTGTTGATTGCAGGAAAAGGAAGTGGATTGGGAATACTGATTGATTTGCCGTATAGAAGTGAAGTTATGTTCGCCGAAAAGACTGTAGGCCAAACAATGACATCGACTATTTTGAAGGCATCGGATCTTTTGCGAACCACGGAATGAAGCCAATCGTACTGAAAAGGCAAAAAATAATTATAATGGTTCCACATGATCGTCTTGATGTTAGAATCTTTTAAAACAGTATAAACTGGAAGAAATGTTTCGTCCGTATTAGGGCAACCGATAAAAACATCTGCAGATAGGAGCGAAACAAGTGTTACGAGGCGTTGACCAAGAATCTCTGGGGATCCTACTGGTAAAGTTATCTGCAAAACACCGGAAGGTACAGGAAAAGCATCTTGCCCCCCCTGCTTTTCGGGGCACACTAGAACAATACCATAATGTTCAGAAAGGAGGGGAAGCAACGTGGCAAGAACACGCTGAACACCGCCGATCGTCCATGCGTAGGAATAGAAAAGCAATCGTTTTTTTTCTTTCCCCTGTAAAAGAAAATCTCTGATTCCCTTAGCAGTAATATGTGGTGATGGCTCAACGAAATCTATGGCGGAGCGTGAAAGATCGGTTAGAAATAAATCATATTCTTCCGTTAACGACACCATGGCCATGCGTAAAATGGCTACAGCAGTTTTTCGGTAGCCCGCACTGAAATAGGCATCATGAACTCGTGCAAGATATTTTATGTCGCCGTTTATATAATCAGCAAACCCTTCTGTACCTAATGATTCAACAAACCGGGCATGGAGAGTATCTCCCTCTTTTGTACAAAGTTGAGGATGGAGAGCAGCGCCTTGTTTGGCGTGTTGGCGTGAACAGAGAAGCACTTCGGGTACTATCGCGATCGAGTAGTTATTTGTTATCCTGAACCACATATCGTAATCTTGCGTCGTCTGGAGATTTTCATCAAAGTCGCCATATTCATCAAAAGCGCTTTTGGGGATGAGCAGAGAACATCCATTCATGCCGCCATCAATATCCAGCGCGAGGAACCATCTCGGCGACCGAGACAATCGACTGGATGGCACAATCTCCCGAAGTTTCTTCCCAGAAGAATCGATAACGCACACATGACAAGTTACCATACGCTTTCCCTCTGATCGGGAAAGCACCTCCCATTGTCGAACGATTTTCTCCGGCAGATACACATCATCATGACTCAGCCACGAGAAATATTCACCCCTCATCTCCCTGAGAGCCATATTAAGCGCAGAAGCGACCCCTCCGTTTTTCTTTGCAAAATAGCGTATCCGGTCGCCATAGGAGAGAGCGATCCGTTCGGTTGCGCCATCATCGGTCGAACCATCGTTAACGACGATCACCTCTATATTCGGATAAGTCTGTGCGAGTGCACTGTCTATCGCTTCTCGGAGATAATTCTCACCGTTGTAAACCGGTATAACTATGGAGATCAAAGGTTGATCAGTATTCATAATGCCCGCCTGCCCAATCGCCTAAAAGGCATTATGGCTATTCGCCAAACATCTGCCAAGATAGCCAGAGCATAGTATTTTACGGCACGAGCAAGAAAAGAGCGGCAAGAAGAAGCCTGCTCATTTAGAAACAGATAGTAGGTTAAATACATTTTTGCAGCTTTCTTTCGGATAAAATTCTTGCCAACCTTATTGCTGTCTTCAGAAAATAGTTTTCCGACATAGTAGTCGATGGACCCCAACAATTCTGTCGTTGTTTCCACAGTATTTCCCTCATGTCGGCGAACTATCGTCAATGGTTCTATTAGTGATTGGCAGTAAACATGTTTTGATATTCTACGCCACATATCAATATCTTCTATGCGCGACATGCTCTCATCAAAATAACCGGCAAGATCAAAAACGCTCTTTTTCACCATGACGGTTGGCAATATCAAAGTAAAAGAAGGATCATATATCATAACATCCCTGTATATGTCCCCCGACTTTGTTTCGTGGTAAATATAATCTACCTTGAAGCCCCTCAACATTTCATCTAGCCCTTTATGCCAAGGAACGACAGCTTGGGAGACCTCTTCGGTGACCGTCACAAAATAGGCGGAGGAACAAACCAAACCGACAATGCTTTGGCCCCTTAAAACCTCAACTTGTTTCGATATCTTATCGGGCAGAAAAAGATCATCCGAATCAAGAAAGGCAATGTATTCTCCCCGCGCATGGCGTATTCCGTGGTTTCGCGCAACCGAACGACCGGCATGGGGTATTTTGAGGTAGCGCAACCTCTCATCCGTGATGCGAGCAACCAAGATTTCAGTATCGTCAACCGAGCCATCGTCAACAACGATGACTTCTATATTGCGATAGGTCTGCGCTAGTACGCTTTCTATCGCCTCGATAACCATCGTAGCGCGATTGTAGGTTGGAATGATGACCGACACCAGCAGAATATCACCACCTTCCATGCATCGCCACCCCACGTTTCAAATCAAATAATTCACCGCAAAGCCGCCAGCCACCGCTCGACCTCTGATCGGCGATAATAAATCCAAGAAGATGACACAAGAAAACCCCATTGCTTTCCCCGCGTTCGCAATGCACCGATTCTGCTTGCCGAAATATAACATAATATCCAGAACAGCAAAACAGCACGATACAACTTGCAACATCACCACTTTCAGCACTCATCGCGAGTTAATCAATTATTTGTTTTTACTGCATAAAATGCCCCAAACGGTTTCGGCAGATGGTTGTTTCTACTATCATGCGTGTGATATTTATCGCAACGGTAAATATCCCACCCAGCACTGAAGTCCTCGGGCGTCCACCCCGAACGGTGTTTCTGCCATTTCATTCCGCCCAATCCCCATGCATCCGTCTCTCCTTCTTCCTCTTGGGACATATAACCAAGGGGAGTGAACACGACCACTTGCTTTCGAGCCAAGACAAGGGTGCGATCAATAAGTTCTTTAGCCTTTTCCTTTTGCAAATGCTCAATGACATCCAACAAGAACACGGAGTCTACTGATCGAGGCGGGAACAGGGCAAGCACCTGTTCCCAATCAGCATTTATAAAAACATGGCACAGCGGGGATCCTTCCCCCAAAGGCGGAACAAGTTTTTCCAGATATTCCAAATGGGGGTCACAGCAGATATGAGTCTTTGCGCGAATTAATCTTTGCGGACGTATGCCACAACCAATATCAAGCACGACTTCCGCTGAGCAGAGTTTTGCTTTTAACTCAGTCTCCAGTTCTTCTCGATCGTAGGAACATACCGTCCCCGCTCTATCTCGCGCACGTATATATTCTCGCAAAAACGATATCTTTTGTCTCTTTTTCTCATTCTCCTCTTCTAGTTTTGCGATGATTCCGTTTTTCTCGTATAGCACCATTCTAAGTTCTTCCCGAATAATTCCCGAACAGATCACTTTTAGGAAATTTCGTATCGTCGTCCTCATGGAGTACACCTCTCAGTATGCCATTGTAAAAAAGGTCTTACGCTACCGGAATAGCCATGTGTATAGTCACCACGCACCCCCAATCCATCATCAATATTTATAGTTAGGAAATGTGGCAGAGAGAGCAACTGTCGATAATTCCTTGTCAGCACATTAATAGACACCGAATACCTGTCGGCGTTGAGAAACATTCCCGGGATGTGGCACCTCGTCCGATAGGAGCCGATATTCATCGGTTTATTGTAATAGGTTGACTCGTGGTTACTAATCGCACTAAAGGCGCAGTTGAGCTCGCTATCATGGAAAACAAAAGTGAACGCCGCATATGACCTTTCTTTCAGTATGTTGTAGTCTATGACAAGACAAAACGGCGTATCTGAATCTATTTTGACAAGCTGCTCGCCTTTTTCACTCTCGGCAACAATGGAGCATATTTCTAAAATTTTTGCAAATGGCCGATTTGTTGACGACCATTTTCGTCCTATCGACGGCTCGGAGTTCGCATTTTTTCCGCCACTTGCCGAGTATAAATACCGCGCCACCACTTCGGCACACTCGCTATCGCAGGCAAGAGATCCGTTATAAATCAAAATGCCCCGAGAACATATCTGCCTTATGGCACTCATATTATGGGAAACAAAAAAAACTGTCCGCCCCTCTTTCTTGCTCACATCGTCCATCTTGCCGAGACATTTTTTCTGGAACTCGGCATCGCCGACCGCAAGCACTTCATCAACTACGAGTATTTCTGGGTCAAGATGCGCCGCGACGGCGAAGGCAAGCCGCACATACATGCCGGACGAATAGCGTTTGACCGGCGTATCAATGAACTGCTCGACGCCGGAGAAATCGATGATCTCATCGAGGTTTCGATCTATCTCCCGCTTCTTCATCCCAAGGATGGCGCCGTTCATGTAGATGTTCTCGCGGCCGGTCAGTTCAGGATGGAACCCGGTCCCCACCTCGAGAAGACTACCGATACGCCCTTTTATCTTCACACATCCTGATGTTGGCGCAGTGACTCGCGACAAAATCTTGAGCAAGGTCGATTTCCCGGCGCCGTTCCTCCCGATGATGCCGAGCACTTCTCCCTGCTTTACCTCGAACGAAACATCATTCAGCGCATGGATGATACCGTTCTCGTCGGCCAGTGCCTCCAGTTTCTTACGACGCCCACCATCCACCGGCAGATTCGGGTCGTCTTTCCCGCGCATACGGGCCCACCATGATTGCAGGTCGCGTTGAAAAGTGCGGTGAGTGATGGCGCCGATCCTGTACTCTTTGGTGAGATGCTCTACCGATATCACTATGTCAGACATGGGGACTCCGTTGAGCGGGAGTTGAGCGGCTGCGCCTGTTAAGCGCTTCGCTGTTGAGCGGCTGCGCCTGTTGAGTGGGAAAATACGCCCGTTGAGCGGCTACGCCTGTTGAGTGGGCAAATACGACCGTTGAGCGGCTGCGCCTGCTGAGTAGTTTAGCCATGTCGATCCACCTGCGATTTGCGCAATGCATTCAGTTTGACAGAAAGCATCTCTGATTTTGTGCGCATATCGTAAAAAACAGATTCTTCAAGAAATCCCAGTTCCTTTGCTATTGCGAGTTGACTCATTATTTCCATAAGGCTTCCGTATGCGATCTCGGAGAAGCGGGATTGATCTTTCAGGGAGGCTCGCGACGAGCCTTCAGCTATATTGGAAGAAACCGAAACGGCCGCTCGCCTCAACTGCGAGGTTAATCCATACACTTCTTCTTTCGGGAATCCTTTCGTTATGATGTAAATGTCGCGCGCAAAACTCACCGACAACTTCCAGACCTCCAATTTCTCAAATCCGAACTCTCTCAACTGTTCAACTCCCGCTCAACCCCTGCTCAACTCACGCTCAACTCACGCTCAACCCTAAACGGTATCTATAAAAGTTCTCTCCACTTTGTTAAAAAAGAACAGCCCAACCACGAGTAGCAGAAACGTTACCGCAATGCCTGTGCCAAACACCGATAGCGGCGGCAAATCGGCTCCAAAAAAGATATATTTGAATGATTCCATCGCCGGGACGACCGGGTTGAGGAGGTAGAGGCTGCGCCACTCTTCGGGAATAAGAGATACAGGATAAACAATGGGTGAACCGTACATCCACAACTGCAGGAGGAATGACAACCCCACCTGCAGATCGCGGTAGCGAGTGGTGAAGGCGCTAATGATGAGTCCGACACCGAAGCCGAGCACTGCGACATAGAGAAGCGTCAGGGGGAAAAACAAGAGTGTCCAACCGATAGCGCTCTTCATGCCTATGGAAAGATAAAACACATACAACGCCGCGAACAGGGCAAACTGGATGGCGAAGCGTCCCAGTCCCGCCACGACCTGTGCTATCGGTACGACCAATCGCGGGAAATAGACCTTGGAGAAGAGGTGAACGTTAGCGGTCAGCACCGACGAGGTTTGGGTAAGTATCCCCGAAAAATAATTCCAGAGGATAAGACCGCCCATGTAAAAAAGCGGCTGGGGAACCCCGTCGGTCGGTATCTTGGCTATCTTGCCGAATACCACAAGGAACATGGCGGTGGTAAGGAGCGGCTGGATAAGAAACCACGCCGGACCAAGGATGGTCTGCTTGTACTGGGTAATGAAGTCGCGCTTGATAAAAAGACGGACCAGATCGCGGTAAGCGATCAGTTCTTTAACATCTATGAGTCGCCTATACCGCACAGGAGAGATGATCGTTGTCCAATCGCCATTCTGTTGTATCATCGCCGGTCGCATCTCCCTTATAAAATCGGTGAAAGTATAGCAACAGTCGGACAAATAGACAAGTAAATGATGGGAAATACTACTGGTGATGAATATCTTTGGTAGTATTCATACAGGCGCCGATCTGCCAGTCCCCCGGAACATTTTGCGGTTCTTTGGGTACGGCGGAGGCAAAGCCCTTGTTCAGAACATTCAAACTATTGCAGGTCTGGTCATTCTGTGCATTGAAGAACCAATAGGTGCCGTCGGCATTATCGTAGTCATGTATATCGGGCTGTATGGGCGTCCCGTTGTTGTGCGTCCGCAAACTGGTGCTCCATTGCAGGGTGCCGATGCGGGAAGCATAGCGTTGCGTGTTCCCCTCGTAGGGATTTTCGAAGAAAACGAATTGTGCCTGCGAGACACCCTTTAACATTTCAGGGACTTCGGATGTTCGAGCCTTTTTCGTGTAATCATTGTACATGGGAATAGCAACCGATGCCATCACCCCGATGATGGCAATAACGATCATCAACTCAATAAGGGTAAAACCACTCCTCAATGCCTACTCCACATCCGTCACAAAAGGTTCTCTGCAAAAACCGTTCCTTAATACCGCGTCGCTCCATACACAAAAGAGCCGTCCCCGCTCCCGAGATATTGAAAGCGCGGCCCTTTGCCCCGCTGTCGATGCCTCGCTGGAAAGCTTAACTATCAGGAATGCAAAGAGAACATCATGCCGGGCAAGGATGTCGATCAGTTCTCGCAGGCGATCTTTCTTTATCTCTTCTGGGTGGGTATCGTCGTTATACAGCAAATGCTCGTACAGGGGACGCGCCTCCACGAAAAGACCGAGAGAGCGTAGCATATCTATTTTGTCCTCAGCGTTCTTCCCCGCCAGATCTGCGCATTGAGCGACAAGGGCCCGCTGTTGTTCAAAGACACCGGCGGGAAGTCTCTGTATTGTGGCTTCAGCGCGCGGGCAATCTCCCTGTATCGCGTAGATGACCGCCATATGGGCAAAAGCGGGTGATGAGACCGCCTCTTTTCGATGTTCCCGCTCCTCAAAATAGCGGATCGCCGCGGCATGATCACCTTTCACGATGTAATAGGAAAGGATATTCCCCAAAAGAGAGGCGTCGTAATAACCGGTCGCGAGTGATGCTCGGTAATAACGATAGGCAATATCGGGAAAGCCGGCATCCATATAGAACGCGCCGATCGTGTAGAGCCCGCGGAATGATATCGGTCGCCATTGGTGGTCGGCCAGCAGTACGGTGTAGATATCGGACATTTCACCGATACGCTGGGTCGTTTTTGCCGAATAGAGCGGTAAGGTTAGGCATAAAAGCGTCAGAAAAGCCACCGCCGGGACGATGCGCCGCCGCTCCTGTAGCCACGCGACGGCACGCCCTCCGAGTTCGCCGACGATCCCGCAAAAACCGACCAGCGGCAGATAGAGATAATGATCGGCCGCGATTTCGTGCAGAGGAACGATCTGCAGAACCGGCAAGAGTGTCGCAAGAAAAAAGAGCATATAAAAAGATAGTCGAACATGCTTTTTAACATAGAGTCGAACCATGATCGCAAGATAGAACAGGATAGCAAGAAGAGAAAAGAAGAATTTGGCGCCGAGGTCGGTCACCAGCGGATAGTTCGCATTGTCCATGATCAGTTGCAGGGGAAATATCGCCTGTTTGATATAGTACGGCAAAAGCGTCGCCGCGGTCAGATAGTGCGTAACGGCGCTATTACCATGAAAGGTAATGTTCCCTCTATAGATAAGAGGACTGCCTCCACCGCGTAGCGCCATGACCAGCGCTCCGGAAAGCAACAACAGAAAAACGGCAAGGAGCATCCGTTTTCTCGCAGGCGGCATGACCCGTCCGAAAGAGAAAAGCATCGCCAACATTACCAACGGAACCATCGCGCCGGTCTCTTTGCTCAAGAAACTGAGGATAAAAGCAAACAGCGAAAGTGCCAGATAGCCGGGACCACCCGACCTGACATAGCGCAGAAACGCTACAAGCGATGCCACGAAAAACAGCGCGACCAAGATATCGCGACGCCCCGATATGTAGGCAACGGCATCCGTTTGTATGGGATGAAGCGCGAAAAGCGTCGCCGCTATCAAAGGGGCAATATAACCACCCGATATGGAACGGACAAAGAGAAACACCAATACGCCAACCAACAAATGATAAAAAATATTCATCCCCCGGAATGCTACGGGTGATGAACCGAAAACAAAGTGATCAAGCGCATAAGAGGCGGTGCGCACAGGGCGATAGGATGAAAAGATATTCTCGATGGAAGGATCGGTCACCAAGGTGCTGTCTACGGTGAGTCCCCGATCATCAAAAATGAAAGCATTATCCAGAGAACGGCCATAGACAAAAAAAACGATCACAAGAATTAAAAGCAAAAAAAAAGGGGAAGTTACCTTCCCCTTTTGAAAAAACCTGAACAAGGAATTAGTCGTGGATGAGCGACAGATTGACATTCATGCAGGCACCCGCATCCCAGTCGGCCGGAACTTTGTCAAGCGGAACCCCAGCGGCGGCTTTGGCGTAGGAGGTCTGGTTTTCGCCAGAAAGGGTGGTGGGGGAACAGGCCGCTTCGGTCGAGCCATTGTTGGCCGCGCCGTACGCGAAGTACTTACCACACGCCCATGTGTAGGTGGTAGTGCTAATACCCGTGCCGCCAGCCTCGCAACCGGACGCAGCGGTAGCCTGCGTGTTCAGGTTGGTCTTCCAACCGATGGTGCCGATGTTGGCCGCATAACGGGTACCGTTACCCTGATAGGGATCCTCACGGAACGCGAGCTGGTTTTTCACGATCTCTTTCAGCGAACCGGGAACTTCCGAGGTACGCGCTTTCTTGGTGTAGTCGTTGTACATCGGGATAGCGACGGCCGCAAGAATACCGATGATCGCGATAACGATCATGAGCTCGATCAACGTAAAGCCTTTCTTCATCTCTCTCTCCATCATCGTGTTAATAATGACCCAACACACTACGGTGTTTCATCGACCGCTGTACAAGCAAGCAGCGTGCCAACCGAACATAGATTATCCATTCAGTCCTATCCAGACATGGCCTTTCAACTTGTCTTTCCGAATAGTTAACGGCTGATAGGAAGCAAATGCGGAATCTCCCCGGAGAAACCCGACCATATCCTTCAGTGTCCGGGCGCCGAAGGTATAGCCCCGCGCCTGCCGCACCAGGTGGGCGATCGCGGCAAGCCAGAACGCATCGGGATAATTGGCTATTTCCGAACAGGTGAGCAGATATGCACGGGATCGAGGCGACCGGCGATGTGTTTCCCAGAAATGGTTCAGCGCGACCGAAAGCACTTCGTCGTACTGTCCCGCCGTTTCGGCAAGACGGGCAACATGATCCCCCACCGGGTGGCCAAGGACTTTTTCCAAGCGGGGTATCACCTCGTGACGGAAAAGGTTGCGCCGGATATCGATATCGGCATTGGAGATATCCTCGATCCACGCCCGATCAGCCATATAGTCGGCCAATTGTCGGCGCGAAAAACGGAGTAGTGGCCTGAGATAATTTATCTTCCCACTTGCAGAAAGTTCGGCGATGCCGCCAAGGCCCTGTAGGCCGGTGCCGCGATCAA
>Ga0209507_1001134_pt1 | contig 22455 bp, 29 predicted proteins | sample AD_UKC028_MetaG_FD_184414 | JGI IMG/M metagenome (GOLD analysis project Ga0209507, IMG submission 184414) | Active sludge microbial communities of municipal wastewater-treating anaerobic digesters from USA - AD_UKC028_MetaG (SPAdes) (version 2) | ecosystem: Engineered > Bioreactor > Anaerobic >...
TTGGCGAACAGGTTCAGATCCTTGCGGATACCGAGCAGGCCGCGCTCCGGGCGTTGCTCGCGGGGCAGGCTGTCCCACTTCGGGCCGCCGACGGCGCCAAGCAGGATGGCGTCGGCGGCACGGGCCAGCTTCTGGGTCGCTTCCGGATAGGGGTTGCCGGTCGCATCGACCGCGCCACCGCCCAGCAAGGCCTCTTCCATTTCGAACTTGAGATCGAGCGCCTTGAGGACGCGCACTGCCTCGGCAGTGATCTCGGGACCGATGCCGTCGCCCGGCAGAACACAAATCTTCATGTTGTCTCCTTGTTACGCGAACAGCCAGGGCTGGTCGATACGCCGCTTTTCTTCAAACTCGCGAATCTTCTCGGCATGGCGCAGGGTCAGGCCGATGTCGTCCCAGCCATTGAGCAGACACTCCTTGCGGAAGGCGTCGATCTGGAACGGGATGCCGTGGCCATCCGGGCGAATCACCGCCTGGGCCTGAAGATCGACGACCAACTTGTAGCCGGGCATCGCCTCAACCTGCTGGAACAACGCCTCAACTTCGGCCGCCGGCAGCACGATCGGCACAATGCCGTTCTTGTAGCAGTTGTTGAAAAAGATGTCGGCGAACGACTCGGCGATGATCGCCTTGAAGCCGAAGTCGAGCAGCGCCCACGGCGCGTGTTCGCGCGAGCTGCCGCAGCCGAAGTTGGCACGCGTCAGCAGCACCTCGGCACCTTGGTAACGCGGCTGGTTGAGCACGAAATTCGGGTTCTTCGGGCGCCCAGAAGCATCCTGCCCGGGCTGGCCGACATCCATGTAACGCCATTCGTCAAAGGCGTTCGGGCCGAAACCGGAACGCTTGATCGACTTCAGGAACTGCTTGGGAATGATCGCATCGGTATCGACATTGTTGCGGTCGAGCGGTGCCACCAGACCTTCCAGACGAATGAATTTTTCCATTTACTTGGCTGCCTTCTCGATGGCTTCGCCACCTTTCTTGATGTCCTTGCCGACACCTTCCATCGTATTGCACGCGGCAACGGCCAGCACGCAAGCGATCAGGGCAAACATTTTTTTCACGACACTCTCTCCTTACAGCACGTCGCGCACGTCGGCAAAGCGGCCGGCAATCGCCGCCGCCGCCGCCATCGCCGGACTGAGGAGATGCGTCCGCCCGCCGGGGCCCTGACGGCCTTCGAAATTACGGTTGGAGGTCGAAGCACAACGCTCGCCGGGCTCCAGACGATCGGCATTCATCGCCAGGCACATCGAGCAACCTGGTTCGCGCCATTCGAAACCGGCGGCGATGAAAACCTTGTCCAGCCCTTCGGCCTCGGCCTGGCGCTTGACCAGGCCGGAACCCGGCACAGCCAGCGCCAGCTTGACGTTGGCGGCGACATGACGGCCCTTGAGGACCGAGGCGGCTTCCCGCAGATCCTCGATGCGCGAGTTGGTGCAGGAACCGATGAAGACCTTGTCGATGGCGATCTGCTTGATCGGCGTATTCGGATTCAGGCCCATGTACTGGAGGGCACGTTCCATCCCCTCGCGCTTGACCGGATCGGCCTGTTTGGCCGGATCGGGCACGACGGCGTCGATGGCGACGACCATTTCAGGCGAAGTACCCCAGGTCACTTGCGGACGAATATCTTCGGCCTTCAGCGTGACGACGCGGTCGAACTGCGCGCCAGCATCGGAATGCAGTGTGCGCCAGTAGGCGACGGCCTGGTCCCAGATTTCGCCCTTGGGAGAGAAGGGGCGGCCCTTCAAATAATTGATCGTGGTGTCGTCGACCGCAACGAAGCCCATCCGGGCGCCGCCCTCGATGGCCATGTTGCACAGGGTCATGCGCCCTTCCATGCTCAGTCCGCGAATCGCGCTGCCGCCGAATTCGATGGCATAGCCGTTGCCGCCGGCCGTGCCGATGGTGCCGATGATGGCCAGCGCCACGTCCTTGGCTGTGACGCCCTTGCCCAGTTTGCCGTCGACGGCGATCAGCATGGTCTTCGACCTCTTCTGCAACAGGCATTGCGTGGCCAGCACGTGCTCAACTTCCGAGGTGCCGATACCGTGCGCCAGACAGGCGAAGGCGCCGTGCGTCGAGGTATGCGAGTCACCGCAGACGACCGTCATCCCCGGCAGCGTCGCGCCGTTTTCCGGACCGACGACGTGCACGATGCCCTGCTTCGGATCCTTGAACGGGAAATAGGCCAGCGCGCCGACTTCGCGGATATTGGCATCCAGCGTTTCGACCTGCTGACGCGAAACCGGGTCCTTGATCCCCTCGTCCCAGTGGTCGGTCGGCGTGTTGTGGTCGGCCGTAGCGACGATGGAGGAGACGCGCCACGCCTTGCGGCCGGCCAGCTTGAGGCCCTCGAAGGCCTGCGGGCTGGTCACTTCGTGCACCAGGTGACGGTCGATGTAAAGGAGGGCCGTGCCATCAGCTTCCTGATGGACGACATGGTTCTCCCAGAGTTTGTCGTAAAGTGTCTTCGACATGGAGCGCTTCGAATGGGCCGTAAAGCATTTAATTATGGCACAGGATCGACGGTTTTTGGCTCGCTGACGGCGTCGACCGCAACAGGCTCGCGCACCCAGCGCCAGACCAGCAGAAAGCCGATCAGCGCGAAGACCGAGCCGAGCGTATAGGTCCAGCCAGCGCCGATGCCATCCCAGGTCCAGCCACTGATCAGCCCGCCGAGCAACCCGCCGGCACCGAAGGAAATGCTGGAATACAGCGCTTGCCCCCGGCCCTGCGCGCGGCCGGGAAACCAGAGGTTGACCGCGGCGATGGCCGCGGCATGGTAGGCGCCGAACGTGAGGCCGTGCATCAACTGCGCCAGCACCATCACCGCCAGCGACTCGACGCCCCAGCCGATCAGCAGAAAACGCAGTACGGCGGCAGCGAAACTGGCCAGCAGCAGCAGGCGCAGCGAGTAGCGTTGCGCCAGGCGCGCCATCAGCATGAAGACGACGATTTCCGCCAGCACCCCGAGCGACCACAAGCCGCCGACTTCGGCCTTGCTGTAACCGTTATCGGCAAGATGAATGGAATAGAAGACATAGAGCGCGCCATGGGCGGCCGACATGGCAAAGCATGCTGCCAGCAATGCCCGCACGCGCGGCTGTCGGAGGATGTCGGCAACCGGCAGGCTGCCGGGAGGGTGCGGCGCCGCAGGGGCATCGGGCAAAATGGCAGCGAGCACCAGGATGCCGGCCAGGATGACCCAGCACACCCACAGCACACCGGTCAGCGGCAGCACATCGAGGACGGCGCCAGTGCCCAGCACGGCGACGATGAAGCCGATCGACCCCCACAGGCGGATACGGCTGTAACGCCTGCGCTCCTCGCGCAGGTGGTCGAAGGTCAGCATCTCGACCAGCGGCAGCGCGGCGCTCCAGAAGAAGGCGATGACCGCCATCGCCACCAGCATGCCGCCCAGTTTATCGAGCCAGAAAAAGGCGGTGAACCCGGCCAGCCCGGCGACTGCGGCCAGACGGATGATTGCCATGCGCCGGCCGAAACGGTCAGCCAGCCAGCCCCACAGATTGGGGCCGAACAGGCGCATCAACTGCATCTGTGACATCAGCAGGCCGATGTCCCAGGCCGAAAAATTCAGGGATTGGAGATAGAGCCCGAAATACGGCGAGAAAGCGCCGATGAAGGCAAAATAGAAAAAATAATAGCCCGAGAGGCGCCAGTAAGGCAGAGCGTGCATCCAGCGATTTTACCGGATGCGCCGTCGGGCAACGGGGCTGTTTAGCCCCCGGCGGACTGCTGGCCGGCGCGGAAGGCGAGCAGCATGTGGTAGAGCTCGTCCTTGAGCTGGACGCGCTGTTTCTTCATGTCCTCGATAGTGAAATCGGCCACCGGCATGTCATTCTCTTCGAGATCCTCGACCTTGCCGGTCAGACGATGGTAGCTGGCGAACAGCTTGGCGAAGTGGGCATTGCCGGTCTTCAGCGCATGAATCGCGTCGGCAAATTCCGGAAATTCGTGATGGAGATCGTGGTGATCGACTTGCATGAAACGCTCCCTTTGACGGCAATTTCGCTCGACGAGCGGCAAAAAAGCTCTGGATTTTACGCGATTTTTCCCGGAATGCGCGGTGTTTGGCAGATGACATCGCCACATTGCGCCCGGTAACGCAGGGCGTGATCCATCAGCACCAACGCCAGCATGGCTTCAGCAATCGGCGTCGCACGAATGCCGACACAGGGATCATGCCGCCCCTGGGTAGCCACCTCGATGGCATTACCCCGGCTGTCGATCGAGCGGCGCGGCTGGGCAATCGACGAAGTCGGCTTGATCGCCATATTGACGACGATGTCCTGACCGGTGGAAATCCCGCCGAGAACGCCACCGGCGTGGTTGGTGACGAAACCTTCCGGGGTCATTTCGTCGCTGTGTTCGCTCCCCTTTTGCGCCACGGACGCAAATCCGGCACCGACTTCGACCCCCTTGACGGCGTTGATGCCCATCATCGCGTAGGCGATTTCAGCGTCCAGCCGGTCGTAAACCGGCTCGCCCCAACCCGGTGGAACACCGGTCGCGGCGACGGTAATCCTGGCGCCGACCGAATCGAGTGACTTGCGCAGGCTGTCCATGTAGTTTTCCAGTTCCGGCACCAGCCCGGCATTCGGCGCGAAGAAGGCATTGCCGTCAATGTCATCGGCAGAAACGAAGGGGATCTCGATTGGCCCGAGCGCGCTCATCCAGCCGCGGATGCTCACGCCGTAGCGCTCCAGCAGCCACTTGCGGGCGATCGCCCCGGCCGCGACGCGCACCGCGGTCTCGCGCGCCGACGAGCGGCCACCGCCACGGTAGTCACGGAAACCGTATTTCTGCGTATAGGTGTAATCGGCATGGCCGGGGCGGAAAGTCTCGGCGATGTTGCCGTAATCCTTGCTGCGCTGATCCTGGTTGCGGATCAGCAGGGCGATCGGCGTCCCCGTGGTTTTACCTTCGAAAACGCCGGAGAGAATTTCGACGGCATCCGGCTCGCGGCGTTGGGTCACATGGCGCGAGGTACCCGGCTTGCGGCGATCGAGTTCGGCCTGGATGTCGGTCGCGTCGAGCGCCAGCCCGGGCGGGCAGCCATCCACCACGCAACCGATTGCCGGGCCGTGCGATTCGCCGAACGAAGTGACGGTAAACAGGGTGCCAAAAGTATTGCCGGACATGGAAAGGGCATTCGAAAGCGAAACCGGCAGTTTACCATGCCGGGCAAAAAGCCCTCATCCGGAGCGTCGACCGCAACCGGGCCGTGAACTACGTTAACGATCTGCCAAAAATGCAAAAAGGCGGCCACAGCCGCCTTTTCTGGTTCAACCCATTCAGCCCTGCGGCTCGTCCGGCCAGTTCTTGATGTAGTTCTTGAGCATCTTGTTTTCGAAGCTCTGCTCTTCGAGCACCGCCTTGGCGACGTCGAGGAAGGAAATGACCCCCATCAGCGTACTGCCGTCGATCACCGGCAGGTAGCGCGAGTGCTTTTCGATCATCAGGCGCCGCAGGTCGTTAGCCTGCATGTCAGGGAAAGCCGTCACCGGATCCTTGACCATGACGTCGCCGACCGTCACGCCGACCGGACAGGAATCGTGCTGCTTCATCGCCTGCAGCACTTCGCGGAAGGTCAGCATGCCGGCCATCTTGCCGGCTTCCATGACCACCAGCGATCCGACATCGAGTTCCGCCATGGTGTCGATGGCCGTGGCGAGGGGCTGTTGGGGAGTTGCGGTGTACAAGGTGCCGCCCTTGAGTTGAATGATCTCCCTGACCTGCATGATGTCTCTCCGGAAATTGTGGATTATTGATCAACGGATGTTAGAGCATCCGGCCGGATTGGGGAAGCACCGGACGTGGCGATCCTGCCAGCGGACCGCAAACCTAAGCCCTGAAAACCATGGGGTTTTCCCCAATCCATTCCGACGAAACTTATGGCATTGGCACTTGTCTATCGTCATAACAGGCTATACAATTCGTTATATTACCTAAGTCATAAGCCGCTAGGATGCTTGGGTAAGCCTAAAACACTGGCGGATGGAGAGTAGAGATGACAACTGTAAAAACCATTGAAAAAATCGATGCCCGTGAAATCCGGCGCAAACTCGGCCTCAATCAGCAACAATTCTGGTCCACCCTCGGCGTGACGCAAAGCGGCGGTTCACGCTATGAAAGCGGGCGCAACATGCCCAAGCCGGTGCGCGAACTGCTGCGTCTGGTACATGTCGAGCAGATCGACATCAAGTCGATCAAGCGTGAAGACTGGGACGTGATCGAATACCTGAAGGCGCAGGAACCGGAGCTTTACAAGTCGCTCAAGAAATCGGCCCGCAGCAAGGGCAAGAAGGCTGCCTGAAATTCGGCCTGAAAAGGCCGTCGACCGCAACAGCAGGCATCACGGGGAAACCACCACCCGGATGCCTGTTTTTTTTCGGATCTCCGCGGCAAAGGTTTCGAGTTCTTCCGCCGCCAGACGCGCCAGACGAGGCGCAGCCGGCTGCAGCGACGGTCGCGCCAGCCCATAGAGATGAACGCCGGCCAGACTAGCCGCCAGTGGCTTAAGCAGTGCGCAATAGGCATCGCGTGCCGCGGCGTCAGGTGCCTGGCCATCCAGCGCAAACCAGCAGGTCTGCACCCAGATTGGCGCCAGACCGGCACACATGGCCAGGTTGCGCCGTACTTTTTCGGCCTCCAGCGGCACACCGTTGATCGCCGCGACCTCGTCGGCGGTTGCTCGATCAACCTTGAACCAGACCTCGCCACCCAATTCGCCGAGCACGCGAATACCTTCCTTCACCCCCGGACGATGCAACATGCTGCCGTTGGTAATCAGCCGCACCGGCAACTTTCCGGCCAGACCGTAACGCTGCAAGACGCTGCGCACACGCTGGACCGCCTCGGGAAACTCGGTGGCACTCGTCGGTTCGCCGTTCCCTGAAAAAGCGACATCCTCCAGACGCTGCGCATCTGCGGGAACCTGGCGCGCCATGAAGTCGCCGTGCAATGCGTCTTCCAGAAACGCCGCCAGCTCCCGTTCGAGCAGGTCGAGGTCGATCGGCGGCGGTCCGCCACGGGTCAGGTTGTCGACCTGGCAATAGACGCAGGCCCAGTTGCAGGCGTTATTGACGTTCAAATTGATGCCCACTGACACCCCGCCCGCCCGGCGGGAAACCACGGGATAGACATAGCGCATTCCGGCACTGTCGCGCCGGTGGTCTTCGATCGTCAGCATGGCTCCATTGTATAATCCGCGACCTCTTAAAAGACGAATCCGCCATGCTGATCACCCGCCGCCTCGAATTCGACGCGGGCCACCGCATCCCCGACCATCGCAGCCAGTGCCGGCATCTGCACGGCCACCGCTACATCATTGAAATCTCGCTGTCGGGAAACATCATCGACAAGGCCGGCGACGCCGCCAACGGCATGGTCATGGATTTTTCGCAGGTCAAGGACCTGGCCAAGGCGCATCTGGTCGACGGGTGGGATCACGCCTTTCTGGCATTTGCCGGCGACAGTGCCATCGTCGACTTCCTGAACTCGCTGCCCGGGCACAAGACGGTCATCCTCGACCGTGTCCCGACCGCGGAGAATCTGGCGCGGATCGCTTTCGACCGTCTGAACGCGGTTTACCGCGACACCTACGGCAACCATCTGCAACTCGAACGCGTTCGCCTCTACGAAACCCCGAACTGCTGGGCCGATGCCGTACGTCCAAGCAGCGCTGATTGACCCGGAATCGGTGGCACGTCCAGCGTATGGAACAAGCGAGAGTTTTGATCTACCTGCGAGGTAGGACTGGCGGGTCCGGTGAGATTCGAACTCACGATGGGTTTCCCCACGCCGGTTTTCAAGGTCTTCGAAAGCACTACCTGTGCCGCAGCAATGGTAGATCGCTAACAATCCACATTAAGCATTACACCAAGTCAAAAGCCTGACTCGTCCTGCCCGCGTCCTTTTAAGGATTGCGAAATGGCATCAATCAGACTCCGTGGGAAAAAATGGCAGTGCCGCATACAGCGCCAGGACTACCCCACACAATCAAAAGTATTCAACAGCAAGGAAGACGCACAGCGCTGGGCAAGGGGCATCGAGCGATTGATGGACCTCGGGGAGTATGTGGTGGCCGACACCACCGTGATCACACTAGCCGACCTCATCGATCGATACCAAAAGGAGGTCACACCAACTAAACGCAGTGCAACCGGGGAGAAGTATCGCCTGGATGTCATCAAGGCGGACAAGGTGGCCTCCCTGAACATCAAAACGATTACCTCCGCGGATGTCGCCGGATTTCGGGATCGCAGGTTGACCAAGGTGAAACCCACCACGGCTCGGCATGATCTCTTTACCGTTTCAGCAGTCTTTGAGCACGCTCGGCTGGAGTGGTCCTATGCAATCACCAATCCAGTTAGAGGGATTCGCATGCCGTCCATGGGCAAAGGTCGGGATCGCCGATTGCGGGATGGCGAAGAAGAACGCTTGCTGGCGGAGCTCCACAAATGCCGGAATTCGTTGATGGTGCCGCTGTTCCTTTTTTCCATAGAAACTGCATGTCGCCAAAGCGAGGCGTTGAAGCTGCAATGGTCGGATGTCGATCTCGGCAAGCGAATTGCCGTTCTTCGGGGCACAAAAAATGGTGACAACCGGATCATCCCGCTTTCAGGTAAAGCGATTCGGATACTCTCTGGCCTACCACGCGACCTGAAGGGAAGAGTCTTCCCGGTGCCGATACCCACGGTACGGACTGCCTTTGAACATGCCCGGGAACGAGCAGGTGCCAAAGACCTTCGATGGCACGATCTGCGACATGAAGCCGTCAGCCGATTGCACGAACGAGGATTGAGTACGATCGAGGTTGCATCCATCTCCGGCCACAAGACCTTAGCTTGCCTTGCTCGGTATAGCCACATGAAAGTTGAGCGGCTGGCGGCGAAGCTGGCCTGATCACCACACCGAGAAACTGAAAAGCTGGAATTCTGGGAACCTGCGAAGCTACAGTGGGATGGGGGCCCTCCAGAATTTCAGATTCTCAGCTCAAGGCGCCACCCCAACCTGGCGACCTGACGCCAACTCGATTGATCTGAGCCCCACATGGGACATAGGCAAGCGACGAGGCGTCGGGTGCGACGGTGCTTCAAGTCGAACTTGCATTGCGTGAACAGGCCGCTTTGACGACTGAGATATGTAAACGGCGCGGCTGAAAGCACGCTCAACAGCCATCGGTAAAATAAACTGTTGAGAACGTGCGTTCGCAAAAAGCTGCCATTTATATGGGCTACCTCTGCGTCTTTCCTTGCTCGATTGGTACCCGATATGGGCCATCTGGAAGCGCGTTGGGTCCTTGCGAAAGCGCTTGTGAATTAGCCTGTTTTGCGAGAGGCATGTAATTTGGCGCCGCACGGGTAATGGCGGCATTTATTGCTGCGGCGATGAGGATGGCTATTGCACTACCTGAATTACTGCTCTGTGGAGAATATTGCATCGTCTTGCGATTGTCCCAAATCACCGTCCCATCCCTATTGACAAGCTTGTAGTCAAATTCAACAGTCACCGTCGTCGTGATAATGGCGTACTGAGCATCCCAACGATTGATGGTTACGTATAGGACAGCATCTGCATCAAACAGCTTCGCAAGCACTTCCGGGGGCTCTTGGTGGACACGATCACCTTCATAAAGCCCCTCCTGTTCCAGGATAACTTTGGCGGTATTGACCGGAAAGACGTAATAACCTTTTTCTGCCAAAGGAATTGGCAAAGTAGCCAAAACATAGTTGGGGGCGTCAACATCGAGCGACTTGTTTGCAATTGGAACTACCAGAATCGAGCGCGGAGGGGCCGCACGGAAGGCACTCATATCCTTCTGGACACCCTGCTGTCCTGCACAACCAGCAAGGAGGGTGGCTACAGCAGTTACGGCAAGAAGAGATTTCATTTGGCCGCTTGCTCCGCAGGTGGATTTTTCCGAAGCTCCAAGCTCTTGATTAGCGCATCCATCATTCCACGACTTTCTGGCCAAGCATTTCGCTCCTTTGAATAATAAGCAATTGCAGTATCGGTCTTCCCTGATTGCAGATAGAGGGTGCCTAATTCCGCGTACATACCTGGCGGCACTTTTTGCTTGAGTCGCTCGGATTCCGCGATCTGTGACTCCAGGGTCACCTGTAGCGCTTCAACTTTGCTTGGGTCTTTGTAACTTGCATAGAGTGACGACTCATATTCACCCCAAGAATACATGGGCGGTCGAACAGCACACCCGAACAGAGTTGAGGTAACGATGGCAATAATGAGTAAACGAATCATGCGACGGTCACCTTACAACGAACGAACGATTGACACCGTCAGCCAGATAGAACTTCTCCTCAAGGAGAATCTCGCTACCGAAGTTGACACGGATGATGTGGGTTCCCGCACGAATGCGCATCCCAGCCACTCCGTCCACATAGTCCGAGACTTGTCCGACGTCGAGCCCGTCAAGTTGCACCCGGGCAGCCAGCAAGCGGTCATCAAGTACCTTGAAAGAAATCTGCGGACGCAAGTCAGAAATCGACTGCTTCTCCGTCGGCACCTGGACACAACCTGTCGCGCCCAGCATGATCAAGGCGGCCATGGCGGACCATATTGCAACTATGAAGCTTTTCATTTTCTCCCCCCCTCAAAAATCACGATCAGTTGGGCAGGCTTGTACGCACCTATTGAGCCAGAGATTACCGACGCTACAGATCCTTCGTTCAAGTCGCCATCGCCGAAATTTGAGTCAATCCGAATTTGGGCAACCTGTTGACCGGGCAAGGTGATGTCCGCCCCGGTTTGCGGCGACTTTATCTTCTCCCCTTGAGTCTGCACTGAGAAGACCATTCCCGGCTTCACGCCTTGGCTCTTACCGCCACTAATAAATATCCGCGAGCCTTCCGTTTTCAGGACGTAGGTTTGCCATGGGCGGGAATTCATTTCAACCGACATGCGGCTGATAGCATCCGAAACCGCTTGGCGGATGGCAGCATCGTTGAGCGTGCCGTCATATCCTGCGCGTGACCCAAACCCAAAGGTCGAGGCGGTTTCAGTGGATGCTTCACCGGCACCCGATGTCGCAAAAAACACATGGCCCGTGTTGACATCTACTACACGGATGTCAACTTTGGCGAAGGCAACCTGTTTCTTGCTTGCCGACGCAAAGCCTGACTCTCCCAGTGTCTTGCGTCCAAACTCGGTGAGCGAACCAATGATCAGCGCATCAACCCCGACAAGGTTAAGCTTGGTATTGGTCAAGTTGCCCTCGGCCTGTAACCGATTGATATCGGGGCGCTCAAAAACAAGGTACGCACCAGTTTCGGTCAGCGCCTTGCTCATCAAGTCCGTAACCTGTTTACCCAACGGGTCGCCGGAATTGTCACGCAGCAAAGACCTCCCATAATTGGTCTCATTCGTGATCCGTCCCAAGGCGATTTTTCTCTTGAGTTCTGGAGTTGCCGGCGCCTGTGAGATCACTGCCTGTTGCGCCGACTTTTGCGCAGCCGCAGAAGGTGGCGCCTCTCTGGGCGCAACTTGGGGAGACTGTACGGCACATCCAGTTACTAAAAGACTCAGAATCAAAGCCATGGGCACTATTGGCCCAGCGGAAGCTTGCCTATAAGACTTCATTATGGTCATTTCATTTATCTAAGTATTTTTATGCCGATTTTGGCTCATAAATGCATTTTACCCTCTGCACTACGTTGCGCCTTTGTCATATGACAAATTTATTTTAACTATCCCAAAATGCATAGCGCTGCTTCCCAGAAGCTTATCCACAAGTCACCCATCTACCATTTGCCAAACTCATTCTTCGACCCCGAGCATCTTCAGATCCGGTGCGATCAGGCCATATGCTTAGCCTGCTGGAAGATCTGCGCCGCAAATCCTTTGGTCCACAAGTTCAAGTCCGTGTCGCCCCTTCACTTAGCAATAAATCAGGCCATTCTTTGGCGTAGATTTTTTCATTTCCGGGCTTCGTTCAAGAAAATTTAGCGTGAATCCGGCGTGCTGCCCGAATTGCCATTGGCGTTAGCAAAAGGATTCCTCCCGGCAGAACGACTGCTGCAATCCAGAAGGAAGCGGTACGGAGGGAACTCATGGGGCACATTCTCCCATTCAGATTGCGATCTGTATGTGATATGCATCACGGTTGCTGGTTAATTTAACGTCGAATGATGGTCAACTTCCGTACCCGGCCAAGTCCGTCATTGCGTCATCCAAACAGTATTAAATGAGAACGACCGCCAACGGATCAGGAAACGTCTGATTCAGGTGATGAGACTAGAGTTTTATTCCGAAGTAAGTTGTCAGCACAGATTTGCGAAAGGCGGTAGTTAGTTTGCTGGCCACTAACTAATTCCCCTGAGGTGCTTTAATGGTCTCGCTGGGTGTCCACAGAGCTCCGCGTCCAATACTGATAAGTGCCCAGATCAGGAAGATCGGTAGAACGATGGTATCAAGCGTAAAGACCACCATCAGTTGAATTGCATGCTCGACTGCTTTCTCGGCAGTTCGTTTGAAGCTTTCAAATTTTTCCTTCGGGTTCAACCTCTCAAAAAAACCGGGCTTGTCGCCATTATTTTGTGAAGCCACATTTTGCTCCTCCACTGGGCTAGGCGGAGTTCCAACGGCACCTTGCTTGGTTGCTTCTGGGTTTGTCTCTGAGCCTTGTTTGCCGAACCATTGACGCAAAAAGCCCGGCTTCGTCGTCGCACTGTCAGATGAAATGATGCTGCCCTCGGTTAGCACTGGTGCTCTATTAAGCTCATTAGAAGTGATTTCGATGACAGCTTGGCTTGCTTCATAGTCGGGCGCCAAAAAGTTCTGAAAAAGCAGGCCGGTTCCGACCAAAGACACAGGAATCGCAAACCGCAACATCAACAAAACTAGCATTACTTTTGACAGCCAATTTGGCAAAGGTCGCTTGAGTAGAAGCAATGCACACCACACAAAAGCTATTGCCGTAAATGCCAGTGATATCAACCAGGAGGCCCCGATCGACAGTAGGATTTTCTGGATTCCAAGTGCCACGCTGGCGATGAGCAGCAGTTGAGAAAGTTGCTCCACCAGATCATTTAGCGGATCGAGAATTTGACCGGGAGCAAAGTTCAATCCGATGCCCAGCGGTTGGAACGACATCTCGGTTCCTTGGGCGAAGGAAATGACCGCATTCAAGAAACGGGCTGTCCCGTAACTTACCAGTGCTCGCTTGAAGCCAGCATCAACCCGTTCCGTAGCAGCCGTGTCGAGCGGAGCCAGCCAAGAAAATGCGACCATGATAGCCACCATGAGAATCAGGGCGATCCTTCGCACGGATTGCATGTCGGTAATATTCATTTGAGCCCCTCAGTTTTTTACAAGCGTCTGTGAAATTTTTTCGTATGTTCTTCTGCAACCGTTTTTCCCTGTTTAGCCTAGCGGACTAAATCTGTTGAATGCTGTTTGGCCAGCATCAACAAGTTGAGACTATTTAGTAAGCACCACCCGGAGAGCAGCAACCCAAAAACCAAAATCGTGGTCCCGATGCTTCCTGCAATGCTGACATCCTGGCTTATTCTGCGAAGATTGCCAGAGGTGCTTTTCATGTCCTGCAAGGCCTTCGGTAAGTCGCTTCCTTGAAGCCTATCCAGGGTCTTTTCAGCTTCTTCGAGTAGGTTCAATGCTTGTTGGCTTGTCGCCACGAGTTCCGCGCCGAGCTTTGCACCATCATTCGCAATTGCGCTTGAGAAATTTAGCAAGCCGCTGCCTACAGCCTTGATTTCCTGAGCGTTCGTTTTCAATAGCTGCCCCTGCTTTTCCAAAGGGCGCGACATCACAATGACAGGTCGTATCCCCTCCAGTTGGACGCTGGTCGGTGCTGAAAACATGAATCCATCCCCAACTGCGCTGAGCGTATCGCCTAGACGTACCGCAAGATTGGCTGCAGATTGCAGGTCATTTGCATATTGTGGTGCCAGCTTGGCCTGATTTGCCGCTGAGGCATTCAGTTCCTTGATAAGGCTGCGAGTTGCAGCGATCGTTTGTTTCGTACTTGCAACTAGGGATTGTTTTGTCTCAACGGTTTCTGCAGTCCTGCCAACCACATCCGATATTGAGGACACTGTAGCCGCAAGAGATTCGATGAACTGACCTAGAGATATGCGGTAATTGAGATATCCGTAGAAAATTGATGTGGCGAGCAAAACGCTGAAAAGTAATTGAAGCCAGCACAGCAGTTGGGTTGCTTGAGTCTTTGCCATCAAATCTCTTTCCCGATTGGTTTGAACAAATGTGATGCAACGGCCTGCATGTTGTTATTTAATGCCAATGGAATTATCGGCGGCTCCAAACTTATTTCGATCGGTAATAGTCCTTCTCAATCAAAAACGCAATGAACAGGAACAAAGCAACCCATCCCCATGCTTCTGCGTATTCAATAACCCATATAAGGGCACTCCCTAATAGGCATCCTATGCCGGCTCCCCAAAGAAGAGCATCGAAAAACTGAGTTTCAAGTTTCTTGCTAAATTTCTGGAATTGCTCAAAACCAGAAGCTTTCGTGCGGTCAAACTTTCGCTTGTTTTTCCAGAGAAGGCACGCGATGCCAAATAGCGCCAAAAGGAATATATAGACGTCTGAGCCGCTAACCATCACGGAATATCCGCGAAACGGTGAGCAGCAAGCTTTCGGATAAGCCTGGTCATTTATGATTAAGTGATCATTTGATTGCTTGCAAATGTGGCGGATGATATTTCCTGTACCTTTTGTGGTCAGACAGAACGACACATCTTGACCATTACTCACTTCTATGTTCTGGGTAGCCCGAATGCATTTTATATGAATTAGTGTTTATGTGAATTAGAGCATATCGCGGACAGTTTGCGGTGTGATCTCTCCGCTATCCCGGCAGTTTGGCTCTTGTATCCGTTTGCTACGCCAGCAAGCTGGCATGAGTCAGGTCGAGTTCGGGGAAAAGTGCGGTTTCTACCAGACTTACCTGAGTAGGATTGAGAACGGGAACGCAAATCCGACGCTCAATGCGATAGAGGTTATAGCCAATGCGCTTGGTCTGACGGTCTTTGAACTGTTCGACAGAGTTAAGAGGTTAGGTCCTTCCGCATGAAAAAGGCACCAATAGCCTTTCCGCTTTGCTTGGACCGCCTCATATTCTCCGGCGTAACCGGAATGCTCATGATCTATCCAGAGTGCTTTGACCAGCAGTTCGACTTGCTGCAAACGAATGAAGCATCGGCCGAGTTTGCGCTGAACGTCTGGCTGAAGGGTCGGAACGATATCTTCAGAATCAATTGCTGCCATTCGCTACCGCCGTTGCTTGGACGACCTCTGGAGCAATTTCAGGCGATATCCGCCCTATCGGTGCAGACTCCGACGATTGAGTTGTAGTTGTGCCTGTTCCATCAAATTGCACTCGGATTTGCTCAATGCTGGGCAATGATTCCACGCGCCATCGAACTAGCGGCACACCCGCGTCTCGAAGGCTTTTATCCTTCTTTTGATCCCGCGCTTCAGCCTCGGCATTGTCATGCGAAGGATCGTCTAGTTCGACGGCGGCAACGATCGTCATCCCGTCGCGAAGACAGACAAGATAATCGAGCCGCTGCTGGCCGATCCGGTTTTGCCAAGAGTACGAGTTCTGGAAGAAGTCCTTTCCGGCTTTACGTTTGTCGATGCGAATAAATGCTGCCAGCGGAACTTGGGGAAAAACCTCACATTCCGGAAGTGCAACGCGAAGCCTCTGAAACAGTTCCAACTCGTAACGCGACATCAGCGGTGCCTGCTTGTACGGCAGAGGTGCATCCCTCTTCTGCTTAGCCGCCAGCAACAAGTGATCTAGTTCATCGCTGACATCTGATCTTGAAGCTGTGCCTTCGTCATGCTCCGAAAAACGTGGCTCAACCAACCGAAGTCTTCGCCCAGGCCGAAGCGGATTTTGAACATCCTTGGTCGCCAGCTTCTGAAGAAATCTTACCAAGAAGGCGATTACAACCAAGAGCACGCCCCATTGTAGAAACCCCTTGGCAACCGATGCCCCCGAGTTGACCGGCTGCTTTTGTGGAGTCGCAGCCACTGGATTTCGCAGCGAATTTGGAGGTGTCGCCTTGGGTGGCACCAGCGATCCTTGAGCATTCGGCAATGCAGTCGGTGGAAGCGCCGCCGCCTGAGATTTATGGGGAATCGATTGATACACCTGCGGAGTCGTGTCTATTGCCCCACCGAGAGCAGCGCACGAAACATCGGTAATGATGACTTTACCGTCCTTAAGGCAACGAAATGGCTCAATGCCATGTCCTGTCAAGGTTACAGACATAAGCACAAGGCCAAAAAATCCATGATTCAAACGATGCAACATTTCGCCTCTCGATTCGTTCCGAGAAGAGTTTAGACCAATGGTATAAGCCGTCAAAGGAGATAATTCACGACAAGAGCTTTCGACGACGCTATGGGCTCAATAATCTGAAAGCGTCGTACCCCAATTGGAAGCCCTGCCCGTCTTCGGATGCGCGGGGCTTTCGCTTTTCCAGTCCCGCAAAATTCCATACATGTTGAAAGCGAGACCCATGCACCGACCTCGTCGACCAAATTCCAGCCGTGCCCTGAAGAATGCTGCTTCCGCCGCAAGGACGTCATACCAACACCTTGACCGCGCCGCCAGTGCCCTCGGCAAATGGATGACCACCGACCACACCGGGTTCAGCCGTTCCTTGTCGAACATGCCGCCACTGGGCTTCAAGGAGGCCTGCCACTACATCCTTGTCCGCTTCCTGATCATGCTGGCCGGCGCTGTCCTGTCAGGGGCAATCGTCTTCGTCATGATCGCCTTCGGCATCCCAGCCCTGCTTTCGTTCCTGCTGTCGCCCTGACCCGTTCTTAGCTTCAACCCTCTGTAGCAAGGCCCATCAAGGGCTATTTTTTCGTCCTCAACCTGCGCCCCTGGATTCCGGTCCTTGGGCGCTTTTTCATTTCCGGAAGGAGCTTTTATGTTTATCACCAATCAGCCCCACCCCCTCGATGGTTCCAGACGAAGGGCAAGCCGTCGGACCCGACTGCCCACGCACCAGCGAAGCAAGCCTTATGGGGAGACCGGCCATGCTCATTCTGCGTAATGCGGCGGATGTCTCACTTATTGCCGATCCGGCCGTGCAGGCGCTGGTCGCGTTGCGCTTCCGGCAACTCAATTCACCTGACGCACTTGACGCACCCGACGCCGAACTGATCGTGGTGGAGGCAGGGGATGCAGTTTCCGAGATCGAGGCTGCTGTCGGCTTGCCCATCCTGCATGGCCTGTTCGACGACCTACCGTTCGACCATCCCGACTTTACCCCGTGCTTTGACATTTTGGAGGAACACATCAATGGCAACACCCGCATCTACGAAATGGTCTTCATCAGCAATGACGATGGGGTTGCTACCGCGATCTTTGTTGCGGACAGCGAAGGCATCCCGTCCGATTTGCTGGCTCTGTGCCGATCATTCGCCACCCCGGCAGTGACCTCGACTTGAGACACCGCCAACGAAATCCGCAAGAAGTCCTGCCCCACCCGCCCCCGTCAGGTTCGCCTCGCGGGGGTTTTTCTTTTATGGAGTTTGTATGCCTGCCTACCCTGAACCGCAACTCCCGATCCTGGCCGACCTAGTGTGTCGTCTGGATGAATGCCAGCGTGAAGCTTATGAGGAGCGCGCCGGGATTCTGACCTTCGAGGCCGGTGTGGATCGACCGCTGGCCGAAGCGCTGGCGCTGCTCGATCTGATCCGGCTTCAGCCGATGGCTTTGTCCGGCATCACCGTCCTGGAGATCGAACTGGATGGCGCCAGCGAATGGCTGCTGACCACCGACCTGCCATTTGCCCGTCAGTACATCGGTGACATCGGCGCGAAGGAAATCGCCGTGCTGAACCTCAAGGAGGTGCTGTGGGCGCAGTACGGCGGAATCGCCACGCTGACCACCTTGGGCTAGTCCGGCTGGCCTGAAGTTGATTGCGCAAATTTGGGCATCTTATAGGGAAGCACGAAAGCCCCATGTCATTTATTTCAACCTAGGAGTCACTCCATGAAATCTGCAAAACCTATAGCAGCAACATCGAAGCAAGCAGTGCAAGCCGTGCCTGAAGCCTCGCTGCCGGCGGTGCGTATCTTGAAGGTCGCTACTTGCCCGTCGCTCTCTGGCCGGTCGACGCTGACCTATCACCTTGGCGGCGATGCGCTGGATGACCTTCGCTTCCGCGTCACGGCGAACAGCGGTTCCGGCCAGTTCAATGCCGACTGGGTGGCGCTGGCGGCAATTCGGAAACTGCTCGATCAACATCCGGCCGACAAGCCGCTGACCTCGGCGCTCTTGAAGCCTGTTTTCCGGGGCAGGTCTTCGAACAGCCCGGCGTTTCTGTTTGCCGTGCTGAAGGCGGAGGGTCTGGTCAAGGCAGCGGCCGAGAAGGATGGCGGTTATCTGCTGGGCGATCTCGATGCGTTCCGGGGGGAAACTTCGGCGTTGATCGCTGCGGGGACCGATCTGGCGATCGCTTCGGAATCGCTGACCGAACCGCCCAAAAAGAAGCGCCCGGTTAAAGCGTCAGTTGCCAATCCGGATTCTGAATCATCCACGACACCACGAACCTCCGAAGGAGTAAGCCATGTATGACTTTCACCTGCTGAACGCCATCGACACCATGCTGGACCTGGACATTGCTGAAACGGCCCTGACCACTGTGCACATGATGGCCAACCTGTACTTCGACTAACCGCAGCATAGGCGACATCGCTCGGCCATTCCCAGCGCCGACATAGCATCACATCCTCTTGCAGTACCCCGCCGCAGCACTCTTCCCTTAATTCAACTGATATCTGAACTGCATCGGCTCCATGCCGAGGATTTCGCACGTCAGTAGAACACGGGAAAGGATGCTTGCGGAGGCACCCTCTAAAGGAGCATCAAAACATGACCGAATTTGAGCACGTCGCCCGGCAACGCGTCGCTGAAGACCAACGTTGCACCGTAACCGCTGACCACTTCGGCGCCCATTTCCCGCTGCAACTGGAGCCGACCATCTTTGCGCTGGCAGCGAATTTGTCCAGCGACTACGTGGGTGGCTACTGGGACTTTTACACGCTCGACAATGGCGGCTTCTATATGACACCGGATAGCGGCCCGCGCTTCCAGGTTACCAGTCCGAACGGCCACGAGGGTTTCATGTCGGCTGATGCATTCGGAATTGTCGTCTGCCTGTTTGCCTATAGCAATCTATCGTTCGGCAACCGGCAGGATTTCGTTGAGATATGCACCCGGCACTACCACTGGCTGCGCGAGTTCGCGATGGATCATGGCGAGGCTGGGGCGATTCTGGCTGCGATTGACTAGTTGCCCTCAGCGCATCCACTGGCCCTGCCGTCCGGTATGGGTTGCGGGTAAACATGCCTCAGCAGGGACATTATGGCTGCAGTCGACGGACGGACCCGGCGACCTGACGGTGGCGAAAAACTGAAACTCTGGGAAGCTAGGCGCGACAACGGTCTGGCCAGATTCGCAGGTTTTCAGGTTTTCGCTCCCGAAATTGGTGCTCCGGCATCCGTACTGCCCCAAGCCACCAGTTGACATTGAAGAAAGAAGGTGTATCGTGTTGACCGCCGGATGGGTTGTTTGAATTTACAATCTTCTTAATTCAGGGGCGATTTTATGCTTTTCGCCCCGGTGACTGAAACCACACTGCAATAGCACAGCAGCCAGTAAACGGCTGTTACCCGGGCCGGCAAACCCAAAGCTGACAACCTGTATCTACAGGAGGTTTTTCATGGAAATCATGAAAAAGCCTGGGGCTATTGCGCCAATTCATCAGCATAACCCCAGTTTCAAACATTTCAGCGAAGCAGCCCTTCATTGGCATCAGTTCGGCTTCGATGTCATCCCGATAGTCCCGCTACTCAAGCGCCCCGCCGTAAAATGGGATGCTTGGCTGGAGGGCCTAAGCCCAGAGAAAATTGCAGCGCATTGGGCAGCGCATCCCGACCACGAGGTTGGCTTCATTGTCGGCGAACGCTTCCTCATCCTCGATGCCGACAGCCCGGCCTCAGTCGAAGCACTGCACTCCCTAGAAAAAGAAGCGGGGATCCCGCCACTGATGGTCGTAACCACAAAACGTGGCGAACACCACTATTTCGGCAGAGAAGTTGGCACCATTGCAAAGGCCGATTCGTTTTCGACCAGCCAATATCCTGACTGTATCGATGTAAAAACCGGTAGGTCGCTGGTCATTCTCCCAACAAGCACCGGCAAGACGGTCAAGGCTTGTTGGGTTGCATCAGCGGCTGGACTGTTCAAGGTCGAACAAGATTTCATCGATCTGGTTTTCCACCACAATGGCCGCCAGGCGCCACGCCTGCCTGCCCCGCGCGAACCAGCTATCGGTGGGCACGAGATCAACAGCAAGTCCTACGGCCAGATTGCCGCGCTGCTCAAGCATATCGACCCTGAGGAAGGCGGCTATGATGCATGGGTGCGCATCGGCATGGCGATCCACGCTGAAACCGCGGGAAGCGACGACGGCCTCGATCTGTTCGATCAGTGGAGCAGCGACGGGGCAACCTATCCGGGCAGGCATGCGATCGAAGCCAAGTGGCGCTCCTTCAACTCTAACCGCCAAGACCGTTGCAATCTCGGCACCATCATCAATCGCGCAAAGCAAGCGGGACACGACTGGATAGCGACCTGCTCGGCGGAAGAAGATCCGTTTGTGCCTTGCGAGACTGAGGTTGTTTATCTTGCTGTGCCAACTACAAAATCCGTCACGGTAGGCACTGATGATACGGGCGCGTCAAACCCGCTCAATCGCTTTTCGCTACGCGGCATGTCCGAAAAGGTTGCACGTGACGCCGTCGCCCAGACTCCGATCCTTGGCGGCCTAGCCATGCTCGGGCAGGCAACCGTGATTTTCGCTCCGCCGAACAGCGGCAAGACGCTGATCACCTTTTACGGACTTTGCGAAGACGTCAGACTTGGAAAAATCGAAGCCTTGAATTTGTACTACTTCAACGTAGACGACTCAGCTCTGGGGCTGGCCGACAAGTTGGCGATCGCCGACGAGTACGGTTTCCACATGCTATCGGAAGGCTACAGGGATTTTAAAGCCTCGGCCTTGCCTGAAGTCATAAGCGGGATGGTCGCCAACAACCATGCCAAGGACGCCATCCTCGTTCTGGACACGATCAAAAAGTTCACTAATTTGATGGACAAGACCAAAGCCAGCCAGTTCACCACGCTCATAAGGCAATTCGTGATGAAGGGCGGTACGGTGATCGGCATGGCGCATACCAACAAGAAACCGGGCAGCGACGGCAAGCCCGTCTATGGCGGAACCTCTGATCTGGTCGATGATTTTGACTGTGCCTACACGATAGGGGCCGGACCAAGCTCCAACGCTAACGAAAACGTCGTGGTTTTTGAGAACATAAAACGCCGCGGAAGCAACCCGACCCGCGCCACTTATCGCTATAGCACTGAATCTGGGCTCTCGTACGCCGAACTGCTGACCACCGTCGTGAGGCTTGACGATCAACAGCAAGGATCGATCGCTCAAGAAAAACAGCAAGCATCGGACACCGCGGTGATAGAAGCAGTTCAGACCTGTATCAACCAAGGCGTGCGCACGAAAATTCTCTTAACCAAGGCCACTGCCAAGTCTGCGGGCGTCAGCGAACGTGCTGCACTGAAAGTAATTGAGCGCTATACCGGCGGTGATCCGGCTGCGCATAGGTGGTCGTTCGCCGTCCGCGAGCGTGGTGCCAAGGTATACACCCTGCTCGACAACACCGCTCAGCCTGCAAGCACGGCAACCTGAAGCAGCTTTTCAGGTTCGCAGTTTCGCAGCAATTTGAGGAATCTCGGTGCCGGAATTCTGGCCGGTGCCGGGGTTCTTTTTTTTGGCGCCGTCCTCCGCCGCCCTCGCCCCCGAACCGCCCCGCCCTCGCCCCCGAACCGCCCCGCCGTCGCACGCTAGGTACCCGCCTCGCCCCGACTGCCCGGCCGGGATGATCGCCCTATTCCGCAACCCCACGCGCGCCGCCTGGGCACCGCCACGGGAAAATTTGCGCCCTTCGGCCTCGGAGCGCTCCCCACGTGCAACGTTATCTTGAACTTCTGAAAGGAGTTTTACTGAAAAAAATGGGCTTTTTACTTGGTAAGCTAACAGGCTGATCTTCGGATTGACCGCACCGCTTGCTTGCAACCAAGCTGTTTATAGATTTTTTCATGGACGCTATGTTCGTCCTTCATCGGTCCTTTTACCCAACCTATGCTGGGCAGGACGGAACCAAGGAATTGACTTTGTGTGTTGGACCGGACTCCGACCGCGGAGAATCTGGCGCGGATCGCTTTCGACCGTCTGAACGCGGTTTACCGCGACACCTACGGCAACCATCTGCAACTCGAACGCGTTCGCCTCTACGAAACCCCGAACTGCTGGGCCGATG
>Ga0209507_1001139_pt1 | contig 22382 bp, 19 predicted proteins | sample AD_UKC028_MetaG_FD_184414 | JGI IMG/M metagenome (GOLD analysis project Ga0209507, IMG submission 184414) | Active sludge microbial communities of municipal wastewater-treating anaerobic digesters from USA - AD_UKC028_MetaG (SPAdes) (version 2) | ecosystem: Engineered > Bioreactor > Anaerobic >...
TCTTTTGTTCTACTGGGGCACGCTGGCTATAATGATAGGCGCCGAGGCGATCAGGTCGCGGGGGCTCATGACCGTGTGCTTCATTGTGTTCTTTGTGGCTCCCATTGCCTGCTGGGCCTTCAGGGGGCCCATATCGTTCTTTATGCATCGTGAAGAGCACGAGTCCAGCGGGGCGAACATCGGTCCGATAGGCGCCATCCTGGAATCGTTCGTTGAGGCCTTTGAGGCGGTCCTGAGCTATCTCGCGAACACCATCAGCTTTGTCCGTCTCGCGGCATATGCCATGAGCCACGCGGCGCTGTTGTTCGCTTCTTTCATGCTGGCCGAGCTGGTCAGACAGATCCCGTTCGGGGGCGGCGTTTGGGCAGTGCTGGTCATTATAATCGGCAACCTGGTGGCGATCGTCCTGGAGGGGATCATCGCCTCCGTGCAGGCTTTACGTCTTGAGTATTACGAGTTTTTCGGGAAGTTCTTTTCAGGCAGCGGCCAGCCTTTCGAACCGTTCCGTCTGGCCGCGGACGATGAGGGTCCGCCGTCATGACGGGCCCGAAGCGGGTGTTATGGGGCAGATCGCGAAAAGACAGAACGTTGAGGCGGCGATCGTGTGTGAGGCGAGGACGGGCCGTTTCACGGTCCAGGTGACCGGAGGTGTCACATGATGAAAGTTCGATTCCGGTGGATCAGGTCTATCGGAGCAATGCTGGGAGGGATCTTCCTGTTGAGAGTTGCGGCGTTGGCTGAAGAGGCCGCAGGCGTTAAGGCGCCGATGGATATGCTGGCTGCGTACAAGGCCATAGGCCTTGGCGTCGCCGCCGCTTTTGCCATCGCGGTGAGTGTTCTGGGCGCGGGCTACGCGGTGGGGAGGATCGGGTCGGCGGCACTGGGAGCGGCTGCCGAGAAGCCCGAGCTGCTGACGCGCAGCATCCTTTTTGTGGCACTGGCGGAAGGGTTGGCGGTGCTCGGTTTTGCCATCGCCATGATACTGATACAAAAGATATAAGGGACCGGCGAATGAAGTTTTTCTGTATTGCCGACGAAGAAACGGCGCGCGGTTTCCGGCTGGCGGGCATCGGGACATATGTCGTGGAGGAACCGCAGCAGGCAAGGGACGCGATCGATAATATCGCGGCGCTTCCCGACAGCGGTATCATCATCATCACCGAGAGGATAGCGGACTGGGTGCGGCCCCAGGTGGAGATGATCCGCATGGAAAGGGAACACCCCCTGATCGTCGAGATACCGGGGCCGGAAGCGCAGACGCCGGGGCGCAGGAGCCTCAGGGAACTGGTGGAGAGTGCTGTGGGTGTGAGTGTGTGTTAAAGGGGGCTTTTAAATGACCACGGACCAAAGATCTGCTGAAAAGATGCGTGAAGAGATCCTTTCACAGGCCAGGGAAGAGGCCAAAGAGATAGTTATGCGGGCGCAGCTGGATGCGAAAGGCCTGCTGGACAGTGCCGCCGCCGAAGCGGAGCAGCTTCGGCAGGAGCGGCTCGAGCAGGCCAAGAAAGAAGCCGGCCTGCAGAGTGAACTGGTCCTTGCCACGGTTCCCGTGGAAACAGGGCGAAGGCGGGCGGCGCGGATAGAGGAACTGCTGGAATCTGTACGAGAGGAGGCCCGACGGCAGCTGCTGGCCCGGGAAGGTTTCGAATACCGCGAGGTCGTGATCGCCCTCGCTTCCGACGCCATCGGCCGAATGACGGGTGATGAATTTGTCGTAAAACTGTCGGGGGCCGGGCAGGCTTTCGGTGACGACGCGCTGGCCGGGGAGATCGCCGGCCGTGTCGGGCGGCAGGTGAGCGTTACCGTCATCGGCAATCCTGACAATGCGGAGGAAGGTGTTGTTGTCGAGGACAAAGAGGCACGCCAGGTGTGGGACAACCGCTTTGTGAAAAGACTGGAGAGATTGTGGCCGGAGATGAGGCGGCAGATAGCCATGCAGGCCGGGTTTGTCCGGGGAACAAGGCCGGGAGGAGATGGCTCATGACAACCTCTGAAAAAACAGTCAAACCGGTGGTCACCCGTATCAGCGGCCCCATAGTCACCGCGGTGGGCATGCACGAGGCGCAGATGTATGAGGTCGTGCAGGTGGGCGATCTGGGTCTTGTGGGAGAAGTGGTGAGGCTCATAGGGGATCGTGCCACCATCCAGGTGTACGAAGACACCACCATGGTCAAGCCCGGAGCGCCGGTCCTTCGAACCGGAGCGCCGTTGTCCGTGTGGCTGGGCCCAGGATTGATCGGCAATATTTACGACGGCATACAGAGACCGCTGCCGGGTATTCAGGCACGCAGCGGCGCCTGGATCCGCCGCGGCGAAAAGGTGGATTCCCTCGACAAGGAAAGGTTGTGGACCTTTGAGCCGGACGCCAGGGTCGGAGAAACAGTCTCGGCAGGCCAGGCAATAGGACATGTCGTCGAAACGCCGCTTGTCAATCACCTGGTAATGACCCCGCCTGACATTGAAGGCATATTGAGATCGATTGTGGGAAAAGGTGAGTACGGGCTTCTCGATACCCTGGCCGTTGTGGAAACTTCGGCCGGCCCGCGTGAGGTCACCATGCTCCAGAGGTGGCCTGTCCGGGAACCCCGCCCAATACTTGAGAGGCTGCGCATAACGGAGCCGCTTATCACCGGGCAGCGGATCATAGATACCTTTTTTCCCATCGGCAAGGGAGGTGCCGCTGCCATTCCCGGCGGGTTCGGCACCGGGAAGACGATCACCCAGCACCAGCTCGCGAAATGGTCGGACGCGGACATCATAGTCTTCATCGGCTGCGGGGAGAGGGGCAACGAGATGACCGAGGTGCTCCGCGAATTCCCCGAGCTTAAAGATCCCCGAAGCGGCAGACCATTGATGGAGCGGACCATCCTCATTGCCAATACTTCCAATATGCCCGTGGCGGCGAGGGAAGTTTCCATCTATACAGGCATCACCCTGGCCGAATATTACAGGGACATGGGCCTGAGCGTGGCGGTGTTCGCCGACTCCACCAGCCGATGGGCGGAGGCCCTGAGGGAACTGGCCGCGCGGCTCGAAGAGATGCCCGCGGAAGAAGGCTTTCCAGCTTCACTTCCCACACGGCTGGCGCAGTTCTATGAGCGGGGCGGCGCTGTTACCACCCTGGCCGGCAAGCAGGCATCGGTGAGCATCGTGGGCGCGGTCAGTCCGCCCGGCGGTGATTTTTCCGAGCCTGTCACTCAGCACACAAGGCGGTTCATACGCTGTTTCTGGGCCCTCGATACGGAACTGGCCAACGCGCGGCATTACCCTTCCATCCACTGGCTGCACTCTTATTCGGAATACGTGGAGGATGTCGGGCACTGGTGGAAGAAGGAGGCCCCCAACTGGACCGAACTCAGGACCCAGGCACTGACCATACTCCAGAAGGAGGAACGTCTCCAGCAGATCGTAAAGCTCGTCGGGCCGGATGTCCTGCCCGACTCGCAGCGCCTGATCCTTTTCATAGCGGAGATCATGAAGGACGGTTTTCTTGCGCAGAGCGCCTTCGACGAGAATGACATGTATTGCACACCCGAAAAGCAGGTTGCTCTCCTGCGCACCATGCTTGCCTTGCATGACAGGGGCCACGAACTGATCCAGAAAGGCGTCCCGCTGTACCGGATCCGCTCCCTTGAGTGCGTACCGAAAATATTGCGGGCAAAGGCGGCCTTCGGCAACAAAGAACTCGAAAAGATGGCGGAACTGGATAAAATGGTGAACGAGGAAATGGACGCGTTGGCAAAAGAGTACATCAAGGAGGCAGACCTGATATGCACACCGATTTCGAAATAGAGGACCGGGGATTGCAGTATGTCGGTTCCTCGCGCATCGAGGGGCCGCTTGTCGTTGTTGAGAAGGTGCTTGACGCGGGCTATGATGAGATAGTGGAGATAATCGACCCGACCGGCCATTCCCGTCTCGGCCGTGTCCTTGATGTCTCCGAGACACAGGCCGTGGTGCAGGTCCTCGAGGGAACGACGGGTCTTTCAAACAAGGCCATGCGGACACGCTTTTTGGGGGAAAGTTTCCGCCTGCCCGTTTCGCATGAGATGCTGGGCCGCGTCTTCGACGGTCTCGGCCGTCCCGCCGACGGAGGTCCGCCCGCGCTCTGCGCCGACCGGAACGATGTCAACGGAATGCCCATCAATCCTTACGCGCGGCGCTATCCAAGGGAGTTCATACAGACGGGGCTGTCGGCCATAGACGGAATGAACGCGCTGGTCCGCGGGCAGAAGCTGCCCATCTTTTCCGGCAACGGTCTGCCGCATGACCGCGTCTCCGCCCAGATCGTCCGCCAGGCGCGCCTGCTGGAGGAGGAGGTCCAGTTCTCGATCGTCTTTGCCGCCATGGGTGTGAAGCATGACGTGGCCGAGTTTTTTATACGCAACTTCCGGGATTCCGGTGCCCTCGCGCGCGCGGTCATGTTCTTTTCCCTGGCGGACGCGCCCAGCGTGGAGCGCCTGCTTACTCCGCGGGTCGCCCTGACGCTGGCGGAGCACCTCGCATTTGACTGCGGGCAGCATGTGCTGGTTCTTTTGACGGACATGACCAATTACTGCGAGAGCCTCAGGGAGGTAGGAACGGCCCGGGGCGAGATCCCGGGCCGCAAAGGATATCCGGGCTATCTCTACTCCGACCTTGCGAGCATATACGAGCGTGCCGGCCGCATCGAAGGTTCGCCCGGTTCGATCACGCAGATGGCCATCCTTACCATGCCGGCCGACGATATCAGCCACCCGGTCCCCGACCTTACGGGCTACATCACCGAGGGGCAGGTTGTACTGGACCGCGACCTTTTCCAGCGCGGTGTCTATCCTCCCATTGCCGGTCTGCCGAGCCTGTCCCGGCTGATGAAGGACGGTGTGGGTGAAGGCTACACCAGGGAAGACCATCCGATCCTCGCGAGCCAGCTGTTCGCGTGCTATGCATACGTCAAGCGGGTACGCGGGCTTGCCGATGTCATCGGGGAAGAGGAATTGAGCACGCTGGACAAGCAATACCTGAGATTCGGCGAGGCCTTCGAAACACGTTTTCTTAACCAGGGGGAGTACGAGAACCGCTCCATAGAGGAGACGCTCGAACTCGGCTGGGAAGTGTTGTCGACATTGCCCAGGGACGAACTGCACCGCGTGAGCGATTCGCTTTTGAATAAATACTATCGCGAGAGTGAGGAAGGGATGGTTTGCGTGCCCGCCGGAGGCGCATCCGGGTAGGGAGGGGTCATGGGAAAGCTGGATGTCGCACCGACAAAGTCGAACCTTCTGGAACTTAAGCGTCAGCTTGCTTTTGCCGAAGAGGGCTACGACCTGCTCGAACAAAAGCGCCAGATCCTCATCTTCGAGTTGATGAGCCGCCTGAAGCGGACACGTGATGCCCAGAGGGCTGTGACCGAAGGGCTCGAGCGGGCCTTCGACGCCCTTCGTGAGGCCCGGCTGGACATAGGGTCCGGAGAAGTCGACAAGGCCGCTCTTGCCGTGAAGATGGACCACAGCGTGGAGATCTCGCAGCAGCGCCTGATGGGCATGAATATTCCCGGTGTGAAGGTAAGGATGGAGCCGGTTGGCACCCGGTTCGGTGTGGGCGGGACTTCGGCGAACACCGACGCGGCCATGAGCTATTTTGTTGAGCTGCTCCCGCTGCTTGCGGAACTGGCGGAGTTGGAAAATGCCGTGCTGCGGCTGGCAAAGGAACTTCGAAAGACCCAGCGGCGCTGCAATGCCCTCTCCAAGATATTCATGCCGGACTACCGGGAAACGATCGACTACATAACAGGGTCCCTGGAGGAAAGGGAACGGGAGTCCGTCGTGATCCTGAAGATGGTCCGGGACCGTCTGGCCATCTGAAGACTGTTGCGGCGTGAAAGGCAAGACCCTTTTTTATCATCGATTTTGTCTCATATCCTGCCAAGAAAGCCTTCCCATGCTCGTCCGTCTTGCGTGAAAAAAAGATCCCGCCTTGGACACGATTGAACGGCGGAGACTGTTTTTAAAGCTTGAAACCATTTCCCGGCGGTGTATACTTTTCCGGTATATCATTAAAAATGAGGGTGCTGAATGATGCTCGAAGAAAAAATAGCCCGCTATGTTTCGGCGATCGTCTTTGATGATATCAGCAAAGACACGCTCCACCTTATGAAGCGCAACGTCCTTGACGCGTATGCCGGGATATGCGCTTCATTGCTTGACGTGCAGATGGTCAGGAGGTTTGAGGCGCTTGCATCGTCGCTGCCGGACAGCCGCGGCATGGTTGTCTGGGGGACCGGAAAGCACTCGCACGTCAGCGAGGCACTTTTCATGAACACTATCCTCAGCCGGCGCAGCGATCTTCTAAATACCTATATCTCTCCGAACAGCACGGGAGGAGCGCACCCGTCCGACAATATCTCTCTCGTCCTGTCTGTCGGAGATCTGCAGAATGCCGCAGGAAAAGACCTGCTGACTGCGGCATATGCTGCCTTCATGCTTTCGTGCGCCTTCGCCGACCATTTCGACCCCGAAAGTGGCCGATTGGACCACGACGCCCTCGCGGTTTTCTACACGGCCCTTGTTGTCGGATACATGTTCGGGTTGTCCGTCGATCAACTGGTGGAGGCGCAGAGGATCGCTGGCTCCATGGGTCTGGCGATGAACCAGGCAGCCCTGGGAGAGGTCACGGACTGGAAGCACTGTACCTATGCCGCCTGCGCCATGCGGGCGATGATATCGGCGAACATGGCGCTGGCAGGTTTTTCAGGGCCCGTCGATATATATGAAGGCGAAGCGGGCGCGGGCACGTTCATGAAGAGCGCGGGAGAGTTCCTGGACCCCGCACCGGACCTGAAACGGATCATATTCAAAAGATGGCCCGCCCTGGTGTTTATACAAACCCCCATTGATACGGCCATCGCCCTCTCGGGAATGATCGATGATCACAGGGTGATCGAACGCGTCCATGTGGAAACATACCGGAAGGCCATTGAGGAGGCCGCAGTTTCAGAGGGGGCCCTTTATCCTGCATCAAGGGCCGGCCGCACCCATTCCATGCATTATTGTGTTGCCGTCGCGCTGTTGAAGGGGACCATCGACATCGCCTGCTTCGAAGATGAGTACATAGAGAACAACAGGGGGATAGATGATGTGGCCGCGAAGGTATCAGTCTCCGAAGACCCGGTCATGACGGGTTCTTACCCCGGATCATCTCCGTGCAGGATCACGGTCACCATGAAAGACGGCAAGAGCGTCGCGCACAGCCTGGATTATCCCCATGGCGACCCGGGCGATCCGCTGAGCGATGAAGAGATCGAAGAGAAGGCGCTGACCTACCTGCCCAGGGTAATGCCCGGCCGCGAAGCGGTGAAGATAATTGACCGTATATGGCATATGGAGGAAGAACAGAGCATTGATTGGCTCACAGATCCATTGAAAAGGAAAAGACTGCCCTCGATGCCGCGGCAAAGGAGGAGGAAACGGTTTTGAAAAAGGCATTGCGTTCATCAAAGGACATAGAGAATTTTTTCGATGCCTTCAACCGGCGCGACTGGGAAGGTGTATTTCAATATATGAGCGATGACTGCGTCTGGAATGCCTCGGAAAAACGCCTGGAAAGCATCGGCGAGATCAGGGGTTATTGGACGACTTACCACGGTTCCATAGAAGAGACGCTTGGTCCGCCGCGGAATGTCGTGTTTGGCGACAACATCGTTTTTCTCGAGGTCCGCATCCGCATGGACTTTGTCCAGAACGGGGATTTCTTTGGAAAGCCATACAAAAAAGGGGAACACTTCGAGTTCGACTGCGCCGATGTCTACGAACTTTCCGATGAGGGCACGATAAGGGAAGGCCGTGTATACAGCAGGATACACTGAACACGGCTTCAACCGTTCCATCTTTTTCAACAGGCTGTTAAAAGGTTAGGATCATTCTTTCCATCGGCCCATCTTTTATTTTATTTTTTAAGTTCCTCTCTGTTTGACCGATTATATATTTGTACAAAAGATACAGCGGCCCGGATACTGTAAACTGAAGACGTACCTTTCACAATGGAAACGCCGCAATGTGTAAAAACAGAAGAAGCAAGTTAATAACAGACTTCCCACGCTCTGCGGTAAATAACCATAAAAGGCGATTCAAAACGGTATTCAGACAGGTTGTTGCACGAGGCCCGGTATCGGTGGGCCGTGAACGGCAGAGGTCATATATTGCCAGTAATTATCGGTAGAACTATAAAACATTGCAGGAGGTATTAAGATGAGCTTCAAGAACATGAAGATCGGCATGCGGCTCGGTGTAGGGTTCGGCATCATGATGGTGCTGCTCGCGGTCCTGACGTTCATGGGGATAAGGAGCATGCAATCCATCAATGGTGTGATGGAAGGCATCGTCAAAGAAAGCAATGTCAGGACCAAGCTTGCCCGTGATGCCATGAAGGCCATTGACGATATTACGCTAAGAGTCGTTGTCCTCGCGTCAGTGAACGACGAGAAGGTCCGCGCCGAGGTGAAAAACGAGATAGGCGCGGCGAGGAAGACCTATAAGGAGTGCGTGGATGGCCTTGAAAAGATGGACACATCGGAAGAGGGAAAAAAGCTGCTGGAAACGGTAAGAACCGAGCTAAAGCCCGCCGGCGCGGCAAACAACAAGATCCTCCAGCTTGCGGCCGCGGGCAAGATGCAGGAGGCCATGCAGGTCTATGCGTCCGAGGTGCGGTCCGGGGCCGAGAAGGTGACGGCCGCTTTTATAAACCTTGTGAAGTACCAGGAAGACCAGGCCATGGCCAGGTACAATGACTCCATGAAGACCTACGCGTCGACGAGGATGGTCCTTATCGTCATCGGGCTCATCGCCGTTGCCCTCGGGATAGGCGTCGCCTTCTTCATGACCCGCAGCATAACGAAGCCGCTCTCCGAGGCGGTGCACATCTCCGACAGGCTCGCAAAGGGCGATCTGACCCTCAGCGTGGACGTGAGGTCCAAGGACGAGACCGGTCAGCTCCTCTTAGCCATGAAGAACATGGTGGACAACCTGAAGAATGTCGTTCAGGACGTCAATATGGCGGCGCAGAACGTGGCATCCGGGAGCCAGCAGATGAGCTCGGCCTCCCAGCAGATGTCCGAGGGCGCCACCATGCAGGCGGCCTCCGCGGAAGAGGTCTCCTCCTCCATGGAGGAGATGTCCTCCAACATAAAGCAGAACGCCGACAACGCCCACCAGACGGAGAAGATAGCCCTCAAGGCCGCCGATGACGCGAAAGAGGGCGGCCAGGCGGTGACCGAGACGGTCTCCGCCATGAAGGAGATCGCAACGAAGATATCCATCATCGAGGAGATAGCGCGGCAGACGAACCTGCTGGCCCTCAACGCCGCCATAGAGGCGGCAAGGGCAGGGGAGCACGGCAAGGGGTTCGCCGTCGTCGCGACGGAGGTTCGCAAGCTCGCCGAGCGCAGCCAGACCGCCGCGGCCGAGATCAGCAAGCTCTCCGGCTCGAGCGTGGAAGTGGCCGAGAAGGCGGGTGAGATGCTCACCAGGATAGTCCCGGACATCCAGAAGACGGCGGAGCTCGTCCAGGAGATCAGCGCGGCCAGCAACGAGCAGAACACCGGCGCGGACCAGATCAACAAGGCCATCCAGCAGCTCGACCAGGTCATCCAGCAGAACGCCTCCGCCACCGAGGAGATGGCGTCCACCGCGGAGGAGCTTTCCTCCCAGGCCGAACACCTCCAGGACATCATAGGCTTTTTCAGGACAGGCAACGGCGACGGCGCAAAAAAGAGGCCCCGGGCCGCCCAGGTGAAGGCGCCCCGGAAGGAGATAAAGAAGGTCTCCGGCATCAGGGAGCCCCAGCAGGCGGTGCAGGCGGGAAAACGCGCCCCCGACAGCGGCGATCCCTCCGACGGGATCAGCCTCGACATGGGATCAGCGGGCGACAGGTTCGACGAAGAATTTGAAAGGTTCTAAGGAGGAAAACATGAGTGTGTCTTCCGTAAACGGCACGAGACAATACCTGACCTTCCAGCTGAGCGACGAGATCTTCGCGATAGATGTGGTCAACGTCAGGGAGATACTGGAGTTCACCACCGTCACCAGGGTGCCCCGGACCCCGGAGTACATGCGGGGCGTCATCAACCTCAGGGGCTCCGTTGTCCCCGTCCTGGACATGCGCCTCAAGTTCGGCATGTCCGTGACGGAGAAGACCATCAACACCTGCATCGTGGTGGTGGAGGTCGCCTTCGAGGGAGAGGATGTCATCATAGGCGCCCTGGTCGACTCGGTCCAGGAGGTGTTCGAGCTCGAATCGGAGCAGATCGAGCCGGCGCCCAGGATAGGCACCCGCCTGAGGACGGAGTTCATAAAGGGCATGGGGAAGAAGGACGAGAGGTTCATCATCATCCTCGATATAGACAGGGTCTTCTCCGCCGAGGAGATATCGTCCCTCCAGCAGGCGGGAGATGCGGGCGATGTCGAGAAAAGGCTCGCAGGGAATGAATGAGGGAAGGATAAGAAAGGAACGGGTACAGGCCGGAGACAACCGGCCTGTACCCGTTCCTTTTCCTGTTTAAGATATCTCACTCCATCCGGACACACCGCAAACACCGCTGACAGCGTGAACAATCATTCGATAGAGCGTGGTGGACCGCCGAAGAAGCTTATCGTTTTTTTGTATTCCTTGACAAGCTCCCCGCCTGTGATATACAAGGTCATTTGTACGCAATGATGAACCGAAAAAAAGGTTAGCGGTAATTTGTGTCTGTAATTATGAAAAACCCGGAGGGAAGTCGTTGAGGGTCCTTGTCCGAGGCGGCAGCATAGCGGCAGGTTACGGTGTCAGGAAGGGTTATGTCGACCTCATCGGGGGGCCTCTTTCCGAAAGGGGGATAGAGATCGTCAATCGTTCAAGGTACAGGGAAACGACCTTTGACGGTGTCGGCACGTTCTATCAGGACATCGATCCCTTCCGGCCGGATATTCTGCTTTTCCATTTCGGTATCGATGATGCCTTCCAGTGCGTCTACCGCTCGGAATTCCAGGAGAATCTTGTTCAAATGATCAGGCTGGCCCGCGCTCGTTTCAGCCCCGCCATATTTCTGGCAACATCCCACGCCTTCGATGACCCCTGCGACATGGACGCTGTCTATATATTTTACCGGTCATTGAAGATCGTGGCCTCAGACCTTGATTGCCGGCTGGTCCCGGTACATTACCACTGGGCCGGATATCTTGAGGAACACGGCCTCAGGAGCAAAGACCTTGTTTTGCGGGACCCCAGGTATCCGAACGGGAAAGGCCACCGGGTCATCGCGGAGGCGGTGATGAAGGAGTTGGGAAGACAGTTTGAATGTTTGAGCGGTTTTTAAGAAAAAAAAGCTATGTTAAAAAAACATCCCTTTTGATTGAACAATGTGTACAATTTATATAATGATCAAACTAATGGAAAAGAATGTATAGAAAAGCCTTTCTGGAAATACTGACCGATCTTTCACGACGTTTCATAAATATGCCGCCCGAACATGTTGATTCGGAGATTGACGATGCCATTTCTGCGGTTTGCAGACGCTTCGGCCTTGATATGGGAGTAGCCTGGCAATGGTCGAAAGAAATGCCGCGGTACTTGACAATAACCCACCTCTACCGGCCACCGGGGGGCTCGCCTTTACCAGAGAAGATCGATGCGGAGGAACTGTTCCCCTGGTGTATGAAAGAAGTGAAAGCCGGCAGAACTATCGCCATATCCGTTGACAAAGCTCCGGCAGAGGCAGACCGCGATAGAGAGACCTGGGCTCATTACGGCGTCAGGTCTACCGCGGTATTTCCCTTGTCTCCGGGGAGGGGACAGCTGATCGGCGCGTTGAGTTTTGCCACAATTAAGACGTTTTCCTGGTCGAAAGATATCGTAAAAGAACTGCAGCTTGTTGCTGAGATATTTGCAAATGCCCTTGCGAGGAAATATTCCGATCAGGCCCTGCGTGAGAGCGAAGAGCGGCTGAGCCTTGCATCAACCGCTGCAGGTATAGGATTGTGGATCCTCGACATTAAAACAAACCAGTACTGGGCAACGGCCCAGGCCCTTCAATTATTCGAATTGCCCCCGGACTATAAACTCGACCTCAATACATTTATCAATATGGTCCATCCTGAAGACCGGGAAAAGATAAAGGAGGCAATGCGTACGGCCTCTCAATCGAATGATGATACCCGGGTCACATACCGCGTCGTTCTTGCGGATGGGACCATCCGGTGGCTCGTTTCGAGGGGCCGCATGCAACCTGGCACTGCCGGCGATACAGACAAGCTTATGGGCGTATCCCTGGACGTGACCGAACGGATGGAGGCGGAAGTTGCAGCAAAAAAAATACAGACGACAGTTACCGCCATTCTGGAAAGCACGCAGGACCTGATATGGACCGTTGACCCGGAACGTTTCGGCCTCATCACCTTTAATACGGCTCTCGCGGAATATTTCAGGCAGGGCACCGGGTTGGTTATTACGGAAGGCATGAGTCCCCACGATATGATAGGAGGCTCTTTCACAGCTGCAACCGCCGAAAAATGGGACCGGTTATACGAGCGTGCTCTTCGGCATGGGCCTTACACTGAAGAGTATGTGGTCAGCACGGGAACCAGGGTCCTTCTTCTTTCACTCAATCTCCTGAAAAGAGACGGCGAGGTTTTCGGTATATCTGTATTCGGCAAGGATGTTACCGAGCGCAAACGGATGGAAAAAAAGATCGAGGCCGCAGCCCTGGAATGGCAGACCACATTTGATTCCATTCCCGACATGGTCATGATCCTTGACGCTGAACGCCGCGTCATACAGGCGAACCGGGCAGCATGGAACTTCCTCAATGTTCCGTTGGAAGAGACTTTAGGCAGGCATTGTCATACATTGATGCACGGTGAAGATCATCCCCCGGCTGATTGTCCCCTGGCACGGATACATGAAGTTAAGAACCGCGAGGAAAGAGATATATACGACAGCCGAACCGAAAAATGGCTCCACGTTTCGGTTGACCCCATTTTCGACGAAAAGGGAGAGTCCGTGCGTTTCGTTCACATGGCCAGGGATATCACTGCGAGCAAAAAAGCTGAGAAGGACGCCCTTGAATCCCGCAGAGAACTGCTGAGAATGCAGCGTTTGTTTAGAATGGGGGAGTTGACGGCATCACTGGCCCATGAATTGAACCAACCGCTCACATCGATCCTGAGCAATGCCCGCGCAGCACTGAGATTCATTGATTCCGGAGAGCTCGACATGAATGAGCTCAAAGACATTCTGAACGACATCGCAAACGATGACAGGAGGGCGGGCAACATTATCCGGAGCTTGAGGGCCATGGTAAAACCGGAAGATAGTGAAAAGATTGTGATATCGCTCAGCGATGTCCTCCATGAGGCCGTTTCCCTGTTTCACGGTGAGGCTATCATCCGGAATATCGACGTGGACACATTTTTCGTTGATCCCCTCCCCGGGGTGAACATTGACGTGGTCCAGATACAGCAGGTGCTGACCAATCTTATGATGAATGCCGCGGAATCGATGTTGGCTGAAGTGCAGAGAAAGATAGTCATAAGGGCGCACATTGTCGAAGGCGGCAAGGTCCGCGTGACTGTGAGCGATTGCGGGCCCGGCATTGCGGATGAAGATCTGGGCAGGATATTCGAGCCATTCTTTACAACCAAACGATCCGGCCTGGGGATGGGGCTGTCACTCAGCCGTTCTATTATCGAGGCCCACGGCGGGCATATGCGGGTTGAGAACAACCCGGATAGAGGAGCAACCTTCTCGTTTGAGCTGCCGTTGGAGGAACGAAATGATGACCGAAGATGAACCTGTCGTATTTGTCATAGACGACGACGCTTCCGTTTGCAAAAGCCTTATGAGGCTCTTACGTTCGTTCGGTTACGAGGCGAGAGCCTTTCACTCGGCGGAACATTTCCTGGAACAGGTACCATTTCAGGGGACGGGATGCATCATTCTTGACGTCCGGATGCCGGGGATAGGGGGAATGGCACTGCAAGATAAACTCGGCAAAACTGAGGACAGCCTGCCTGTCATCTTCATTACCGGCCATGGCGATATCCCAATGAGCGTACAGGCAATGAAAAAAGGCGCTACGGACTTTCTTCCCAAACCCTTTGAAGACGGGCAGCTCATAGATGCCGTGGTGAAAGCTGTCGAGAAAAGCAGACAGATCAGGATGTCCTGCAATGAACTGAATAACCTGCGGATGCGCCTTGACCGGCTGACGCCCCGGGAACGCGAAGTGCTTCCCTATATCATAGCGGGGCTCCTTAACAAACAGATCGCATTTAAACTGAACATAGCCGAAAAGACCATCAAGGTCCATCGTGCGCATATCATGGAAAAACTGGGCGTTGGTTCAGTGGCCGAACTGGTCCGCCTTGCGGAAAAGGCAAATATTGAACCATACGACCAAAGATCGTGAAAACTTCAGCCTGAGGCGCTATTGCCGCATCTTCAACCCCGGGTCGCCGGACCTGTGTCATGGACGCCAACCTCCGTATTGGACTAAAGTCCAATAGCAATATGCTCTCGCAATCCTATATCATTCATTGAAGACGGGACTTTGATCATTCTTCGGAAACATAAGGGAATACACCCTGGAAGAGATCAGCGCAGCAGAAGAAAAGCAAGCGAAATGGATAACAAACTTAGTTATCACCATCGTAAGCCACGGTTTCCGGCCCTGATGGCGGTAGCCTGTCATAATAGATCAATTTCGGAAAAATAAAAAAAACAGATGATGTCATTGAGTACAGGAGGAGAGCCATGAAAAATAAGAGTGTAACTGCCGGCATTGGTATGACGCTGACAGCGCTTTGCGCGACAACAATTGGCGCTCAGACGATGCCCGACCGCACGAACCTGCCGATCCCAGAGCCAAAATATCCGCGCAGTCAGGTTCTTGATGTCCGAAATGCCGGGACGCCGCCGCCACAGTTTCAGGTGAAAGCGCCGGCAGGGGCCCCGAACGTGCTTATCGTTCTCATCGACGACATGGGCTTCAGCCAGCCAAGCGCCTTTGGCGGTCCCATAAACATGCCGACCGCCGAGCGTCTTGCGGCCAACGGACTCAAGTACAACCATTTCCATACAACGGCCCTGAGTTCGCCGACACGGTCAGCCCTCCTTACGGGCAGGAATCACCATACCAACAACACGGGTTCGATCATGGAGACCGCAACGGCCTTTCCGGGCAACACGGGTAAGCGCCCTGACAGTGTGGCCCCGCTGGCCATGATGCTGCGTTACAACGGCTATACGACCGCCCACTTCGGCAAGAACCATGAGACGGCTGCCTGGGAAACAGGACCTTCGGGGCCGACGGACCGCTGGCCTACCCGGTCAGGATTCGACAAGTTTTACGGTTTTATGGGCGGTGAAACGAACCAGTGGGCTCCGGCGATCTACGACGGTATGACCAGGGTCGAGGTGCCAAAAGACCCGAACTACCACTTCATGACGGACATGACGAACCAGGCGATCAGGTGGGTGCAATCGGTGAAGTCCCTGACCCCTGACAAGCCCTTCTTCATATACTTTGCGCCGGGGGCGACCCATGCGCCGCACCATGTGCCGAAACAGTGGATCGCCAGATATAAGGGCAAGTTCGACCAGGGCTGGGACAGGCTGCGGGAAGAGACCCTGGCCCGGCAGATCAAGCTCGGTGTGGTACCGGCAGGCACAAGGCTGGCGCCGAAACCGCCGGCGATCAAGGACTGGGACAAACTGACCGCCAAAGAGAAAAAGCTCTTCTCCCGCCAGATGGAGATCTATGCCGGATTCGGCGAGTACGCGGACACCGAGATCGGACGCCTCGTTGACGCTATTAAGGACATGGGCCAGCTTGACAATACCCTTGTTTTTTACATTTTGGGAGATAACGGGGCAAGCGCCGAAGGCGGGATGAGCGGCATGTTCAACGAGATGACCTATTTCAACAACGTGACGGAAAAGTTCGACGACGTCATGAAACATTATGATGACCTCGGCGGCCCGAGCACATACAATCATTATGCTGCAGGCTGGGCCGTTGCCGGGGATGTCCCCTTTACCTGGACCAAGCAGATCGCATCAAATTACGGCGGTACGCGAAATGGAATGGTCGTTCACTGGCCGAAGCGGATCACGGGCAAGGGTGAGGTCCGTTCCCAGTGGCACCACGTGATAGACATAGCCCCCACGATCCTCGAGGCTGCAGGGCTGCCTGAACCGAAGACGGTGAACGGTGTTGCCCAGACCCCTATCGAAGGGGTGAGCATGTTCTATACCTTTAATGACGCAAAGGCAAAGGACCGTCACCTGACCCAGTATTTCGAGATCTTCGGCAACCGTGCGATTTACCACGACGGGTGGTTCGCCGGGACCGTGCACAAGGCGCCCTGGGAACCAGAGCCGCGGGCTGCCCTGGAAAAGGATACCTGGGAACTTTATAACACAAAGATTGATTTCAGCCTCGTCGACGACCTGGCGAAAAAGAATCCGGAGAAGCTCAAGGAGATGCAGGAACTCTTTATCAAGGAAGCGATCAAGTACCCCGTGCTTCCCATCGATGACCGCGGTGTCGAGCGTCTCAACTCGGCCCTGGTCGGACGGCCCGACCTGATGGCGGGACGGACAACGCTCACCGTCTTTGAAGGCATGAAAGGAATGTCTGAAAATGTTTTCATCAACACAAAGAACCGTTCCCATTCAATAACAGCAGAGGTGATCATTCCCAAAGGCGGAGCAAATGGTGTAATACTCGCCCAGGCGGGGCGCTTCGGCGGCTGGTGCCTCTACCTGAAGGATGGGAAACCTTCCTATACCTACAATTACCTGGGGTTGAAGAGCACCACCATCGCTGCCAAACAGGTTATCGGCGCGGGCAAGGCGACGATACGGTATGAATTTGCCTATGACGGCGGCGGTCTCGGCAAGGGCGGCGTGGGAACGATATTTGTCAACGGCAGGAAGGTTGCGGAGGGACGCATTGAACAGACACAGCCTCTCGCATTTTCCGGTGACGAAGGCGCCGATGTCGGTGAGGATGGAGAAACACCTGTTGTTGCGAACTATGGAATTCAGGCACCATATAAATTTACCGGCAAGATCAGCAAGGTCACGATAGACCTGAAGGAAACGGGAAAAGCACAGAAGGCGCAGGAAGACAAATTACGCGCGGAAGCAGCCCGGAAGAAGGCACTGTCTGATTAAACGATCCATAGATCACCTTGACAGAACTTTATGGTTCGGGCATGACAGTATAAGTTGAAGAGCTCTTGATACCAACTATTGTATTGCTTGAAGAACTGAGTGATATCCGCAGGAGGGAACGATGAAAATGCAGCAGGTCAGCCCGAGCCGCTCTCTTTTTACAAAAGCAATATGAACTCCATAGCAGGTGACGGGGAAACCGTCCCCTGGCCGATATACACGTCGCGACTCGACATTGAGCCTGAATTGGCCGTTGTGTATGGGAACGAAAGGCAGCCGGTGGCAGGCTTCTGCATCTTCAACGACGTTTCGGCCCGAGATGTTCAGGCCACGGAGTTTGTCGGCGGGTTCTGCCTGACGAAGGACATGGCAAAGGGCAACCAGCTGGGACCTTACCTGGTCACGCCCGATGAGGCTGTTAACCCATATAATCTTAAGGTGACAGTGTTGGTGAATGGGCAGGTCAAGCACCAGGGATCAACATCGGAGATAAGCCATAAGGCCGAAGACGTCTTCGCCTGGCTTCAGTTTATCGCTCCCCTGAAACCGGGCTCGGTAATGGGCTTCGGCACCATTCCCGACTGCACCGCTTGCGACCACGATGATTTTGTCGATCCGGGCGCCGAGATCCAGGTCGCTTTCGAGCGGCTCGGGACACTCCGCTGCCGTTTCGACGAACCGTCGGGCAAGCTGCTGCCGAGCCGTTGGCCGGTCCGGGAGCCATTGAAGAAGTATCACGGTTAGGTCACAACCATCCTCGATTATGATCGAAAGGAGTTTACGAAATGAAAAACAGATGGACACTTAACGCGATCTTTTTAGGTGTGATGGTCGTCAGCCTTGTTATACCCTGTTTGGCTCAGGTACCCAAAATGAAGATGACAACAACTTTACCGCCGGGCATCGCCACTCCGGACAAAGTGGAGACCCGCCTCGGGACGTTGAATTTCTTCGACGGTTTTCCCGACAAGGCAACGGTTGATAAATTATACGACAATCTCGATTTCCAGCGGGCGGTACAGGCCTATCTGCTGGCAATACCTGCCGTCAGCCAGGCTGCGAACCGTAACGAGATCCTCAAACTGGGACCGGCGAACACGACGGTGCCGATCTTCGAGAACAGGATGGATTCAAAGTCGACCTTCCTGACCCCGAACACCCAGACCCCCTATAGCTGGATGTGGCTCGACCTGCGCGGAGGTCCGCTGGTACTTGAAGCCCCGCCGAAGGTGTTGGGCACCCTCAATGACATGTGGTACCGATGGGTGGCAGATATCGGGTTCACAGGGCCTGACAAGGGTGCGGGCGGTAAGTTCCTGATCCTGCCCCCGGCTTACAAGGGCGAGGTCCCTCCCGGTTATTTCGTTGTGAGGTCACCTACATACAGCCTTTGGGCCCCCTGGCGCAGTTTCGTCGTAAACGGGGATCCGAAGCCTGGTGTTGATCTGGTAAAGAATCACACCCGGGTATATCGCCTTTCCGAAGCCTCGAATCCACCGTCCATGAAATTCGTGAACGTATCCGGCAAGGCATTCTCTACCGTTGCGCCTGGAGATTATGCATTCTGGGAACTCCTCAACCAGGTTGTCCAGGAGGAGCCGAGTGAATCCATCGACCCCATCCGGCTCGGTTTTTTTGCATCCATAGGCATAGAGAAAGGCAAACCATTCGAGCCCGATGCACGCATGAAGAAGGTTCTCGCCGAGGCCGCCTCGGTAGGCGATGCAACAGCCCGAGCTATCGCCTTTAGAACGCGGCAGAAGGAAGCATTCTACTATCCGGGGAGTTTTTGGCAATTACCGTTCATCGGGGGTTACAAGTTCCAGACCCAGCCGGGCGTCCTTAACATGGACGCATACATCTACTATTACTTCATGGCGACCGGCGTGACCCCGGCCATGGAGGAAAAGATGGTGGGCCAGGGCTCTCAGTATGCGTGGACAGCCAAAGATGCAAACGGCGCTCCCCTTAACGGCAGCAAAACATACAAACTGCATCTGCCCTCCAATATACCCGTCAAGAACTTCTGGTCAGTGATCGTATACGATAACCAGGCACGTTCAATGGTCCAGACAGACCAGCAGTTCCCGAGCATGGGGAGTCAGGACAAGGACCTTGTCGTCAATAAGGACGGGTCTGTGGACATCTACTTCGGAACCAAGAAACCTGCAGGGAAGGTCAATTGGATCCAGACCGTTCCCGGCAAGGGCTGGAATACCATCCTGCGCCTTTACAGCCCTCTCGAACCGTGGTTCAACAAGACCTGGCGGCCGGGCGAGATCGAAGAAGTAAAATAAAATGATTTCCTTTCCCGTTGAATCGAAACTAAAGCAAACAGGAGGAGAAGGCCGGCCATGAAAGAACGCAAAGGACTTCTCTGGATATTCCTGGGGATTATGGGTTTTCTTTTTGCGGGTTGCGCCTCAATCGGACCGGATTCAGTGGTTCGTGACCGGTCTGCCTATGTGGCTACGATCTCAGATTCCTGGGAGAGTCAGATGCTCCTCAACCTTGTGAAGTTGCGGTACGGGCATGCACCGGTTTTTCTGGATGTTGCCTCCGTGATCACCCAGTATGCATTACAGACGCAGGCGAACGTCGGGGCTTCTTTTCAATCGCCGCTTACCAACCGTTTTACCGGTGACGCCTTTGCAAATACTCTCTCCCTGGGAAGTTCGGGATCGTACACCGACCGCCCGACCATTACCTACAATCCTCTCATGGGAGAAAAATTTGCCCGGAGCCTCATGTCCCCGATACCACCCGCGGCCATCCTCAACCTCATCCAGACCGGCTATCGGGTCGATTTGCTGCTCCGGCTCTGTGTGCAATCCGTAAATGGCATTCAAAACAGTTTTGGTGGTCCGGCGAACATGCATGACTCAGACCCGGAGTTTCATCCCCTGATCGAAAAGATGAGAAGATTACAGGCGACCGGGGATATCGGGATAAAGATCCAGAAGACAAAGGAAAAAGAAATGCTTCGGATCATTCTTAGCTGGAGGGCGAACAAGGCATTCGATCCGGACAAAACAGATATCCTCAAACTGCTGGGCCTTGACCCGAATACTAATGAATTCAGCGTAGTTTACGGCGCTGTCCCGTCGGGCAACAAGGAAATAGCCATCTTGAGCCGTTCAATACTGCAGATAATGCTCGACCTTACCGCTGCCGTAGAAGTCCCTGAGGAGCACGTGGTCGACAAACGTGTCGCGCCCACCTTTCGGGCGAAGGCCCCTGACGGCAGTCCCATTGCGCCCCTTGTAAAGGTTCATTGTTCTTTGAGAAGGCCCGATGACGCATTCGTTGCCGTTCCTTTCCGCAATCACTGGTTCTGGATTGACGACAAGGATGTCTCGTCCAAGAATATATTCTCCTTTCTCATGTTCATCTTCACGCTTACCGAGACCGGGGGAAAAGAAGGGGTTCCTATCGTGACGATTCCCGCAGGGTAAATGAAGAAGAGCTCAATGGAAAGCGGACAAATAACAAGGAAGTGCATATAAAGAAAGCCCTGCGGCTGGCATCCATGTCGTGGCAAAACCGACGGGCTCCCTGTGCAATCTCAATTGCGAGTACTGTTTTTATCTTGAGAAGCAGGCCCTCTTTGAAAGCGGGGAACAACACGGCATGACCGATGATGTGCTTCGTGCCTTTATTGGCGGATACATCTCATCCCAGCCGACGCCGGTCGTCGAGCGCTCAGCCAACACATTAAGCGCACAGCAGAACCTTCGTCTTGCCGGGCCTGCCGACTTGAAAAGCGCGGAAGAGCACATTGACGTCACCCCCTGGCCGGTCTTGTCCGAGGAATACGGAGATTTTCTCATCGCGATCTGCGAAGAATGGGTACGTAATGACGTGACGGGTTTTCGTGATGAACTTTGAATGGGCGCTCAATGCCTGGATCGGCAATCCCTCCCCCGTTTGTGTCCATGCAGTTCAGTGCGGGCGCTCAACAGTGACATATCGTCCGGGAGCTTTCTTGCCAACAAGACTCTTTGGTGCGGATCCGGTAAATGGCTTAGAAAGAAGATCACAATCTGAGGAGGATGATCATGAGACCTAGCGGAAAAATTGTGAACCTGTTTTACCTGGCGACTGTCCTTGCCATCGCCATGGTAACGAGCCTGCCTGCCGACGGCCGGGCTCAATCTGCCGTGATCGAGCCAAAGGCCGACCAGCTGCTGCGGAAGATGAGCGACTACATGGGTGGCCTGCAGCAATTCAGCGTTCAGACCGAGAATACACTTGAAGTAGTTCTTGGATCAGGTGAAAAGATCCAGTTCGACAACCCGGCGAACCTTTCGATACGGCGCCCCAACAAACTGCGCGCTCAAAGGAAAGGCGATATTGTCAATCAGGAGTTTTACTATGACGGTAAGACCCTTACGCTCTACAATCCTGATCAAAGATATTACGCCACAGTCAATGCTCCTCCGACAATAGACGAAACAATTGATTTCGCAAGGACGGTCCTGGGTGTGTTTGCCCCGGGCGGTGACCTCATCTACAAAAATTCATACGATATCCTCACTGAAGATGTCATAACCGGTTCATACGTCGGCATGAGCCTGGTTTGGGGCATCAAGTGCCATCATCTGGCGTTTCGCGGCAATACCGTTGACTGGCAGATATGGATCGAAGACGGCAAAAGGCCTTTACCCAAGAAATTTATTGTAACGACAAAGTGGATGACGGGGGCGCCGCAATTCTCGATGACCCTAAAGGGCTGGAATTTATCACCTAACCTTACGGAAGATATGTTCGCTTTTACGGCACCGAAAGGTGCCCAGAAGATCGATTTTATAAATCTCACAAGCGGCGGCATGTCCCTGCGTTGAAATACCGAAAGGAGAAGGTCCATGAAAAAGCTTTTCGCAGTGTCCATACTTGCCATTTTGCTGTCACTGGTGTTCAGTCCGGAACTGATCCGGCAGTCTTCGCCAAAATTTAGTTTTGTGGGGGAGGCAGAGGCGATCGTGGGTGCCCCTGCTACGCCTGCCAGTGTTGCCGGCGTGGCGCGGCGCACGACGCGCAGGGCGGTCGCGGTAACAGGTGCGGCAGCCATTGCTTACCAGGCAACGCCTCCGCCCCAGGTCGTTGTCGTAAATCCCCCGCCTTCTGCCGCGGTGCCAGCCTCTGTGGTCCCGATCGGAACGGTGACGCCGGTATTGCCCCGTGATTGCAGC
>Ga0209507_1001140_pt1 | contig 22380 bp, 16 predicted proteins | sample AD_UKC028_MetaG_FD_184414 | JGI IMG/M metagenome (GOLD analysis project Ga0209507, IMG submission 184414) | Active sludge microbial communities of municipal wastewater-treating anaerobic digesters from USA - AD_UKC028_MetaG (SPAdes) (version 2) | ecosystem: Engineered > Bioreactor > Anaerobic >...
CGCCCTGTCCGGTGCCCAGCGTGCGCGCGTAGTCGCCGACCTGCGGATCCTCGATCTTGATGACCTCGGCGCCGAGATCGGCCAGATGCAGCGTCGCCACCGGGCCGGGTAGCAGGCGGGTCAGGTCGAGGACGCGGATGCCGGTCAGCGGCGGCGGCCGGCTCATGGTTCGCAGGCGCCGAGCAGATCGGCTTCGAGTTCGAGTTCCATACCCTTCTTGAGCTCCCGGTCGATGTACATCCCGCGATACAGGCGGCCGGCGTTGGCGGAGCGCCGCGCATGCGGCGTTTCCCAGTCCTCGACGCGCAGGCGGACGAGGCCGAGCTGCACCTCAAGATCCGCCGTTTTGCCGGACAGGCAGGGATAAGCCAGCGCCAGCCGGTTGAACTCGGCGCGCGTGTATTGTTCGATGGCGCGCCCCGGCACTTCGGGGCAGGCCGAAAGACTTCTGGTTTCGAGCGCAGCGGCGACGACCCGGCCCCTGACGAAATACTCGGTATCGCTCGCCCCCCCGCCGCCGCCATTCTCCTGATAGATCACGCAGCGACCGGCCTCGAACAGCTGCGGCTGCGCATTGAGCAGGCGCGCGGAAGGCCGCGTCGGCGGCTCGCCGGCCGCTGCGGCAAATGCCAGCAGCGCCAGCCAAACGGGGAGAAAGCGCATCGGTGGAAGAGTTCGGGTCAATAGACCCGGCTATCTTCGATCACTTTCCCGTCATTGGGCAAGCCGCCCGGCGCGCAGAAAGCCACTTCGCCGCGCAGCTTGGTCACCTCGCGCAGGCTGGCGAGCACCGCCTTGTCGAGCGCCTCGCCGCCGGCCTCGATTTCGCAATGCAGGGTCATGCGGTCCTGGCCGCCGGGGTTGTCGACCACCAGCCGCATGCGATGGATTTCCGGATGGCGCCGGGCGATATCGGCGACCTGTTCGGGATGGACGAACATGCCCTTGACCTTGGTCGTCTGGTCGGCGCGGCCGAGCCAGCCCTTGAGCCGGATATTGCTGCGCCCGCAGGGCGAGCGGCCGGGCAGGATGGCCGACAGGTCGCCGGTGGCGAAGCGGATCAGCGGATAGTCCGGGTTGAAGGTGGTGACGACGACCTCGCCGACCTCGCCAAGCTCGACCGGATCGCCGGTGCCGGGGCGCACGATCTCGACCAGCAGCCCCTCCTCCACCACGAGGCCTTCCTCGGCCTCGGTTTCGTAGGCGATGGCGCCGATGTCGGCCGTCGCATAGCACTGGCGCACCGTGATGCCGCGCTCGCGCAACCAGTCGCGCGTCACGCCGGGCAGTGCCTCACCGGAAACGCAGGCCTTGCTTAGCGACGACACATCGGCGCCCAGTTCCTCCGCCTTCTCGATGATGATGCGCAGGAAGGACGGCGTGCCGACGTAGCCTTCCGGGCGCAGGTCGGCGATCGCCTGCACCTGCTGCTCGGTCTGCCCGGTACCGCCGGGAAAAACCGAACAGCCGAGCTTGCGCGCCCCGCCCTCGAAAATGAAGGCGCCGGGCGTGAAATGGTAGGAGAAGCAGTTGTGGATCAGGTCGCCATGGCGAAAGCCGGCCGCATAGAGCACGCGCGCCATGCGCCAGGGATCGATGTCGGTGCCCTGCATCTCGTAGATCGGCCCGGGCGAGGCGAAAACGCGCTTGGCCTTGGCCCGCGCCAGCGCATTCAGCCCGCCGAAGGGCGGATGCTTCTTCTGCAGCTCGATCAGGTCGCGCTTGCGGGTCAACGGCAAGGCAGCGAGCGCCTCGCGCGTCGCACAATCGAAGGGGTTGATGCCGGCCAGCGCCTGAAAATAGTAATGCGTCGTTTCCTTGGCATGCGCCACCTGCCGCGCCAGCTTGTCCATCAGGTCGGCTTCGCGCTCGTCGGGGTCGCGTGTTTCCAGCGGATCGTAATAGCTCATTTGGTTTTCTCCGTTTTTTGGCGGTCGACCGCAACAGGTCATTCCCAGGGTTGCAAAGTAGCCCCGCAGGGCAAGGCGGAGGCCGGCGCCGTTTGCTCCTGCAAACAAGCCGGCCGACAACGCCGCCATGCGGGGCACACTGCAACCCGCTACGAGAGCCAGCGTTTGCGGCGTCTGTAGTGCTTTACGTCCTTGAAGGATTTGCGGCCGGCTGAACTCAGCCCCAGGTAGAACTCCTTGACGTCTTCATTGGTCCGCAGATCTTCCGCCCCACCTTCCATGACGACCCGCCCGTTCTCCAGGATGTAACCAAAGTCGGCATACCTCAGCGCCACCATGGTGTTCTGCTCGGCCAGCAGGAAGCTGACGTTTTCCCGCGAGTTCAGATCCTTCACGATCTCGAAGATTTCCTCGACGATCTGCGGCGCCAGGCCCATCGACGGTTCATCAAGCAGGATCATTTCCGGCTTGGCCATCAGGGCGCGGCCGATGGCGCACATCTGCTGTTCGCCGCCGGAGGTGTAGCCGGCCTGCGAGGTCCGCCGCGTCTTCAGGCGCGGGAAGTAGTGATAGACCTTTTCCAGGCTGTCCTTCAGCTCGCCGCGCGAAATTGAGCGGGTGTAGGCGCCGGTCAGCAGGTTTTCCTCGATCGTCAGGTGGCCGAAGCAATGGCGGCCTTCCATGACCTGGATGACGCCGCGCTTGACCAGTTCGTTCGGCGTCAGCTGGTCGATGCGCTCGCCCTTGTATTCGACCGAACCCTTGGTCACATCGCCGCGTTCGGCGTGTAACAGGTTCGAGATGGCCTTCAATGTCGTCGATTTGCCGGCGCCGTTGGCACCTAGCAGGGCGACGATCTTGCCTTTCGGCACGTTCAGCGACACACCCTTGAGCACCAGGATCACGTGGTCGTAGATGACCTCGATGTTATTGATGCTCAGATAGTTGTCGACCGCAGCAGCGGCTGTTTGTGTGCTCATAGCTGTTCCTGAAGCATGGAAACCGGAAGATGGCGCGGGGCAAACCCCGCGCCGAACCCTTCCCTCGCCTTATTTTTCCTTGCTGCAATCACGCGGCGTGATGCCCTTTTCCTTGGCGTACTGCTTGGCGGAGGCCTGGAACAGGGGGTGGATCAACGCCTTGTTGCCTTCGATCCAGCCCGACACCGACACCCACTTGGCGCCGTCCCATTGCTGGATCTTCACCTTGCCGGAACCCTCGTGGTTGTCGCAGGAGGTCTTGATTTCCGGCAGCAGGTCGGTGGCGCCGATCTGCTTGAGGCGGGCGTCGGTGATGTTCAGGTTTTCCAGACCCCAACGCACCTGCTCCCCGGTCATCGCCTTGCCCTTGCCGTATTTTTCCTGCGCCTTGCGGATCGCCTCGACCGACAGCACGGCGGCAGAAACGCCACGGTTGTAGAGGATGGTGCCGATCTTGGACTTGTCCTGCAGGTTGCCCTTGCCGGCGCCGTACACCACCTTCTCGATATCGGCGATCAGCGGCACTTCCTTGCCGGCCACGTTCCAGGTTGCGGCCATGTAGCCCTTGGCAGCGTCGCCGGCCGGCACGACGTCCTCTTCGGAACCGGTCCACCACGAGCCGATCATCCGGTCACGCGGGAATCCGACCTTCTGGGCAGCCTTCAGCGCCGTCTGGTTCATTACGCCCCAGCCCCAGAAAACGACGAAATCGGGCTTTTCCTGGCGGATCTTGAGCCATTGGGCGCCCTGCTCGTTACCCGGGTGGGCGACCGGAATCTGGACCAGCGTGAACTTGTTCAACGCAGCCTCGGCTTCCATGGCGATGATGGCTTCCTTGCCATAGGCCGAGTCATGATAGAGATAGACGATCTTCTTGCCGGCCAGGTTGCCACCGAGCTTTTCCTTGATGAACTTGACGATGGCCGAGGCCTGCATCTGATAGGTGGTAACCAGCGGGAAGGCGTAGGGGAAGACCGAACCGTCCACCGCATCGGTGCGGCCGTAACCCATCATCGCCAGCGGCAGCTTGTCCTGCGCCGACTTGTCGATCAGCGCGTAGGAAATGCCGGTCGACATCGTGTGCACCGGGCCGGAGGACTTGGCAGCCTTGCCCTTGAGGCGCTCGTAACACTCGACGCCCTTGGCGTTGTTGTATTCGGTTTCGCACTCTTCATAGGTCAGGGTGACACCGTTGACGCCCTTGTCCTTGAGATTGACGTAGGTCAGGTAGTCGATGAAGCCACCGTAGAAGGACTGGCCGTTGGCGCCGTAAGGCCCGACACGGTATCCCGGAATCGGAAAGAACTGCTCTTCGGCCGCGACTGCGCCTTGCGACAGCACCGCCAGGGAAAGTGCGGCAGCGGCAAGCATGGGTTTGAAACTTTTAAACATGTAATTGTCTCCTCCAGTGTTACGAAATAGTGGCAATACTTAGTGCGGGAACGGCCACAAACGCAGTTTCTCCTTGGCGATCTGCCACAGACGGGCCAGCCCGTGCGGCTCGACGATCAGGAAGAACATGATCAGCGCCCCGAACACCAGAATCTGGATGTGCGACACGGTGGCGCTGGAAAACGGCAGGCCGAACAGTTCGGCAAAGAACGGCAGGGCGACGTCGAGAAAGATCGGCAGCAGCAGGATGAAGGCGGCACCGAGGAAGCTGCCCATGATCGAACCGACACCGCCGATGATGATCATGAACAGGATCTTGAACGACATGTCGAGCGAGAAGCCGTCCGGCTCCACCGAACCGAGGTAGCAGAAGGCGTAGAGCGCGCCGGCCACACCGCAGTAGAAGGAACTGACGGCAAAGGCGAGGAGCTTGGTCGGCATCAGCTTGATGCCGATGACCGAAGCCGCAACGTCCATGTCGCGCACCGCCATCCAGGCCCGGCCGGTCGTCGACCGGACCATGTTTTTCGCCCCCAGCGCCATGAAAACGACGATGGAGAGCACCAGCAGGTATTTCTCGACCGGCGTGTTCAGCTCATGGCCGAACAGCATCAGCTTCTGCGTCGAAATCACGCCCGAAGATGAGTTGTTGGAGAGCCAGGGGAACTTGGTCAGACACCAGACGATGAAGAACTGCGCCGCCAGCGTCGCCACCGCCAGGTAGAAGCCCTTGATGCGCAGCGACGGCAGGCCGAACAGGATGCCGACGCCGGCTGCGGTCAACCCGGCGCAGATGAAGGAAACCAGCAGCGGGATGCCTTCGACGCGCAACTGGAAGTTGTACGCGGCGTACGCCCCGACCGCCATGAAAGCTGCCGAGCCGAGCGACAACTGTCCGGCATAGCCGGTCAGGATGTTCAGCCCCAAGGCCGCCAGGGCAAAAATCAGGAAGGGAATCAGGATCGCCGAAAACCAGTATTCGCTGGCCAGCAGCGGCACCCCGAGGAAAGCGATGGCCAGCAGCACGATCAGGCCGATGCGATCCTGGCGGATGGGAAAGAGTTGTTGGTCAGCAGCGTAACTTGTCTTGAACTGACCGGCTTCACGGTAAAGCATTGATTGTTCTCCTTAGACCCGGTCGATGTGACGTTCGCCAAACAAGCCTTCCGGGCGAACCAGCAGGAAGAGCAGCGCCAGCACATAAGGGAACCAACCCTCGATACCGCCGAAATTGCCGCCGAACAGATCCTGCATGACCGGCGGAATGTAGATTTCCGCGAGCTTTTCCGAAGCCCCGATGATCAGGCCGCCGACGATGGCGCCCGGGACCGAGGTGAAGCCGCCAAGGATCAGCACCGGCAGCGCCTTGAGCGCCGTGAAAGTGAGCGCAAACTGTACGCCGTTGCGGGCGCCCCACATCATGCCGGCGACCAGGGCGACAAACCCGGCAACGCCCCAGACGATGGCCCAGATGTTCTGCAGCGGGATGCCGATCGACAGCGCGGCCTGGTGGTCGTCCGCCACCGCGCGCAGGGCGCGGCCGATGCGGGTGTATTGGAAGAACAGCGCCAGCGTGGCGACGAGCAGCGAGGCGACACCGGCGGCGACCAGATCGAACTTGGAAATCACCATGTTCCAGTTGTCGAGAATCCAGGGAATCGGCTCGTCGACAATGCCCAGTTCGAGCGCCCGCGGCTCGCTGCCGAAGACCATCGGCGCCAGGCCCTCGATGAAGAAGGCGAGGCCGATGGTGGCCATGAACAGGGCGATCGGCGGCTGGTTGACCAGCTTGCGCAGCACGAACTTCTCGGTGGCGATGCCGAACAGCGTCATGATCGTGAAAGCGAGGATGACCGCCAGCCACAGCGGCGCCCCCCACTCCATGACGCCGACCACCGACAGCGCGGCCAGATAGACCATCGCCCCCTGGGCGAAGTTGAACACCCCGGAAGCCTTGTAGATCAGCACGAAGCCCAGCGCGACGAGGGCATACATGACCCCGGACAGCAGGCCGCCAATGAGCACTTCAAAGAAAAAATTCATCTCGCTCGCTCCCTAGTGACCAGCGCCCAGATAGGCCTTGATCACGTCCTCGTTGTTTTTCACTTCGTCCGGCACGCCGTCGCCGATCTTCTTGCCGTAGTCGAGCACGACGACGCGGTCGGAAATGTCCATGACGACGCCCATGTCGTGTTCGATCAGCACGATGGTGGTGCCGAACTGGTCGTTCACGTCGAGGATGAAGCGACACATGTCCTGTTTTTCCTCGACGTTCATGCCGGCCATCGGCTCGTCGAGGAGCAGCATCGACGGTTCGGCGGCGAGGGCGCGGGCCAGTTCGACACGCTTTTGCAGACCGTAGGGCAGGCGGCCGACCGGCGTCTTGCGGATGTGCTGGATTTCCAGGAAGTCGATCACCTCCTCGACCTTCTGGCGGTGCGCCAGCTCCTCCTTGCGGGCGCGGCCGAACCACAGCGCATGCTCGATGAAGTTCGACTTCATCTTGGTGATGCGCCCGGTCATGATGTTATCGAGCACGGTCATGCCCTTGAACAGCGCGATGTTCTGGAAGGTGCGGGCGATATGCTGCTGCGCCGCCATGTGCGGTTCCATCTTCTTACGCTCGTTGCCGTGCCAGAAGATCTTGCCCTCCTGCGGGTGGTAGACGCCGTTGATGACGTTGAGCATCGAACTCTTGCCGGCGCCGTTCGGGCCGATGATGGCGCGGATTTCATGCTGGCGAACGTTGAAGGAAATGTCGGTCAGCGCCTTGACGCCGCCGAAGCGCAGGGAAATGTTCTGCAGGTCGAGAATGACGTCGCCTATTTTTTTGCTCATGTTCAGGCAGCCTTTTTCACGATCGGAAAAGTCTTCGCATCGATGATCCGGAGGTCGGCCGACACCTTGCCGCGCCGGCCATCCTCGAACTTGACCTCGGTTTCGATGAACTGGTTGGCCTTGCCGGCATAGAGGGCATCGATCAGCACCTTGTACTTCTCAGCGACGAAATTGCGGCGCACCTTGCGCGTCCGGGTCAATTCGTCGTCGTCCGGGTCGAGTTCCTTGTGCAGCACCAGGAAGCGGTGAATCTGCGAATCGGCGACCATCGCGTCGTGCACCAGATCGGCGTTGATCTGCTCGACGCATTCACGGATCAGTTCCAGCACCTCCGGCTTGCCCGCCAGATCGGCGTAGCCGGAGTAGGCGATACCGCGCCGTTCGGCCCAGTTGCCGACGGCACCGACATCGATATTGACGAAGGCGCAGACCATGTCGCGGTCGTGCCCGAAACAGACCACTTCCTTGATGTGCTGGAAAAACTTCAGCTTGTTCTCGATGTAGTTCGGGGCAAACATCGCGCCGTTGGACAGCTTGCCGACGTCCTTGGCGCGGTCGATGATCTTCAGGTGGCCGTCCTCGTCAAGGAAGCCGGCGTCGCCGGTCATGAACCAGCCCTCAGCATTGATCGTCTCGGCCGTGGCATCCGGGCGCTTGTAATATTCCTTGAGCAGCATCGGGCCCTTGACCAGCACCTCGCCGTTGTCGGCGATCTTGATTTCGACGCCCGGCGCCGGTTGACCGACCGAGTCGAATTTGATCTGGCCGTCCGGTTGCAGGCAGACATAGGCGCAGGTTTCGGTCTGGCCGTAGAACTGCTTGAGATTGATGCCCATCGAACGGTAGAAGCGGAACAGTTCTGGCCCGATCGCCGCGCCGGCGGTGTAGGCGACCTTGATCCGGCTCATGCCGAGCACGTTGCGCAACGGACCGTAGACCAGCAGGTTGCCCAGCCAGTACTGCAAGCGGTCGCCGAAGCCGACCGACTTGCCGTCGAGGATATCGGCGCCGCAGCGTTTGGCCACCGCCATGAAGTGGTGGAACATTTTCTGTTTGAGCTTGCCGGCGTCTTCCATGCGGATCATCACCGACGTCAGCAGGCTCTCGAAGACGCGCGGCGGGGCGAAATAGCAGGTCGGCCCGATTTCGCGCAGGTCGGTCATCACCGTCTCGCCGGATTCCGGGCAGTTGATGGTGAAGCCGGCGACCAGCGCCTGGGCGTAGGAAAACAGGTGGTCGCCGACCCAGGCCATGGGCAAATAGGAGAGGATGTCGCCATCCGCCCCCAGCTTGTCGACCTGCACGCCGCCTTGGGCGGCGGCGATGAAGGCGGCGTGCGTCTGGCAGACCCCCTTCGGCTTGCCGGTGGTGCCCGAGGTGTAGAGCATCACCGAAACGTCGTCGTAGTGGCCCTTTTCGATTTCGGTATTGAGGAAATCCGGGTGGTTGCGGTCGTGAATCCGTCCCATTTCCATCAGTTCGTGGATGTCGTGCAGGAAGGGCTGGGTGTAGTGGCGCATGCCGCGCGGATCGTCATAGATGACATGTTCCAGCGTGCCGACCTCGCCCATCACTTCGAGCATCTTGTCGACCTGCTCCTGGTCTTCGACGACGGCGAAGCGGATGCCGGCATCCTGCAGCACGAAGAGCATTTCGGCGGCCACCGCGTCCTGGTAGAGCGGCACCGGCACGCCACCCAGGCACTGGGCGGCGGTCATCATCATGTAGAGATGCGGCCGGTTGTCGCCGATGATCGCCAGGTTGTCGCCGCGCTTGAAGCCGAGCGAGGCCAGCCCGCAGGCCAGGGCGCGAACCCGCTCGTTGACGTCGGCCCACGACCAGGTCTGCCAGATCCCCAGATATTTCTCGCGCATCGCCGGTGCTGCCGGACGCGTCCTGGCATGATTCAACAGCAGACGCGGGAAAGTATGCAGCCCATCCACGGATGCGAAATTTGCCTGACCAGGCATTCTTGTCTCCTCTCGCCGCGCCTCGGTGGGCAACGGTCTAACGTTCGTTTGACGCATTGTGTCGATTGCCGCCCACTGCGTAAACCTTGCAGTGCACCACGGCAACGACTCACTGTAGGCGCAGAGTCTAGGGAGATTGCCGGCTTATAATTGTCGCCTGGCAGACATTCCGGGAAATATTTTGAAAAACGCAGAGGAGTTGCTGCGCGCCTCGCTGTGGGGGCAGGCGCTGACCGAGGCCGAAATGGCCAAGGCGCTTGCCGGCACCAGCGAGCGCACCTTTGCCGCCGGCGCCTTCATCTGCATGAAGGGCCAGCCGGTCGATTACTGGATGGGCCTCATCGACGGCCTCGGCAAGATGGCCAGCCACTGGACGACCGGCAAGACCACCTCGCTGACCGGCATCAGCTCCGGCGGCTGGTTCGGCGAAGGCTCGCTGCTCAAGAACGAGGTCCGCCGCTACGACGTCATGGCGCTGCGCGAAAGCCGCATTGCCTTCATGAACCGCAGCACCTTCCTGTGGCTGATGGATCACAGCATCCCCTTCAACCGCTACCTGATCACGCAGTTGAACGAACGCCTCGGACAATTCATCGGCATGATGGAAAACGAGCGCATGCTCGACACCGACGCCCGCATCGCCCGCTGCCTCGCGGGCTTGTTCAATCCCGTGCTTTACCCGGGCACCAACCGCCTGCTGCAGATTTCCCAGGAAGAACTCGGCTACCTCGCCGGCGTCTCCCGGCAGCGGGCCAACCAGGCGCTCAAGACGCTCGAGGACGCCGGCCTGGTGCGCAGCGAATACGGCGGCATCAACATCCTCGACCTGGACGGACTACGCCGCTTCGGCGACTGACTGTTGCGGTCGACCATGTAAAAAGGCCGAAAACCAAAACCCGGCCAACGGCAAATAAAAACGGCGAGGTTTTTGGCCTCGCCGTCTTTTTGTCTCCCAACCCTTGGGAAAGAGTTGTCGTTCTCCTTCCGGCCGAAGGAATTACATGCTGCGCCGGTACTGCCCGCCGACTTCGTAGAGCGCGCTGCTGATCTGGCCGAGCGAGCAGCACTTCACCGCATCGACCAGCACGGCGAAGACGTTGCCGTCCTCGATCACCGTCTGCTTCAGCTTTTCCAGCATGGCCGGCGCGGTTGCCGCGTTGCGCGCCTGGAAATCGCGCAGACGCTTGATCTGCGACTGCTTTTCGTCGTCGCTCGAACGGGCCAGCTCGATTTCCTGCTGCGCCATGCCCTTCGGGTTGAGGAAGGTATTGACGCCGATGATCGGGTAGGAGCCGTCGTGCTTCTTGTGCTCGTAGTACATCGACTCTTCCTGGATCTTGCCGCGCTGGTAGCCGGTTTCCATGGCGCCCAAGACGCCGCCGCGCGAGGCGATGGCTTCGAATTCCTTGAGCACAGCCTCCTCGACGAGGTCGGTCAGTTCGTCGATGACGAAGGCGCCCTGGTTCGGGTTCTCGTTCTTGGCAACGCCCCACTCGCGGTTGATGATGAGCTGGATCGCCATGGCGCGGCGTACGGATTCCTCGGTCGGCGTCGTGATCGCTTCGTCGTAGGCGTTGGTGTGCAGCGAGTTGCAGTTGTCGTAGATGGCGATCAAGGCTTGGAGCGTGGTGCGGATGTCGTTGAAATCCATCTCCTGCGCATGCAGCGAACGGCCGGAGGTCTGGATGTGGTACTTCAGCTTCTGGCTGCGCTCGTTGGCACCGTACTTATTCTTCATCGCCACCGCCCAGATGCGGCGGGCGACGCGGCCGATCACCGAGTATTCCGGGTCCATGCCGTTGCTGAAGAAGAAGCTCAGGTTGGGCGCGAAGTCGTCGATGTGCATGCCGCGCGCCAAATACGACTCGACGTAGGTGAAGCCGTTGGACAGCGTGAAGGCAAGCTGCGAGATCGGGTTCGCACCGGCTTCGGCGATGTGGTAGCCGGAGATCGACACCGAGTAGAAGTTCTGCACCTGGTGATGAACGAAGAATTCCTGGATGTCGCCCATCATCTTCAACGCGAATTCAGTCGAGAAGATACAGGTGTTCTGGCCCTGGTCTTCCTTCAGGATGTCGGCCTGGACGGTGCCGCGCACGGACTTCAGCACCCATTCGCGAATCTTCTCGGCTTCGTCCTCGGTCGGACGACGGCCGTTATCCTTTTCGAACTTGGCCATCTGCTGATCGATGGCCGTGTTGAAGAAGCAGGCCAGGATGATCGGCGCCGGGCCGTTGATGGTCATCGACACCGAGGTGGTCGGGGCGAGCAGGTCGAAGCCGTCGTAGAGCACCTTGAGGTCGTCAAGCGTGGCGATCGAGACACCGGAGTTGCCGATCTTGCCGTAGATATCCGGGCGCTCGTCCGGGTCGCAGCCGTACAGCGTGACCGAGTCGAAGGCGGTGGACAGGCGGTGCGCCGGCATGCCTTCGGAAACGCGCTTGAAGCGGCGATTGGTGCGGAAGGCATCGCCTTCGCCAGCGAACATCCGCGTCGGGTCTTCGCCTTCGCGCTTGAAGGCGAAAACGCCGGCGGTGTAGGGGAAAGAGCCAGGCACGTTTTCCTTCATCAGGAAGCGCAGGGTTTCTCCGTCATCACCAAACCTGGGCAGGATGACCTTGCGGATCTTGGTGCCGGACAACGATTTGCTGACCAGCTTGGTGCGGATTTCCTTGTCGCGGATTTTCACCACGTATTCGTCGCCGGAATAGGCGGCGACCGTATCCGGCCACATTTCCAGCAGCTTCTTCGCCTTCGGATCAAGTTGGCTGTCTTTCCAGGCAATCAGTTCGTCGAAGTGTGCCGCCGGCTTGTCGCAACCCTTGAAAATGCCGGCCGAAATGCGCAGCGACTGACGTTCGCGGGCCAGGCCGACCTGCTCGTCAGTGTGGGCGTGATAGCCGCGCACGGCATCGGCGATTTCCGCCAGATAGCGGACGCGCTGGGCCGGCACGATGGCGCGCTGGCTGGAGGACTGCTTGACGGTGACCAGCGGCAGCTTGCCGGCCTTCAGCGTCAAACCTTTTTCACTGAGCGCCGGGACCAGCGCCTGATAGAGGGCGGTCACGCCGTCGTCGTTGAAGCGGGCAGCCTGGGTGCCATAGACCGGCATGTCGTCGGTCGGCGTCGAGAACAGCTCGCGGTTGCGCTGGTACTGCTTGCGCACGTCGCGCAGCGCGTCCTCGGCGCCCTTGCGGTCGAACTTGTTGATGGCGACGAAGTCGGCAAAGTCGAGCATGTCGATCTTCTCCAGTTGCGAGGCGGCACCGAACTCCGGCGTCATCACGTAGAGCGACAGATCGACGAAGGGCACGATCGCCGCATTGCCCTGGCCGATGCCGGAGGTTTCGACGATGACCAGATCGAAGCCGGCCAGCTTGCAGGCAGCGATCACCTCGGGCAGCGCGACGGAAATTTCCGAGCCGGTGTCGCGGGTGGCCAGCGAGCGCATGAAGATGTTCGGATGCTCGATCGCGTTCATCCGGATGCGGTCGCCCAACAGCGCGCCGCCGGTACGCTTGCGCGACGGGTCGATGGAGATCAGGCCGATCTTGACGCTGTCGTTCTGGTCAAGGCGGAAACGGCGGACCAGTTCGTCGGTGAGTGAAGACTTGCCGGCGCCGCCAGTCCCGGTAATGCCGAGCACCGGTGTTTCCAGAGCGGCAGCCGCCTTGAGCAGCGGCTCCTTCAAGGTGGGAGCTTCGCCATTTTCGAGCAGCGTGATGATACGGGCGAGCAGGCGCTTGTCGCCGGCCTGCAAACCAGCCAGCGCCTGCTCGACAGTCGGCACGCCTTCATCGGCCAGATCGAAGTCGGCGTTCTGCACAACCTCGTTGATCATGCCCTGCAGGCCCATATGCACACCGTCTTCCGGCGCGTAGATGCGGGTCACGCCGTATTCGTGCAGCTCCTTGATTTCGGACGGCACGATCACCCCGCCACCGCCACCGAAAACCTTGATGTTGGCGCCACCGTTGGCCTTCAGGAGGTCGATCATGTATTTGAAGAATTCGACGTGCCCCCCCTGGTAGGAGGTGATGCAGATGCCCTGCACGTCTTCCTGCAGCGCGGCATTGACGATTTCCTGCACCGAGCGGTTGTGGCCGAGGTGGATCACTTCCGAGCCGGTTGATTGCAGGATGCGGCGCATGATGTTGATTGACGCATCGTGGCCGTCGAACAGCGAGGCGGCGGTGACGAAACGCACCTTGTTCTTCGGCTTGTACGGGGACAGCTTCTTGGCAACGGAAAGATCGGTCATGGCGCCAGCCTCATCGGAAGAATGGAAAGGCGTTCATGGTAAGCCGCTTCCTGCCCGCTGCCATTGTCGTGAATGACGACAATCGTGCAAATTCCGCCAAGATGATAAGCTGTTGCGGTCGACCTCCCGGAAACGGCAAAAATGCTGCAAAGCACCATCTCGACTTCGGCAATACAAACGCAAACCACTGTTGCAATGGGTTTTGTCACCGGCATGCTGGCCGGACTGAGCCGGCGCAAAATCGATCCGACGCCGTTGCTGGCCGCTACCGCCATTGATATTGCAGACACCGCCAGCCGAATCCCCATCGACCGCTACGCCGCGCTCTACAATCTGCTCAACCGTGAACTGGACGACGAAGGCTTCGGGCTGTTCGCCCAGCCGATGCGTCTCGGCAGTTTCGAATTTCTCTGCCGTGGCTGCCTCAGCGCCCCGACGCTGGCCGAGGCGCTGGCCCGCGCCGCCCGCTTTCTGCGCCTCGTACTCCCCGACCTCGCCGTCAGCGTGCGCCGTTCGCACGGCCGGGCCGAACTGGTCATTGCCGAAACCCGGAAGCTGGCAGAGAACCCCGACGACCCCGGCCGCATTTTCGCCTTCGAGTGGCTGCTGCGCCTGCTGCACGGCCTCGCCTGCTGGCTGGCCGGCCGCGGCCTGGCACTCGACAGCGTGATCTTTCCTTATCGCCGTCCTGCCCACGCCGGCGACTACGCGCTGATCTTCACCGAGGACTCCCGCTTCGCGCCGACGGTACCCGGCGGCAATGGCACGCTGGTCGCCAGCTTCAACGCCAATCTCCTGGAACTGCCCATCCGCCGAGATGAAGCCGCCCTCGCCGCCTTTCTCGACGGCGCCCCCGGCAAGATCACGACCCTTTACCGGCGTGACCGCGAAATGGTCATCCGCGTCCGCGACCTGCTGCGCGCAGCCCTGCCGGACACCCTGAGCCTCGACGACATCGCCGGCCGCCTGCATCTTTCACCCCGCACCATCCATCGCCGTCTGGACAACGAAGGCTCCAGCTTCCGCGCCATCAAGGATGCTCTGCGCCGGGACATGGCGCTGTCCCGGCTGACCAAGACGCGCGACCCTATCGCCCGGATTGCCGCCGACCTCGGCTATACCGAAACCTCGGCTTTTTATCGGGCTTTCGTCGAATGGACCGGCATGGCCCCGGTGCACTACCGGCGACACTGGAGCAGCGAACGCTGACAGCGGATCGAGGGGAAATTCACATTCCCGAGGGAACCATCGAGGCTTTTTTTTCTCGAATTATTGTTATACCCTTGGCCATTTAGTCAAAACAGATAAGCATCAGGACAGGTATGAACAGGGTGGACAAACGTAGCGCATGCAATGATCGGCGGGTCGATGACATTGGCCCGCCCAGCGGCTGGCTGGATCGCCGGAAGCGTGTCGAACGGCGAATTCCGGAAACGGTCGAGATCGAGGTTTCCGAGGCAGACTGGGCCTTGTATTTTGAAAGCTGCTCCACCAAGACGGCTGTGATCGAGCATGTCGCCGTCGAGGTTTTTGACCGGATCCGCGATTGACCCCTTGAATTCGGACGACGCATGTCCTCGTCCGCCAGACTGCCGACAAAAAAGGCCGGGATTTCCCGGCCTTTCTCATTGGCAAGCGTTAGCGCCTCATTCGTCTTCTTCGTGCAGCTGGAACTTGCTCGCCATCTGCTGTTGCACGTTGGGCGGCACCGCCGCGTAACGCGCAAACTCGATGGTGTAGCTGCCCTGCCCGCCAGTCAGCGACTTGAGGCGCGACTGGTAGTCGTTCAGTTCCGCCAGCGGCACTTCGCCGCTGATTGCCGCCATGCCGTGACCACGACCATCGGTGCCGGTAATGTGGCCACGGCGGCTGGCGAGATCGCCGGTCAGGTCGCCGATGGCCGCTTCCGGCACGACGATGTCGATATTGACGATGGGTTCGAGCACGATGGGCCGAGCAGCGCGGATGGCTTCGATGACCGCCTTGCGCCCGGCGGTGACGAAAGCCACTTCCTTGCCGTCCACTGCGTGCGTCTTACCATCGAAAACGGTGACTTTCAGGTCGTCGACCGCATAACCCGCGACGACACCGCCTTCCAGTGCCTGGCGCACGCCCTTTTCGACGGCGGGCATGAAAACACCGGGAATGACGCCACCCTTCACGGCATCGACGAACTCGAAACCTTCGCCGCGTTCCTTCGGCTCGATACGCAAATGCACCTCGCCGAACTGGCCGGCGCCACCGCTCTGCTTCTTGTGGCGGTGCATGCCTTCGGCCGGCGCAGTGATCGTTTCGCGATAGGGAATGCGCGGCGGCTTGGTGTCGACTTCCAGCTTGTACTGGCCAGCCATCTTTTCCAGCTTGGACTTGAGGTGGATTTCGCCGAGGCCGCGAATCACCGTTTCGTTGCTGCTTGGGTGGCGTTCGACGACGAAGGTCGGGTCCTCCATCGCCAGCTTGCCGAGAATATCGAACAGACGCTGCTCGTCGCCCTTCTTCTTCGTCTCGACAGCCAGCCCGGCCATCGGCTTCGGAAATTCGAGCGGCACCAGATGAATGTGATCTTCATCGTGCGAGTCGTGCAGGACACAGTCGAACTCTATTTCATCGACCTTGGCGACAGCGCCGATGTCGCCAGGCACCAGTTCGTCGACTTCGATGCTGTCCTTGCCCTGCAACTGGTAAAGGTGAGCCACCTTGAACGGCCGCTTGCCATCGCCGACGAAGAGCTGCATATCCTTCTTCAGCGTGCCTTGATGGACACGGAAGATGCCAATCTTGCCCATGTAAGGGTCAGCAACGACCTTGAAAACGTGGGCCAGCACGTGTTTCGAGGCATCCGGGTCGGCGCGGAAAGGCTCGGTCTTGTCGCCCGGCTCACCCTTGTAAAAAGGCGGCGGATTGCCTTCGGCCGGATTCGGGGCGAGCGAGGCCAGCACATGCAACAGCTCCTTGATACCGGCCCCAGTCTTCGCCGAGACGAACAGGATGGGGATCAGATGTCCCTCGCGTAGCGCCTTCTCGAACGGGGCGTGCAGGTCGGCAGCGCTCGGGTCGGCACCATCTTCGAGATAGCGGGCGAGCAGGTCTTCGTCTTCCTCGACGATCTGGTCGATCAACGCGCGGTGGGCGGCGGCGACGGATTCGAAATCGGCATCGCCGGCAGCTTGCTCGAGCACTTCAACAACATCGGCCGCGCCATGTGCCGGCAGATCCAGCAGCATGCACTGCTTGCCGAAGCGCTCGCGGATATCGGCGACGAGACCGGGCAGGTCAAGGTTGTCGGCGTCAATCTTGTTGATGACGATCATCCGGCACAGCTTGCGCTCGGCGGCATGACGCATCATGCGCTCGGTCATCAATTCGATGCCAGTCTGCGCGTTGACCACGACCAGCGCCGTGTCGACCCCGGCCAGCGCAGCAATCGCCGGACCGGAAAAATCGGGGTAGCCCGGTGTATCGACCAGATGAACGTGGGTGCCTTCGTAGCCGAAATTGACGACCGCGGAATTCAGGGAATGGCCGGCTTCCTTTTCCTGCAGATCGAAATCGCAAACGGTACTGCCCTTCTCGACACTGCCCCGGGCAGGAATGGCGCCTGTGGCCTGCAACAAGGCCTCTGCCAGGCTGGTCTTGCCAGCCGCACCATGACCGATCAGCGCGACGGAACGTATGGCCTCGGTGGTGTACTTGGACATCTTGCTCTCCCTGAGCTTATTGAAATTAGCGAAAGGTCATTTTACGCCCGCTGCCAGGCGATCGACGAAATGCGGCCCGGCACCATAGAGGAGTGCGAGCGCCGCGCCAATCAGCAGCAGACCGAAAATCAGTTGTTTGCCCGGCTGCGAAAAATCCTTCCAATGCGTAGCCGAAAACCACAAGGGTCCGGCCACCGGCAAAATCAGCGTTGGAATCCAGTTACGCCAACCAAAGGCGAACGAAGCCGGCAAAGTACCGACATAGCCGACCAGCAGCAGCGAAGCGCCGACGGCAACCAGAAGAGCAACCGCGAACAGGAAGGCGAGGAACCAGAAATCCATTACTTTTTGATTTTCTGCGGCCGTACCCAACCAGTCAACGTCACCTGCCTGGCGCGTGATACGGTCAACGCGCCGGGGGGGGCATCTTTGGTCAGCGTCGTGCCGGCACCGAGCGTCGCGCCACGCCCGACCGTCACCGGCGCCACCAGTTGGGAATCGGATCCGATGAATACATCGTCCTCGATGATCGTCTTGTACTTGTTGGCGCCGTCATAGTTGCAGACGATGGTGCCGGCGCCGATATTCACCCGCTGACCCACTTCGGCATCGCCGATATAGGCCAGGTGATTGGCCTTGGACTGGGCGGCGATCTTGCTTTTCTTGACCTCGACGAAGTTGCCGATATGCACCTCGGGGCCAAGCTCGGCCCCAGGCCGCAGCCGTGCGAAGGGGCCGAGCACGCCGTCCGGACCGATCACTGAATCCTCAAAATGGCAGAAAGCAGCGATGCGGGTGCCGGCGCCAACCTTCACATTTTTCAACACGCAGTAAGGACCAACCTCGACAGCGTCGGCTAGCTCGACCTTGCCCTCGAAGACACAACCGACGTCAATGAACACATCGCGCCCATAACCCAGCTCGCCACGCACATCGATACGGGCCGGGTCGGCCAAACGAACGCCACCGACCAGCATGGCATCGGCAATATTGCGCTGGTGCACGCGCTCCAGTTTCGCCAGTTGCACCTTGCTATTGACACCGAGCACCTCCCACTCGCCATCCGGCTGGGCAGTACGCACCGGCAGGCCTTCGGCGACAGCCAGCCCGACGATGTCGGTCAGATAGTATTCGCCCTGAGCATTGTCATTGGACAAACGCCCCAACCAGTCCGCCAGGCGGGCCGACGGAATGGCCATGATGCCCGAGTTTACCTCGCGAATGGCCTTCTCTTCCGGCGTCGCATCCCTTTCCTCAACGATGCGCTGCACCTTGCCAGCCGCATCGCGCACGATACGGCCGTAGCCGGTCGGGTTGGCCAAGTCGACGGTGAGGATCGACAGGCCATCCCTCCCAGCCTGCAACAGACGCTTCAGGCTGGATGCCCTGGTCAGCGGAACGTCGCCGTACAGCACAAGCGTCTGCCCTTCTCCGGAGATCATCGGCAACGCCTGGGCGACCGCATGGCCGGTGCCCAGTTGCGGTTCCTGCAAGACCCATGAAATATCGGCCGAATCGAGGGTCGACCGCACCACTTCGCCACCATGGCCGAATACCACGACCAGCCTTTCGGGCTGCAGGGAGCGGGCGGTGTCGATGACATGTTGCGCCAGCGCTTTGCCGGCGAGCGGATGCAACACCTTGGGCAGATTGGAGTGCATGCGCTTGCCCTGGCCGGCAGCGAGGATGAGTACCTGAAGGGGGGTTTCGGCCATATTTTCGGATTCCGGAAAAGACGAAGGCGACCTCGCGGGTCGCCTTCGCATTATCGCATGATGCCGATGGCCTTAACGGGGAAGCGTCGTGCTGCCCATCAGGAAGTTATCGACTTCACGGGCACACTGGCGGCCCTCGCGGATCGCCCAGACGACTAGCGACTGACCGCGACGGACGTCGCCGGCGGCAAAAACCTTGGCGACGCTGGTTGCGTAGCAACCTTCACCATCGGTCGTCGCCTTGGCGTTGCCACGGTTGTCCTTCTCGACACCAAAGGCTTCGAGCAGACTGCCGACCGGATTGGTAAAGCCCATGGCCAGGAAGACGAGATCAGCCGGCAATTCGAATTCCGAACCGGCGACTTCGATCATCTTGCCGTCCTTCCATTCGACACGGACCGCCTTGAGCGCCTTGACGTTACCCTTGCCGTCATCGACCAGCGCCTTGGTGGCCACGGCGAAATCGCGGGAGCAACCTTCGTCGTGCGAGGACGAGGTGCGCAGCTTGTACGGCCAGTACGGCCAGGTCAGCGCCTTGTTTTCCTCTTCCGGCGGCATCGGCATCAGTTCGAACTGGGTCACCGAGGCAGCGCCATGACGGTTGGAGGTGCCGACACAATCGGAACCGGTATCGCCGCCGCCAATCACGATGACGTGCTTGCCCTTGGCGTTGATCGGATTTTTCTTGCCCGCCTGAACTTCCTTGTTCTGCGGGATCAGGAACTCCAGTGCCGCGTAGGTGCCTTTCAATTCACGCCCGGGCACCGGCAGGTCGCGCGGCACTTCGGAACCGGCGGCGAGAATCACCGCGTCGAACTCCTGGCGCAACTGGTCTGCCGAAACGAACTCGGTCGCATCGCTGTTGATGCCGGATGGCAATTCCTTGCTGCCGACGACAATTTTGGTCTTGAAGGTGACGCCTTCGGCTTCCATCTGGGCCACGCGCCGGTCGACCACGGTTTTTTCCATCTTGAAATCGGGGATGCCGTAGGCGAGCAGGCCACCGAGGCGGTCGCTCTTCTCGAACACCGTCACCGCATGGCCAACGCGCGCGAGCTGCTGCGCTGCCGCCAGACCGGCGGGACCCGAACCGACGATGGCAACCTTCTTGCCGGTCTTGCTCTTCGGCGGTTGCGGCACAACCCAACCCGACTCCCAGCCCTTGTCGATGATGAAGTGCTCGATCGACTTGATGCCGACCGGGGCAGCGTTGATGCCCAGCGTGCAGGCGGCTTCGCAGGGCGCCGGACAGATGCGGCCGGTGAAATCCGGGAAGTTGTTGGTCGAGTGCAGCACTTCCAGGGCCTGTTTCCAGTTGCCACGGTAAACCAGGTCATTCCAGTCGGGAATGATGTTGTTCACCGGACAGCCATTGTTGCAGAACGGAATGCCGCAATCCATGCAGCGCGCACCCTGAATCTTGGCATCCTCGTCGTTCAGCGTATGCACGAACTCCTTGTAATGCTTCAGGCGTTGTTCAACAGGGTCGTAGGCCTCGTTGAGGCGTTCGAACTCCATGAATCCGGTCGGCTTGCCCATTATGCGGCCTCCTTCTGTGCAGCAGCGGCCATCTCGGTGAGGGCGCGCTTGTACTCGTGCGGATAGACTTTGACGAACTTCTCGCGGTATACGTCCCAATTGGCGAGAATTTGCTTGGCGATGGCGCTGCCGGTGTATTCGGCGTGGCGGGTGACGAGTTCCTTGAGCTGCTCTTCATCGGCACGACCAAGATGCAACGGCTCGCCGGCAGCATGGCGGCTGGCCGGCAAAACCTTTTCCAGAGCCACCTGGGCCAGATTGCAGCGGTGTTTGAAGCTGCCATCCTCGTCCAGCACGTAGGCGATACCGCCCGACATGCCGGCCGCGAAATTGCGGCCCGTCATACCGAGTACCAGCACCGTACCACCGGTCATGTATTCACAGCCGTGGTCGCCGACGCCTTCGACCACTGCCGTACCGCCGGAGTTGCGGACGCAGAAGCGCTCACCACCGACTCCGGAGAAGAAGGCTTCGCCAGAGGTCGCACCGTACATGACGGTGTTGCCGACGATGATGTTCTCTTGCGTATTGCAACGGAAGTCAGGACTCGGCTTGATTATGATGCGGCCACCGGAGAGTCCCTTGCCGACGTAGTCGTTACCCTCGCCGGTCAGTTCCAGCGTCACACCCTTGGCCAGGAAAGCGCCGAAGCTCTGGCCGGCGGTGCCGGTCAGCTTGACGTGGATGGTGTCGTCCGGCAAGCCGGCATCGCCATAACGCTTGGCCACTTCGCCCGACAGCATGGTGCCGCAGGTGCGATTGACGTTGATGATCGAGGTTTCGATCTGGACCTTCTGGCCTTTTTCCAGCGCCGGTTTGGCCTGCTCGATCAGCTTGTGATCCAACGCCTTGGCCAGACCATGATCCTGACCTTCGACCTGACGACGCGGCTCGCTGGCCGGGACATTCGGCTGATAGAAGATCTTCGAGAAGTCGAGACCCTTGGCTTTCCAGTGCTCGATACCGGCCCGCATGTCGAGCAGGTCGGCGCGGCCGATCAGGTCGTCGAACTTGCGGATACCCAGCCGGGCCATGATTTCACGGACTTCTTCGGCGACGAAGAAGAAGTAATTGACGACGTGTTCCGGCTGGCCGGTAAAGCGTTTACGCAACTCCGGATCCTGCGTCGCCACCCCCACCGGGCAGGTATTCAGGTGACACTTGCGCATCATGATGCAGCCTTCGACGACCAGCGGCGCCGTGGCGAAACCGAATTCATCGGCGCCGAGCAGGGCACCGATGACGACATCGCGACCTGTCTTCAACTGACCGTCGACCTGCACGCGGATACGCGAACGGAGACGATTCAGGACCAAGGTCTGCTGGGTTTCCGCCAGACCAAGTTCCCACGGCGTACCGGCATGCTTGATCGAGGACTGCGGCGAGGCACCCGTACCACCGTCGAAGCCGGCAATCACGACATGGTCGGCCTTGGCTTTGGAAACACCGGCAGCCACGGTACCGACACCGACTTCCGAAACCAGCTTGACGGAGATGGAGGCGCGTGAGTTGGCATTCTTCAGATCGTGAATCAGTTGCGCCAGATCTTCGATCGAGTAGATGTCGTGGTGCGGCGGCGGAGAAATGAGGCCGACACCCGGCACGGAATGGCGCAGGAAACCGATGTACTCGGAAACCTTGTGACCCGGCAGCTGGCCGCCTTCGCCAGGCTTGGCACCTTGCGCCATCTTGATCTGGATCTGGTCGGCATTGACCAGGTACTCGGTGGTCACGCCAAAGCGCCCGGAAGCGACCTGCTTGATGGCGGAACGCAGGGAATCGCCATCCTTCAGCTGGATATCGCGCTCTATACGGCTCTTGCCAATGATATCGGATAGCATGGCGCCGCCCTTTACTGGCGCAAAACGCTTTGCATCCTCGCCACCTTCACCGGTGTTCGACTTGCCGCCAATGCGGTTCATCGCAATCGCCAGGGTCGTATGCGCTTCAGTCGAAATCGAGCCGAGCGACATGGCGCCAGTCGCAAAACGCTTGACGATATCCTTGGCCGATTCGACTTCTTCCAGCGGAATGGCATCACCAGTCGGCTTGAACTCGAACAGACCGCGCAAGGTCA
>Ga0209507_1001143_pt1 | contig 22355 bp, 15 predicted proteins | sample AD_UKC028_MetaG_FD_184414 | JGI IMG/M metagenome (GOLD analysis project Ga0209507, IMG submission 184414) | Active sludge microbial communities of municipal wastewater-treating anaerobic digesters from USA - AD_UKC028_MetaG (SPAdes) (version 2) | ecosystem: Engineered > Bioreactor > Anaerobic >...
CTTCGGCAGAAATCCCGTCTCGGCCAGGCTCAGTTGCTTCATCGGTTTCATCGTTTAGATACGCTGCATGACAGTGGCGCTATTGTCTCAAATCAGGCTGCATGACAGTCACTTATGCAGAGTTTCCCTAGTGCCGCACTTCTGTCAAAGCGCCAACCCCTCGATTCGACGCCATCCAGTTTTTGATTCATTAAATCGATGACGTCCTGCTTAAGGAGGGCGGGATACGTATTACCAGCATCATCGACAAGTCGCGCAGTTGTACGGTGGAATTGAGCCGAAAATTGTGTCGAATTGGTGACCTGTACTTCAAACGAGGGTAACGAAACCATCAAGGTCTTCTCAACACCCTTTTGACTGGGATTTTGCGGATTCCAGTACTGATAGGTCATATGCAGAGCTTCGATGTTTTTTGCACGCTCAGGCATGATTGGTCGGAGACTGACTCCAATATCATCAATAAATAGCTCATCACGACTGTTAGGGTTTATTCGCAGGTCGTATTGGGCTTGTGGCCTGACCGGTACAGTTTGAACGCAGGATGTCAAAAGGACAGCCATGAGGATGGGAAGAAATCGTTTCATCTAATTATTCGTGTTGAGTTATTAAGAGAGGAGTGATGAATGGCTATCGTCGCAAAAACTGGCGAAAAACTCGGACAGACCGCGATTTCTGGGCGGCTGTCATATTTTAAATTTCAGTCTACGTGCCGAGCAGGCTTATGTCCATTGGATTGTTTGTTTCATCCGGCATTTCGGGATGCGGTATCCGCGTGAGGTTTCCGCAGAAATCTGGGTCAGGTCTTGCAAAGGGATGCAAATCATCCAACAGTCACGCATCTTCTATACTGTTCTGGTTCCGGACGAAATGGAGTTGCACGATATGAGCGAAATGATCGATGAACGCCCCGCCAGCAGCGTTTCGGGCTGGCTTTTTTTGCCTTTTTGGCTGGCGCTGGTTGGCGGTGCGCTGTGGCTGACGGCGGGGGCGGTGGTGTTGCGCGGGCAGCCGCCGTCAATCATTGGCATTGCGATGCTGGCGCTGGCGGTGTTTCTGGCCAAGGGCTTCATCGTCCTGCCGCCGAACATCGGCACGGTGTGCACCTTCTTCGGCCGCTATTCGGGCAGCCTGCGCACCGACGGCTTTTTCTGGATCAATCCTTTCTTCCAGCGGCTGCGCATTTCGCTACGCGTCAATAACCTGAACACGCCGACGCTCAAGGTCAACGACCGCGCCGGCAACCCGATCGAGGTCGGCGCGGTGGTCGTCTGGCGCGTGGCCGATACGGCGCGCGCGGCGTTCGATGTGCATGACTACATGACCTATGTCGCCATCCAGAGCGAATCGGCGTTGCGCGCAGTGGCCAGCGCGCGCTGGTACGACGGCGACGAGCAGGGGCGAAATTCGCTGCGCGGCGACCTCGATGCAGTGACTGCGGCGCTGCGCGAAACGATCCAGGAACACGTCGCGCTGGCGGGGATCGAGATCATCCAGGCGCGCATCGCGCATCTGGCGTATGCGCCGGAAATCGCCAGCGCCATGCTGCGGCGGCAACAGGCGGCGGCTGTCGTCGCCGCGCGCACGCAGATCGTCGAGGGCGCGGTAGGCATGGTGCGGCTGGCGGTTGAGAATATCGAACGCGACGGTTTCGTGCGGCTGGCTGACAGCGACCGCGTGCGCCTGGTCAGCAACCTGATGACGGTGCTGGTGTCGGACAGCGAGACGCATCCGGTCATTTCGGTCGACAAGGGCGCGTCCTGAGTTTTGAAAATCGGCCTGTTTTTGCCGTCGACCGCAACAGGTGGCCGGGAATTGCGTATAGTTCCCGGCACCCCGTCTTTCCCTGATTCCCTGACCACCTGAGCAAACGAGCAGCGATGGAAACCATCCGCATTCGCGGCGCACGCACCCACAATCTGAAGAACATCAACCTCGACCTGCCGCGCGACCGGCTGATCGTCATTACCGGGCTGTCCGGCTCGGGCAAGTCCTCGCTCGCCTTCGACACCCTGTATGCCGAGGGCCAGCGGCGCTACGTCGAATCGCTGTCGGCCTACGCCCGGCAGTTTTTGCAGCTGATGGAGAAGCCCGATGTCGACCTGATCGAAGGCTTGAGCCCGGCCATTTCCATCGAACAGAAGGCGACCTCGCACAACCCGCGGTCGACGGTCGGCACCGTCACCGAAATCCACGATTACCTGCGCCTGCTGTTCGCCCGCGCCGGCACGCCGTATTGCCCGGAACATGGCCAGCCGCTGGAAGCGCAGACGGTGTCGCAGATGGTCGACTCGGTGCTGGCACTGCCGGCCGAGACGAAGCTGATGATCCTGGCGCCGGTGGTCGCCAACCGCAAGGGCGAGCAGGTCGATTTGTTCGCCGAGTTGCGCGCCCAGGGCTTCGCCCGCGTGCGGGTCGACGGCACCGTCTATGAAATCGACGCCGTACCGAAGCTGACCAAGTCGCAGAAGCACAACGTCGATGTCGTCGTCGACCGGCTGAAGGTACGCGAGGACATGCGCCAGCGCCTCGCCGAGTCGTTCGAGACGGCGCTGCGCCACGCCGATGGCCGGGCCATCGCGCTGGAAATGGATGGCGACAAGGAACACCTGTTTTCCGCCAAGTTCGCCTGTCCGGTCTGCTCATATGCGCTGCAGGAACTGGAGCCGCGCCTGTTTTCCTTCAACAACCCGATGGGCGCCTGCCCGAAGTGCGACGGGCTTGGTGTCATCCAGTTCTTCGACCCCAAGCGGGTCGTCGGCAACCCGGCGCTGTCGCTGGCCGGCGGGGCGATTCGCGGCTGGGACAAGAAGAACCAGTTCTACTTCCAGATCATCGAATCGCTGGCGGCGCATTACGGTTTTTCGGTCGATACGCCGTTCAACGAATTGCCGGAAGATGTCCGCCAACTGGTGTTGTATGGTTCCGGGCGCACCGAAATCAATTTCCGCTACCTGAACGAGAAGGGCACGCGCTTTGACCGCAGCCATACCTTCGAGGGCATCATCCCCAATCTCGAACGGCGTTACCGCGGCAGCGATTCCAATGCGGTGCGCGAGGAACTGTCGAAATACATCAGCAACTCGGCCTGCCCGACCTGCAACGGCACTCGGCTGCGCACCGAGGCGCGGCATGTGCGGGTCGGCGAAAAGACACTGCACGAAATCAGCCGCCTGCCGCTCGGCGAGGCGCGCAATTACTTCAACTGCCTGACGCTGACCGGCGCCAAGGCGCAGGTGGCCGAGAAGATCCTCAAGGAAATCACCGCCCGCCTGAGCTTCCTGATCAACGTCGGGCTCGATTACCTGTGTCTGGAGCGCTCGGCGGAAACGCTGTCGGGCGGCGAGGCGCAGCGCATCCGGCTCGCCTCGCAGATCGGCTCGGGCCTGACCGGCGTCATGTACGTCCTCGACGAGCCGTCGATCGGCCTCCACCAGCGCGACAACGACCGCCTGCTGCAGACGCTGCGCAACCTGCGCGACATGGGCAACACGGTGCTCGTCGTCGAGCATGACGAGGATGCCATTCGCACCGCCGATTACGTCGTCGACATCGGTCCCGGCGCCGGCGTGCATGGCGGCGCCATCGTCGCCGAAGGCACGCCGGCCCAGGTCGCCGCCAATCCGGCTTCGCTGACCGGTGCCTACCTGTCCGGGAAGAAGTCAATTTCGGCCCCTGGCAGGCGTCGAGCGCAACAGGCCGATAAACAGCTCAGGGTGATCGGCGCCAGCGGCAACAATTTGAAGGATGTCACGCTCGACTTGCCCATCGGGCTGTTCACCTGCATTACCGGCGTCTCCGGTTCCGGCAAGTCGACGCTGATCAACGACACCCTCTACGCCGCCGCCGCCCGCCATCTCTACGGCTCGACCGGCGAGCCGGCGCCGTACAGGGAAATCGTCGGCCTCGATCTGTTCGACAAGGTGATCAACGTCGACCAGTCGCCGATCGGCCGCACGCCGCGTTCCAACCCGGCGACTTACACCGGCCTGCTGACGCCGATCCGCGAACTGTTCGCGCAGGTCCCGGAATCGCGGGCGCGCGGCTACGGGCCGGGGCGCTTCAGCTTCAACGTCAAGGGCGGCCGCTGCGAGGCCTGCCAGGGCGACGGCATGATCAAGGTCGAGATGCACTTCCTGCCCGACATCTACGTGCCGTGCGATGTCTGCCACGGCAAGCGCTACAACCGCGAAACGCTGGAGATCAACTACAAGGGCAAGAATATCCACGACATCCTCGGCATGACGGTCGAGCAGGCGCGCGAGTTCTACGACGCCGTGCCGGTGGTGGCGAGGAAGCTGCAAACACTGGTCGATGTCGGCCTCAGCTACATCACCCTCGGGCAGAGCGCGACGACGCTCTCCGGCGGCGAGGCGCAGCGCGTCAAGCTGGCGCTTGAGCTGTCGAAACGCGACACCGGCCGCACGCTGTACATCCTCGACGAGCCGACCACCGGCCTGCATTTTGCGGACATCGAAATGCTGCTCGCCGTGCTGCATCGGCTGGCCGACCACGGCAACACCATCGTCGTCATCGAACACAATCTCGACGTCATCAAGACGGCCGACTGGGTCGTCGACCTCGGGCCGGAAGGCGGCGACGGCGGTGGCCGGATACTGGTCGCCGGGCCGCCGGAGGCGGTGGCGAAACACAAGGCCAGCCACACCGGCCGCTTCCTCAAACCGCTATTGGAGAGAAAGCCATGAGCGCCGCAGAGTACAAGGGAAAAACCGGGCTGGTCCGGTTGTGGAACGCGCTCGGCTATTCGCGCGACGGGCTGGTGGCCGCCTGGAGGAACGAGGCCGCTTTCCGCGAGGAGCTTCTGTTGGCCGCAGTGGCCATTCCGCTGGCGCTTTTTCTCGGGCAGACGGGTGTCGACCGCGCCCTGCTGATCGGCAGCATCATTGTGATCCTGATCGTCGAGATTCTCAATTCGGCCGTCGAAGCCGTGGTCGACAAGGCGTCGCCGGAAAAACACGAACTGGCCAAGCGCGCCAAGGACATGGGCAGCGCGGCGGTACTCTTAAGCCTGATAAACGCCGCGGTGGTCTGGGCCTGCGTGCTGTGGCCGGCTGGCCACGCTTGAGCGGCCGACCCCCAGCACGGCAGCCAGGCCAAGGCTGATCGCCCAGGCCAGCCAGGCCGACCATAGCGTGTGCGAAAGGAAATGCCCGCCCTGAGCCTGGCGGGTCAACCCCATGAGCAGGCCGAGCAGAAGGGCGCCCAGGATGACACGGCGCGCAAGACGGGGCGAGTGGGTGTGCAGCGCCAGTCCGCCCGCCAGCCACATGAAGCCGGTGGCGGCGTGCGCCGCCGGGAAACAGCTGCCGCGCACGATGTCGGCCGGCATCGCTGCAAACAATCCAAGATAGGGGGCGAAACCGCCGAATTCGACGATTTCCCATGGGCAGTGACGGTTGGTGCCGAGCTTCAGCATGGCTACTGCCGCGGGGATCAGGAGCATGCCGAGCAGCGCCAGCGCGGCGTTGCGCCGCGGCAGCCAGGGCAGTCTTCCGCTCAGTCCCAGGAGGCAGGCCGCGGCCGCCAGCATGGCGCCGACGAGTACGGCGAATTTGAGGCCGTAGTAGACGACCGGCGCGAAGAGCCAGTGTTGGCGTAACGGAAAATCACCGAGCGCCGGGTCGTAGAACGGCCTGGCCAGCAGGCGGTCGAGATCGGTATTCTCGAAGCACAGCAGCAACGCGGCGGCGCTGAACAGCAGCAGCAGGCCGTGTCCGAGAAACCAGCGGCGCGTTAGCTGCCGGCTGGGTTCATTAGCCGTCAGTGCCATTTTTGCCGTGCTTCTCCATCAGCATCGCCGCCCCCTGGAAGTAGGCGATGGCTTCGTCGGCCAACTGCTGGTCGGTGTTGACCTTTTGCGCTTCCTTGCCGTCGGCGCTGACGCGGAAGGTCTCGATCTTGCGCTTCGGCTGCAGCACCGTGAGCAGGTCACCCTTCAGGTAGCCGATGTTCTGGTAGGTGGAAATCAGCGCCCGGCCCTCTGCGGGGGGCATGTGCAGGATGTCGCGACCGACGAAGCGGTCGTCGCCTTCGAGGCCGAGCAAGGCGAGCAGGGTGGGGGCGAGGTCGATCTGGCTGGCCAGGGTGTCGACGCGCTGCGGCGCCACCAGCTTCGGCGCATAGACGATCGCCGGGATGTGATAGCGATAGACCGGAATCTTGGTCTTGCCGGCGCTGCTTGCGCAGTGGTCGGCGACGAAGACGAAGATGGTGTTGTCGAACCAGGGCTTCTTCCTGGCCATCTCGATGAATTGGCCGACGGCGAAATCGGCGTACTTGACGCCGCCGGCGCGCTTGCCCGGTGAGGGAATGTCGATGCGGCCATCCGGGTAGGTAAAGGGGCGGTGGTTGGAGGTCGTCATGATGTGGAAGAAGAAGGGCTTGCCGGTGGCCGCCTCCTTGTCCAGATTGATCAGCGCCTGGTCGAACAGATGTTCGTCGGCGACGCCCCAGATGTTTTCGAACTTGACCAGCCCTTCCTGGAAGTTGGTGCGGTCGGTGACCTGGTAGCCCTGCGCGTCGAAATAACCGTTCATGTTGTCGAACATGCCGTAGCCGCCATACAGGAAATGCGGTGTCCAGCCGCGCGCTGCCAGCGTGCTGCCGAGCGTGTTCAGGTTGCTGACGTTGGGCCAGCGTACGACCGACATGCCTGGTTGCGGCGGCAAGCCGGCGGAGAGCGCTTCCAGCCCGCGCACGGTACGGGTGCCGGTGGCGTAAAGACGGGTGAATAGCAGACCTTCGCCGGCGAGACGGTCGAGGCTCGGCGTCAGGTTTTCGGTGTTGCCGAAAGCCGCCATGTACTCGGCTGACATGCTTTCCATCATGACCACGACGACGTTCGGCTGGTGCTGCGGCTGGTGGGCGACCTTCTGCAGCGGATTGCGGCTGGCGCTGACGTCGCTGTGCCCGGACAGGCGCCGCAGGTCGGCCATCACCTCGGCATCGGGGCGCGTGGCGTAGAACTGGCGGTAATCGAGCCGGTTCTGGCCGGCCGCCGCCACGAAGCTGCGCCAGCCGTTGTCGGCCAGTTCGTTGCCGTAGGCGTTGGCGGAATATTCCGGGGCGGTCAGCTTGTAGGCAGCGAACCAGGCGACGACGATCAGGCCGAGCGCCCAGCCCAGCTGGGCGCGGCGCCCCACGTTGCGGCTCGCCGCCGTCTGCAGCGGGCGGCGGAAGGCCCACGCCAACAGAATCGTCAGTACCACCAGGCCGCCGATGATGGTGCCGACCGGGTAGGACTCGCGGATGTTGCCGATCACTTCGGTGGTGTAGACCAGATAATCTACCGCGATGAAGTTAAAACGGGTGCTGAATTCGTCCCAGAACACGCCTTCTGAAACACCGACGAAGAGGAGCACGAACAGGTAGATGGCGAACAGCGGCAGGCGAAGATGCGCCCGCCAGCGGGTGGGGAGCAGCAGCTCGAACAGCACCCACGGAGTGGCGGCGGCGGCCGCCACCGGCAGGTCGCGCAGGCTGCCTAACACCAGCGGCCCGAGCAGGGCGGCGAACGGCTGCTCGCTGGCTAGCACCGAATGCGCGAGCATTGCCACGCGCGTTACGAAAAATACTGCGATTGCGGCGACCGTAGCCAGGCCCCAGACGCGCAGCGCGTACCCGTTCAAACCCCTGAAAATATTCATCGTCGACCATCATCGGCAAAAGTTGCCGCGAATTTAGTCGACCGCGCGTGAGGGTTTAGTGAGCTATTTGTGAGGAAATTGTGAGGTCAGAAGCGGTGGAGGCTGGCGCCGAGTTCCACCACGACCCGGGCGCCGCCCGTCGCCGCATTGCCGGCGCTCACCTGCCAGCCGCTGGCGGCGCAGACGTGCTGCACCAGCGCCAGCCCGAGACCATGCCGGCCGCGCGGGCCGGTATAGAAGCGGTCGAAGACATGCGCCAGGTCGGCCTCGGCGAAGCCCGGGCCGCAGTCGGCGACGACCAGCCGGCTGCCTTCCAGCGTGCAGGTGATTTCGCCCCGTTCGCTGTAGCGCAGCGCATTGTCCAGCAGGTTGCGCAGGACGAGGTCGAACAGGGCCGGGTCGGCGGCGACCGCGGAGCCTTCCGCCACCTCCAGGCGCAGGCTGACGGGCTTGCTGTTGGCGATCGTCAGGGATTCCCAGACTGCCGCAATGGCCGGGCGCAGGCGGATTTCCTCGAGCAGTGCCGGCCGTGCTTCGCGTCCGAGGAGCAGCAGGCTGTTGCCGAGGGCATTGATGCGGTCGACGCTGCTGATCATGCGATTTGCGCGGCGCGCGACGGAGGCCGGGGCGTCGGGCAGCGCCGCCAGCATTTCGGCGTCGGTGCGGATCGCCGTCAGGGGCGTGCGCAGTTCGTGCGACAGGTTGGCGGCAAAGGCCTGCTCGCGCGCCAGTGCCTCCTGCTGCCGCTGGCGGTAGCGGTCGAGCGCGTCGGCGATGGCCAGCAGTTCGCGCTCCATCCCCGCTTCCACCAGGGATGCGCCGCCCGGTTCGCCGACCCGTGCCGCCAGCCGTTCGAGACGACTGGCCAGCCCCCCGGCTAGGGCGTACCCGGCGAGCAGGACGACGAGGGCGAGCAGGACGCCGGCGCTGATAGTGATCAGCACCAGATCGCGCAGGCGCGCCTCGTGGTCTTCGACATCGTAGAGCAGGATGTAGCGCGCGCTGTCGTCTGCGCGGACGGCGACGTGAAACTCCCGCCCGTCGCGGATGATTTCGTGGTTGCCAACCGGCAGTGCGCTGACCTCGACGGGAATTTTCGCGGCCGGCGGGGCGCCTTTGGCGATCCGGTAAAGCTGCATGTCCGGCGTATTGGGGAAGGCCGATTCCGGTGCCGTCTGCCATACCGCCATGCTGTGGGCGATCTGCTGGCCGAGGATTTCCTCGATGAAATCTTCCTCCTTCTCCTCGAAGATCATCAGCATGGCCACCGCCTGCGCCATGATGGCGAGCAGCGTCAGCGCGGCGACGCCGGCAGCGATGCGCAGGCGCATGCTGGGCGCCACCCTAGCGGCTGACGAGCTTGTAGCCGAGGCCATGGACGTTGACGATTTCGACCGGCGCCGTTTCCGGCAGCGCCCGGCGCAGCGTGTGCAGCACGCTGCGCAGGTTGTCGCTCGATTCCTGGGCGCGTCCCCAGATGGCGACTTCCAGCTCGCGCCGCGAAAATACTCGTTGCGGCTGCTGCAGCAGCACTTCGACCAGCCGGATCGCCTTCGGCGGCAGGGCGAGCGTCTCGTCGCCGAGTGTGACCGACTGCGCCGCCGGATCGAAGGCCAGCGGGCCGAAGGCCAGCCGTTCCGCTACTGCTCGCCCGCCGGCGCGGCGCAGCAGGGCTTGAAGCCGGGCTTCGACTTCCTTGAGGGCGAACGGCTTGGCGAGATAATCATCAGCGCCGGCATCGAAGCCGGCCAGCTTGTCGTCGAGGGTGTCGCGTGCGGTCAACATCAGAATCGGCACGAAATTGCCGGTCGACCGCAAGCGGCTGGCCAGCGTCGCACCATCGCCATCAGGCAGGCTGCGGTCGAGAATCAGCGCATCGAATTCTTCCTGCCTGAGAAGCGCGTTGGCGGCCGTCAGCGACGGCGCGAAATCGCAGCGATGCCCGCAGCTTTCGAGAAAATCATAGAGGTTTTCGGCGATCGGCCGCTCGTCCTCGACGATCAGGATATGCATCAGATCGTCTCTTCCGCGACGATGACCCGGTTGCGCCCCAGGCGCTTGGCTTCGTACAGCGCAAAATCGGCGCGCTGCAGGGCAATCTCGATCGGGCAGTGGCTGGCGTCGGCGAGGCCGATGCTCAGCGTGACGCGTATCAGCAAGCCGTTAGGCAGCTGAATGTCGTGGTCGGCGAAACGCTGGCGGAAGCGTTCGACCAGAATGCGCGCCTGTTCGACGCTGCTTTCGGGAAAGAGGAAGGCGAATTCCTCGCCGCCGTAACGGCAGACCAGATCGGACTGGCGCACGCTGTCGGAGAGCAGGGCGGCAAAGGTACGCAGCACGGCATCGCCGGCGCCGTGGCCGTAGGTATCGTTGAGGCGCTTGAAGTAGTCGAGGTCGCCGAGCGCCACGGCGATCGGCCGGCCGTAGCGCTGGGCGCGCTGCAGTTCGGATTCGGCCATCAGCATGAAATGGCGCCGGTTGATGAGCCCGGTCAGGCCGTCGCGATTGGCCAGCAGTTCGAGCTCGCGGCGCGCCGCTTCGTTGCTGACCAGCGAGGCGTGCAGACGCTTGGTGGCTTCCTCGACGGCATGGATTTCGGTCAGGCGGACATCGGGGAATTCCGGCGCCGGCTGGTCGACACCGAGCGACGACAAGGTATGGTCGATGCGTTGCAGCGGGCGGATCAGGTGATGCCTGAGCAGCGCCATCATCAGCAGCAGGAAAACGCCGACCAGGACCAGTGCGCCGATCAGCTTGATGCGGGCCAGGCGCATGACTGCCACCATGTCGCCGAGGTCGTCGGTGGCCAGGCTCGCGCCCTGGACCGAGAGATCGTCCACCAGCAGGCTCAGGCGTCTGGAGTAATGCAGCCAGTCGGCATGGCGCGCCTTGAGCAGGGTCGGGTCCTGGCCGGCCAGGCGGCTCGTTTCGACGAGGAAGCTCTCGGTGTCGCGGGCGGTTTCCGCCGACTGCGGGTGGTCGAGGATGCTGGGGTGGCTGGCCACCAGCATGACGATGAACAGCGATTGCTGGCGCCCCTCGGGGGTGCCCGAAGAAAACAGGCGTTCGCCTTCCTGACGCAGCTGGTCGAGATTGCGCGCCAGGCGCTGGAAACGGATGATGGCCGGCACCGTCTCCTGTTGCAGGCGTTCCGAGGCTTCGAGGACGCGGTGCTGATCGAAGGCGAGAAGGGCGACGACGGCGCTGAAGAGCAGCGCGAAGGCGGTTGCCAGCAGGGCGAATGCCCGGTTGGCGCTGATGCGGTTGTGGTCCGGCGGGTTGGCCATGGCGTTCAATTGAGACCGAGCGGGAAATACTGGCGCACGATGCGCTGGAAGGTGCCGTCGGCGCGGATGGCGGCGATGGCGCGATTGACGGAACGGCGCAGTTCGTCCTGCTGTTTGGGCAGGACGATGTGCACCGAGCCGCCGAGGCCGCGGTCGGCAACCGCCGGCCCGACGAACTCCAGCTGTTGCGGGTTGTCGCGGCTGAGCAGGGCGTAGGCGTTGAGGATCGGCAGCAGGGCGAAGTCGGCGCTGTCGTCGCGCAGCGCGTTGATGGCGCCGACCGGCGTTGGGGTGACGATCACGGTCAGACCACGTTCGCCAGCAATACGCTGGAGGAAGGCGCGCTGCTGCGAGCCGTCGACCGCTATCACGCGGGCGTCGCGCAGGTTGTCGAGTGTCACCGCTTGGCCCAGTTTGCCGGCGAAGGTCTTGGCTGCGGCGGGCGAGCCGACCAGGCGCGACGATGAATGCCAGATTGCATCGCTGTAGGCGACTTGCAGCTCGCGTTCCGGTGAGCGTAGAAAATTGCCGAAACCGATATCGAAGCGCCGGCTTTCGATACCCGGCAGGATTTCGGCGACGGTAACGTAGTGCACGCTGCAGCGGGCATTGATGCGGCGGCAGATTTCACGCGCGATGTCTTCATTCAAGGCAACCATTTCGAAGCCGGGCATGTCGCTCGGAAGAGCCTGGCCCTGCATCGCGACCTGCGCCGGGTCCTGGACCCCGACCGCAACCACGAGCTCGGCGGCGTGCACCAAGCTGCAACACCAGCCGGCGATCAGGAGCAGGGTACGGAAAACCGCCATCAATGAACCCGGAACGGCAGAAATTGCGAGTTGATCCGCTCGTAGACGCCGTTGCGCTTGATGCGATCCAGCGCGTTGTCGACGGATTCCTTGAGTTCCGGGTGACGCGGACTGATGCCGAACGAGGCGTTGCCAATCAGTTCCGGTACCTTCATCACCGTCGAACTGAGACCAAGGTTCCGGAAGTCCTTGTGGTTCATCAAGTTCAGGCTGGTCGCCATGGGGATGATGGCGGCCTGGGCGACGCCGGCGATCAGCGGCAGGCCGAGTTCGCCATTGGTCGGGACGGCGACGGTATCCCAGCCCTGCTTGCGGGCATAGCTTTCCTGCGCCGAGCCCTTGACCACGGCGATGCGCAGTCCGCGCTCGCCGGGCATGACTCCGGGTTTCGCGAACCACAGGGAAACCGAGCGGAAATAGGGGAGGGCGAAGAGGATCCTGGCTCGCCGTTCGGGTGTGTCGAGCAGGCTGACGGCGGCGATGTCGAATTCACCGCCGGCCAGCGAATCGACGACACGCTCCAGCGTCGTTACCTGCAGGTCGCAGCGCACCTGCATTTCGTCACAGACCGCGCGGATGATCTCGATGCTGAAGCCGGTCAACTGGCCATCGGCATTGCGAAAGGCCATCGGTGGCGAGTTATCCAGCACGCCCACCCTGAGCACCTGTTGGGCCGCGTACACCGGTAGCACGCCGAGGACGAGCGCGGCGACGATACAGGCGAAAGTGAGGCGCAGGCGGGACGACATTTTCCGTTCTTGGCGATGTTTTCAGACCAGTATAGCCGAAGCCTATGTCCTGTCGTTGACCGGCGACAACGCTTTCCGGAGTCATGGAAGCTCCACAAGAACACCCTGCAGCGGGAAGAAAATCGCCAGCCGGAGCGGCCGCGCGTCGGCTGCGAACAGGCTGGCGTACCGTTCCAGTTGCGAGCGGTATTCGGCAGCCCGCGCCGCGAGAAAGGCTTCCTGGTCGGCGGTAGGGGCGCGGATCGTCTTGTAGTCGACGATCCAGCGGCAGCCGTCGGCAACGAAAATACGGTCGATTACGTGGTTGACCGCAACTGCCTCGCCGTCGCGGGTGTCGCGGCTCGACCAGGCCTGTTCGGCTGCTGCCTCGTTCTGCTGCGCCAGTACCCAGCGTCCAGCGTTCGATTCCAGCGTTCGGCACAGGGCGCTGACCACGGTGCCGGCGCCCTCGGCAGCGTCCGCAGCGGTGTGTCCGGCCTGCACCAGCCAGCGCCGGTAGGCGGTTTCGAGGGGAAGGATGCGTTCGGACGACCAGTTTTCCAGCCCGTCGTTGGCGATCAGTTCGAGACAGCGATGGACCAGCGTCCCGACCGAGGCATCGAGCGCCAGGCCGCCTTCGGCTGTGTCGAGGTCGACCGGGTTATCGGCCGGACGCGGGCCGCCGGGGATTTCGCGCAAGGCTTCCGGCAAGCCTATTTCGCGCAGGCGAACCAGTGGCGGAACGAAAGTCGCCGGATCAATGGCGCCGCCAGAGGGCTTGGCGGCTTCCAGTCCGGCCAGCGCGCCGACAAATACCGACTGCGCGACACCCGGCCACAACAGTTTGAGCAGCGTGCCGTTGGCCGGCGGTTTCAGGCCGTCGTCCTTCTTTTCATCCGCCGCCGCGACGCCGACCAGATGCAGCCGGCGGATGGCGCGGGTGGCGGCGACGTAGAGCAGGCGCTCGTCCTCATGCGCGGCGCGTTCGGCTTCGAGCTTTTTCAGGTAATCGTAGGCGGCCGGCTCGCCGTTGCCGGCGCCCTTTTGTTTCATCGGCGCGACCAGCAGGTGTTCGTCGCCATCGGCGCCGGCCACTTCGTCCCACAGCAGCAGGCTGCTGTCGTTGCCACCGGTTTCGCGATGCAGGCCGGGCAGGATCACGGTGTCGAATTCGAGGCCCTTGGATTTGTGCACGGTCATCATCTGCACCGCGTCGCCGAGCGGATCGGACGGCGCGTAGAGCTCGGCGGCGTGGGCGGCCAGCGTTTCAGCGCTGAGGTTGCGGGCGGCCACCAGCTTGTCGACCAGCTTGAAGAAGGCTTCGACGTCGTTCAATGCCTCCGGCGCCTCCAGGCAGCGCGGCCCGCCAAGCATCAGCCAGACGCCTTCCAGCCAGCGCCGCGGGTGCTGGCGGCCGCGACCGGCGAAGGCGGTTTGCAGCACCGCCCGAACATGCAGCAGGCGTTGCCGGCCATCTTCGGACAAGCCCGCAACACGGGCGTCGTCCTGCATCAGTTCCCAGATCGTCTGCTTCTTGTTGTCGGCGGCCAGCGCGTGCAGGTCGGCCAATTTGAGGCCGCACCACGGGGCGCGCAAAAGCGCCAGCCAATGGACGCGGTCGGCGCGGTGATGCAGGGCGCGGAACAGGGTCAGCAAGTCCTGCACATGCTGGCGGCCATCCAGCCCTTCGATATCGACTGCCTGGAAACGCAGTTCCGGCGCGCTACGGCGGATTTCGGCGACGAGCGCGTCGAGATGGCTGCGGGCGCGGACCAGCACGGCGATCCGTTCGTCCGGCGCTTCGCGGCGGGCCTCGCGGATGATGGCCAGGACGCGGCGGGCTTCTTCGCCGGCTGAATCGCTGCCTTCGCGCTCGATGACGGGATGGACCTCGACGCCGCTATCGGCGCGCGCCGGCCGGGTGGCGGCCGATTCGGCGTAGCGCACGGCACCGGCCTCGGGGCTGTCGGCAGCCGGGAAAATGCTCGGGAAGGCCGTATTGACCCAATCGACGATGCCCGGATACGAGCGGTTGTTGCGGAACAGGCGCAGGTGAGCCAGCCGGATGTCGCCGATGCCGCGCTCGCGGACGCGCAGGAAGAGCCCGACGTCGGCCTTGCGGAAGCGGTAGATCGACTGCATCGGGTCGCCGACGACGAACAGCGTCCGGCCGTCGTCCGGCATCCAGCCGCGGGTCAGTTTTTCGATCAGGCCGACCTGGCTCGGGCTGGTGTCCTGGAATTCGTCGACCAGCAGGTGGCGAATGCGGTAATCGAGCGCCTGCGCCAGATCGGTTGGCGCCTCGTCGTCACCAAGCGCCAGCCCGGCGCGGGCGGCGATTTCGATGAAATCGACCTCGCCGGCCTCCTGGAAAGCCAGCCACAATTGCCCGGCGGCCAGCCGCAACAGGCGCGAGAAGCATTCGACGGTGGCCCATTCGCCGTCGCTCAATTCCGGGTAAGGCAGCCTGACCAGCATGGCCAGCGCCTCTTCCAGACCGGCGATGCCGCGCAGCTCGGCGAGCAGTTCGAGCATGGTTTTTTTCTGGTCGCCAAATTCCTTGTCGGCCGGGAAGCCGATGCGTTTGTCGACCGTCTTACGCAACGTCCCGGTGCCGGTCAGCAACAGGCCGGCGACCGCCTGCCACTGCGGCAAATCGGCGATGGCTGCGGTCAACGGCAAATTCCAGGCAAAAATGGGGTCGAGCAGGCCCGGCACATTGGCGGCCGCGAAGCGGGCCAGCGGCATCAGCAGCGACTGGATACGACGGTCGAGCAGGACGCCAACCGTCGCCAGATCGCGCTCAATCAGCGCCGCAAAACCGGACTCAACCTCGGCCTTCATCGCCCCGCTTTCGATGCGCGAGGCGTGGTGCAGCCACTGGTCGCGTCGGCCAAGCATGGCGATCAGCAGCTTTTCCAGCCGACCGGCGTTGTTATCCATGAAGGACAGCGCCGCGGCGACGACCTCGGCATCTGGCGTCGTCGCCTCGACCATTTCCAGTGTCCGCCGGGCTGCCGTCGCGTAGTGCGCCTCGGCATCCTCGCTGACCCCGGGCTGGCTGCCGAAGCGGCTGAGGTAGGGCATCTGCCGCGCCAGGCTGGCGCACAGCGCATCGAGCGTCGTGATGCGCAGCCGGCCGGGGTGGCCAAGCAGCCGCCAGCCTTGCGCGGCATCGTGGGCCAGCACTTTGCTCGCCAGATCGAAGGTCAGCTGCTTGTGCGGCTGGTCCGGCATTTCGCAGCGCGCCGCCCGCTCCAGGCTGCCGAGGATGCGGTCGCGCATCTCGGTCGCCGCCTTGTTGGTAAAGGTCAGCGCCAGCACTTCTTCCGGGTTCTCGACCACTGTCAGCAGGCGCAGGTAACGCTGCGTCAGCAATTCCGTCTTGCCGGCGCCGGCTGGGGCCTCGACGATGAACGAGGCGAGTTCCAGTGCCCGCTGGCGGGCGGTTTCGTCCTCTTTCAGGCGGTCGACCGGAGCAATCACTCGTTTTCCCCGGCTACGGTTTGCGCCAGCAGGCGCCGGCGCTCAGGCAAACGCAATAGTGGCAACACCTCGCAGTACTGCAGCGCCTTTTCATCAGCGAACATCACGCCCGCCTGTCCGGCCTTCACTTCCTTCGCCACGGCATGCAGCCGTTCGCGCCAGTGGGTGATGACGGCAATCCAGTCGGGAAATTCGGCGGGGTCGAAGATTTTTTGTTTGTCGTCACCGATGCCCTGGACGCCGGGCAGGATGTCCTTTTCGTCGGCGACACCGGCGAACGCGGGCTTGTCGAGCAGAACCTTGGCGAAGACGACGGCGGCCACTTCGTCATTTACCAGCGCGGCGTAGATCGGCAGTTGCGGTTCGGTGATGCGCTGCCCGGCCCAGTTTTTAGTGTCGACTGTGGCGCCGGTCTTGTAGTCGATGATGACCTGACGGCCATCGGCCAGGCGATCGATACGGTCGACGATCATCTTGACCTTGATTTCCTCGATCTCGACTTCGGCCGGTTGTTCGCAGGCGATGACGTCGAAGGCCAGCCCGCGCCTGCTTTCCAGCGCCAGCCAGACGTCAAGCAGCTTTTCCAGGCGCGCCGCTTCGAGTTCGCGAAAGCGGGCCGCCAACGTGACGCGGCGCTTCAGTTCAAAGCTTTGCAGGGCTTTGGCGACCGCCTCGGCGATGGCCTGCTGGCGGTTCGCTTCGTCAAGGGCGGCGAGCGTTTCCGAAGACCGAACCGCTGTCCAGAAGGCTTCCAGCGCTTCATGCACCAACGTGCCGCGCGCTGCCGGGTCGAGCCCTTCGACCGGCTCGTCCATCGCCTCGCCGCCGAGCCGGTACTGGTAGTAGGCCCAGGCCGGGCAGATGGCCTGGGCGCGCAGCAGCCAGCTGCCGCCGGAGACTTTCTCGCCTTCGGCGACCGGCGGGGCCATGGCGTCCTCGATCAGATCGCAGGCTGATGCGGCTTCGCCGGCCAGTTGCCGGGCCAGCGTCTCGACTTCGCCCGGTGTTTCGTCGGCTGCCGGAATGCCGGCGATCAGCGGGCTGGGCCGCAGCACACGGTTGCCGTCGGCCTGCGAATACGAAAACGTCACTTCCGGCGCCGACAGCGACAGACGGGCATGAACGCGCTGGGCGAAGTCGAGTTCGACCTCGGCGCTGGCGTGGGCAGCCCCGGCGGCGCGAAGCAATTCGGCCGGTAGCAGCGGGTTCGGACGCGGCGGCGGCGGCCACAGGTCGTCGTTCATGCCCATCACCCACAGGGCGTCGAAACCGAGGCCGGCGCTTTCGAGCACGCCGAGCACCTGAATGGCGGGTTGACCGCGCGTTTCCGGCTGGAACAGGCGTTTCCGGCAGAGCTGTGACAGGCGGCGTGCCGCTTCGGCAAAAGCCACGGGGCCGAGCAAGGCGTCGTGCTGGCCGAAACCGTCGAGCACTTCGCCGAAGGCGCGGGTGGCCTGGAATTCGTGGCTGGATAGCGGGCGGTCGCCGGGCCAGCCGACGGCTTTCAGGCAGTTGCGAAAGACACCGGCCCATTGCCCCGGCAGCAGCTTGCGGGTGGCGGCGCCGGCCGTTTCGCCAAAGGCTGCGAGGGCCGCCACGGTTTGCGGGCAGAGCGGCGGTTCGAACTCCGCCAGACGGCCGGCCAGGCGAATCAGCGCTGGCAGGGTCGTGAAGTAGGGCAGGTCGCGGCGCAATGCGGCATCCAGCCGCGCCCGGCCATCGGCTTCGCCAGCGGTCGCCGACCAGCCGCCGGCCAGCAGCAGTTCGGAGAGGCGGCTCTGCTCGACCTTGGCGCGGCCGCTGCCGAGCGCCAGCAGATCGAGCGCGACACGGATCAGCGGCAGGTCGGCCAGCGCCCGGCCGAGCGAGAAGTTGAAGCAGCGCGGCACTTCGGCGGCATCGGGGCGGATCAGCGCCGGGTGCAGGGCATCGTCGAGCAGGAACTCCAGCCGGTCGCGGACGCCGGCCAGATCGGGGGCAACGATGCCGAGCCGACAGGCCGGGTTGGTCGCCAGTTGCGCCTTGGCCCAGGCGACGACGGCGGCGCATTCGGCATCGACATCGGGGCAGGCGAGGACCTGCCGATTGCTGCGGTCGACTGCTGTTTGGGGTCGATTTTCAACGGTAACGCCACGCGCCGTCAGTGCCGCCATCAAGTCATGGTCGAGCGGCGTGTAGCGGTCGAAGCCGGCGAAGGCGATGGTTTTTGGCAGCGAGAAGTGGCCTGCCTCGATCAAGGCGATCAGTTGGCGGTGCAGGCCCGCCACATCGATCCAGGCGCTGGTCCGGCAACGTCTTGCAAATTCTGCCTGCCAGCCGATGAACAGCTTCGCTTCATCGGAAAGCTGGTGCTCATCCGGCTGCAGCTTCCAGATGCGGCATAGCGCGTGCGCTTCGGCTGCAGAGGCGGCCATGCCCTGGATGTCGAACAGGGGTGACGACGATTCGGGCAGGGAATCGGCGATGACCTTTTCCCACGACAGCAATTCGGCGAAGGGATCGAGCGCCTGCGGCAGGATTGTCGCACCGCTCAGCAAGGCCTCGTCGGCCAGGGTCGCTAGCCACTGGGCGATGGTCAGTGCCCGCGGCGTCTGCCAGACCTCGGCACCGGCCGGCGCCGCGGCGCGCAGGGTCTGGGCGAGGCGGGCGGTGGCGCAGAGGATCAGGCGGTCGGCCAATCCGGCAGGGTCAGTTGACCGGCGGACGGGCAGGTTGCGCGGGCTTGGCCGGCATGGCGGGAGCTGCCGCCGGCATTGCCGGTTGCGCCGCCGGGGCGGGCGTTGGCGGTGGGGCCGTCTTGGCCGGGGCGGCGGGCCGAGCGGGTTGCGCTGGCGCGGCGGGCGCTGGCTTGGCTAGGTCAGTTGCAGGCGCTGCCGGGTGAGCCGGTGTCGCGGGTACTGCCGGCTTCGCCTCAGCGGTGTGCGGCATCGCTGGTTTCGCCGGCGTGGCGGGATGTGCCGGAGATGCCGCAGGCGCTGGTGCGGCCGGCTTCGCCAGTGCCTTGGGTGACACCGGTGGCTGGGTTGCGGCGGCGGGTCGCGAAGCGCCGCTGACCATCACGTCGCCGCGGATATCCTTGAGCGTCGCCGGGCCGATTCCCGGGACGTTCTGCAGATCATCGACCGATTTGAACGGGCCGTTCTTCTGCCGGTAATCGACGATGGCCTGCGCCTTAGTCGGGCCGATGCCCTTGAGGCTGTCCAGTTGTTCCGGGCTGGCGGTGTTGATGTTGATCTGGGCCAGCGCCAGGCTGGTCCATAGCAGCCAGGCGGCGAGTGCGAGCAGCAGGTTTCTGATCATGGCGATCTCCGGTAGTGGAACTTATTGTGCCGCGGGTGCGGCGGGCGTGACAGGGGCAGGTGGGGCGGGCGGTGTGACAGACACCAGCATCGCCTCCTCGTAGGTGGCGGCGATCTGGTCGCCGACGCGGATGTCCTTTAGCAATTCCTTGTCCTTGATGACCAGATCGACGCTGCGCTGTGGACCGCGCAGGGTGATCGTGCCGGCGGCGGCATCCACGGCGGTGACATCGGCAAGCACCTTGACCGTACGGCTCTTGCCGGCGGCGGGTTTCTCGCCGGGCTTGGCGGCGACCGTCTGTTCGGATTCGACGCGTTCGCGCAACCGGCCACCACCCTTCTTGAGTTCGAGACCGAGGGCGGCGATGTAATTCAGCGTGACGAGGTCACCGACCTTGATCTGCTTGAAATTCTTGATCTGCGGGCCGGCGGCGAAGGTCAGTTCGTTACCCGAGCCGCCCTTGATCGTCAGTTCGCGCTTGTTCTTGTCGATGGCAGTGACGATGCCCTGCAGTTCGACGGCTTCCGCGATGGTCGCGGCCCCCTTTTCCTTTTCGACGAGGGTGGCAGACTTCGGCGGTTCCTGCGCGGCGGCAATGGCCGGCAGGGTGGCGATCAGGGCAGCGAGCAGCAGGGAACGGGGTTTCATTGCGTATTGCTCCTTGGGTAAGGTACCGATTATGCCAGCGAACTGTGCGGGGGGCGGCTAGGGAATGCCGATGTTCAGGAAGAAGTTGGAGGCGCCGCTGGTCGAGTAGCCGAAGCCGAGATAGGCCGGGCCGAACGGCGTTTCGCCACCGAGGTAGATGGCGGCCGAGTTGAGGATGTTGGTGCCGCTGAGATTCGTCTCGGTGTAGAAGGTACCGACATGGGCACCTTCGAGAGCGAAGCCGAGACGCATGTCACCGCGCAGGCCGATCGGGAATGTCCCGATGATCTGCTCGGCACGGACGCCGGCATAGGTTATTTCGTCGCCGAGAATCTGGCCTCGGGCAAATGCGCTCATGTTCAGGAAGCCACCCAGCCTGCCGGCGCTATAGAACGGGAGTTGTCCGCGCGGGGAGCCGACATAGTTGGCGCGCCCGGTGATCACCGTCTTGCCGAGCGAGAATGCGCCCTCCACGTCGATCTCGGCGCGCGCGAAGCCGGCTTCGTTGGAATCGAAATAATCGAGCTTCGTCCTCCAGCCCTGGGTGGCGAAGTACAGCCGGTTCAACTGGTCGAGTGAGAGTTTGGCGTTCCAGCCGGAGTAGGAGGTCTCGAAATTTGGCAGCTGCGAAGAGCCAATGTCGCGGTCGAAAGTACGGCTTTGCTCGATCCAGCCCAAGCGCGCCTGGCCGAGCGTGCCGAAATTCGTGCCGGCCGAGAGGGCGAACGCAGTACCCGAGTTTATATATTGGGCGACGCGCTTGTTGTCCTGAAAAACGTTCTGCTGAACCCGCTCATATTTGACGGCTGCCTCGACAAAGAAACGCTGTGCCGGATCAAGCGGCTGATAAAAATCGAGCCCGGCGCCGAGATTGCTGCCGATGCCCACGGTTGCCAGTATTTCGGCGCCGAGATCGTTGATAAGAGTTTTTTGATAGGCGGCGCGCAAGCCGAAGCTGGAGCCCTGGTTGGAGTCGGTGTCCAGGTTCAGCGCAAAGCGCAGGTAGTCGGGGCCCCAGCTCTTTTCGACGGGGAGAATGCGCAGGATGTTGCGGTCGCGTTGGGTCAGCAACTGGTAGTCGACACTCTGGTAAAAGCCGTCGCCATAGATGCGCAGAACATCGCGGTCAATGTTGGACGTGGCGAGTTGTTCGCCCGGCTTGATCGTCAGCTGACGTTCCACCATCGCCGGATTGACCCGCTTCAGGCCGGCGATCTCGATTTCGTCGATGGTGGGCTTCGGCTTGTAGCTGCGATCGATCGGTTCCCGCCACTGGGCATATTGTGCGGCACTGGTGCTGAGCCTGGCCAACTGATCGCGCACCGCTTCGGTAGCGGCGCGCCCGCGGTCGGCCGCTTCGGCGTTGCGGCTGAAGTTGGCTGCGCTGATCGTTCCGAGGTCGGGCTTGATGTAGATGTCGGTCGGCTTCAGTGTGGCCAGCGAACGGGTCACGTTCTGCTCGGTGAGGATGTTGACCATCTGCGCCGAGATGGTGAGCAGCGAACCGACGCTGTCAGCGGGCAGCAGCGGCGAGCCGACGTTGACCGCGATCACGATGTCGGCATTGCAGCGTTCCCTTGCTTCGCCGATCGGCACGTTGTCGACGAGTCCGCCATCGACCAGCTTTCTCCCGTCGCGCGTGGCCGGCGCGAGCAGGCCGGGGACCGACATGCTGGCCCGCATGGCCGTGGTCAGGCTGCCTTCGCGCATCACGACGCGCTCGCCGTTGCCGATGTCGGTGGCGATGAGCGACACCGGCAGCGGCAGCTTCTCGATGACGCGTTCGGTCCGGTTGGCGCCGACCAGTTGATTGAAAAAGAGCTTGATCTTGATCCCGTCGACGACCCCGGGCGGGAATCTGACCCCGTCGCTCGAAACGCCGAGTTCCGAGCCGGGAATGAAACGGCGCAGCGTTTCCTTGTAACGGTAATTGACCTCGGAAAAATCGGGGATGTCGCTGAACATGGTATCCCAGTCCGCCTCGGCCATTTCCTCCCGCATCATCGCCGGCGACAGGCCGGAGGCATAGGCACCGGCGATCAGGGCGCCCATGCTGGTGCCGGCAATGCAGTCGACCGGAACCTTGAGCTCTTCGAGAACTTCCAGCACCCCGATGTGCGCCGCGCCGCGGGCACCGCCGCCACCGAGCACGAGGCCGACTTTCGGGCGGCTGGTATCGGCCATGGCCTGAACGCTCAGAGCGAGAGCGAGCGAGGTGGTGGCGAGAAGGCGCAGGAATGGGGGCATGGAAGTTTTCATTTTTGGACTAGCTAAAAAAAAACCCCGCGCGAGCGGGGTTTTCGATGAAGCGCGGAGGCTTACTTGGTGCCGATGACTTCGATGTCGGCGCGGCGATCCGGCTGCAGGCACTCGATCAGAGCCTTGGACTTGACCTTGCCCTTGCACTTGTCGCCGGTGACCGGCTGGGTCAGA
>Ga0209507_1001148_pt1 | contig 22257 bp, 19 predicted proteins | sample AD_UKC028_MetaG_FD_184414 | JGI IMG/M metagenome (GOLD analysis project Ga0209507, IMG submission 184414) | Active sludge microbial communities of municipal wastewater-treating anaerobic digesters from USA - AD_UKC028_MetaG (SPAdes) (version 2) | ecosystem: Engineered > Bioreactor > Anaerobic >...
CGTTGCCGCTGATCTGGTATTCGGACTCGGCGGTGGCAGCCGACACCACCATCATTTCCATCAGTGTCAGGGTGCCGGTCTTGTCGGAGCAGATGCGCGAGACCGACCCCAGGGTTTCAACGGCGGGTAGGCGGCGGATGATCGCGTTGCGCTGCGCCATGCGCTGGACGCCGATGGCCAGGGTGATCGTGATCAACGCCGGCAAACCTTCCGGAATCAGCGACACGGCAATGCCGACGATAGCCTGGAAGAGTTCGACGAAATCCATGTCCATGACCCAGTGGCCATAGGAAAACACGGCGACCGCGACCACGGCGACAACGCCGGTGATCATGTAGCCGAGATTCTTGATCTGGCGCAGCAGCGGTGTTTCGAGGGCGCTGACATTGGCCAGCAACTGGTTGATCTTGCCGAGCTCGGTCTCGCTGCCGGTGGCGACGACGACGCCGCTGGCGCGACCGGAGACGACCATGGTCCCCGAAAAGGCCATGCACTCGCGGTCGCCGACGGTCGATTTTTCCGGCACCGGATCGGTGATCTTTTCCGCCGGCACCGATTCGCCGGTCAGCGCCGCCTCTTCGGTGCGCAGGTTCTTGACGTCGGTCAGGCGCAGGTCGGCCGGTATCTTGTCACCGGATTCAAGCAGTACCACATCGCCCGGCACCAGTTCTTCGGCCGGGGTCATGCGCGTTTCGCCGCCGCGCAGCGTGCGTGCTTCGGCGGACAGCATGTTGCGGATCGAGTCGAGCGCCTTTTCAGCCTTGCCTTCCTGGAAAAAGCCAAGCAGCCCGTTGAGAATCACCACGGCGAAAATGATCCCGGCATCGAGCCACAAGCTCAACATCAACTTGGTGAAGCCGGCACCGAGAAGCACGTAAACGAGGATGTTGTTGAACTGGGCGAGAAAGCGCACGAACGGGCCGCGCGTTTTGCCTTCCGGCAGGCGGTTGGGCCCGTATTTCTGCAATCGGTGCTGCGCTTCGCCGGTATCCAGTCCCTGATCGAGGCTGGTGGCAAGTCGCTTTGCGACTTCGTCGGCAGGAAGCGCATGCCACATCGTGTCGTCTACGGTCGGGGTATTCACAGTAGTGGCATCCATTTCATTACTCCGTTGTGACTCGGGCCGCGTCATGCGGTTGAGCGGGGGTGGAAATGTCAGGCAAACCAGGCAGCACGAGATTCCGGCAAAGCTGCCGGATTGTCAATTGTGGTGTTCCGCGGTCGACACGCATTTTGGCTCGAAATTCGTTGTCCAGTCGCCGATCGTCCGTCTTGATCTTCAGCGCAGGCGGAAACGGACCGGCAGCAATGCCTCGCGTGGCGCATCGGCAGGCAGCGAGCGCAGTGAACGGACGGCGCGCAGCGCCGCATCGTCGAGGATCTTGTGGCCGCTGCTTTCTTCGACGCGCGCTGCGCTGACATGCCCGGCTCCGTCGATGATGATGAGGACCAGCACCTCGCCCTCAATACTCCGGGCGATGGCTTCCTGCGGATAGAACAGTCCGCTGGCATTGAGCTTGTTCAGGTGCTGGCTGGCCGCCTGGGTCCAGGTTTTTGTGACTTTCTGGGGCATTTCGCGCGGCGCGGGTTTTTTCTCGGGCGGCGGCCTTGGCGCTGCAACAACCGGTTTTTGTTGTTCGGGCAAGGTCAGCGGCGGGGGCGGTGGAAGCGGTGCGGCTTCCGGGGCAGGCGGTGGCGGGCGCAGCGTCGCGACAAGCGGCGGCCTGGGGGGCGGTGCACGGTGTGTCGGGGCAAGCAGCGCCACGACGAAAGGCAGCAGGTGCAGCAGCAGTGACGCGATCAGGGCCGTGAACAGAGGCGGAAATCGGTGTGGAACTTGCCGATATCCTTTTTTTTCTATCGTGAGAAAATGCGGGCTGGCCAAGGGAGATGAATGCGCTGATGAAGGCAGGTCGAGGAAGACAACTGCTGGTAATGATAATCGGGATAGGGCTGGCATTGCCGGTTTATGCCCAGTTCTGGTCGCGCGACCCGGCGGACTTGCCGACGCCGACAGCCTTCGTGACCAATCTCGAACTGGGCGACATCGACCAGGCCAGGACTTGGCTCGATGCCGGTCTGGACCCGGATTTCATGGGCAGCCGCATCGGTTCCGGTCTGATGATTGGCGCCTGGGAAGGCAATATCGACATGATGCGGCTGTTCATCTCGCGCGGCGCCAACATGAACCGGATGAACGCCAACGGCGAGACGGCGATCATTCTCGCTGCCTGGCGCGGCAAGCTCGAGGCAGTCAAATGGCTGGTCGAGCGCGGAGCGCGCATCAACGCGCCGCCGCGTCAGTGGTCGCCGCTGCACTACGCGGTTTTCGCCGGCCAGCGCGAGGTCGTCAATTATCTGATGGCCGAGGGCGCCGACATCAACGCCCTGAGCACCAATGGTTCCAGTGTGCTGATGATGGCGATCTACGAAGGGCGCGAGGATCTGGCGCGCCTGTTGATCGAGAAAGGCGCCGAGCGCGCTTTCAAGAACGATTGGGGCGACGGCGCGCTGGAATGGGCGATGCGCTACAACCAGCTGGGCATCGCGCGGATGATCACCAATCCCGAAGAATTCAACATCGCCGTCAGCAAGCCCAAGGAAACCTGGGGGGAGCCAACCCGTTCGCTGCGCATGTCGAAACAGCTCGAAGAGCTGATGGATATGCGCGAAAAGCTGGTCGACCGTGGCGAATCGACCGCAGCCATTGACAAGCGGATCGCCCTCGAACGAGTACGCGTCATGCGCAGCGAATCCGAGCGACCGGCGGCACCGCAACGGGCGGTAACCATGGAAATCACGGCCAGCCGCAAGGCGCCGCAGGCGCAGTCGGCCAAGATCATCCATGACGACAAGGGCAAGGCCGTCAGCCAGAAGGTGCCGGCTAACGGCACGCAGGCCAAGACCGTGAGTAAAGAGAAATCCAGGGAAAAGCCGAAGGAACAACCAAAGGAAAAGGCGAAGGACAAGCCCGCCAAGAACTGATTACTGGTCGAGCGGCCGGTCGCGCACTTCGGGCAGGAACAGCAAGCCAACGATGGAAGCCAGGATCAGCAGTCCGGTCGGGTACCAGAGGCCGGCCAGCGGGTCGCCGAAATGCAGGCCCAGCCAGGTGACCATGAACGGTGACATGCCACCGATCCAGCCGGCAGCGAGGTTGTGCGGTAGCGCCACGGCGGTGTAGCGGGTGCGCGCCGGAAACAGTTCGGGCAGCGTCGCCGTCTGCGGGCCGGTGATGCAGGCCAGCGGCACGACGAGGACGAGCAGCAGGGCGACGATCATCGTCGTATCGGGTACCGGCAGCGAAGCGTAGTGCAGCAGGCCCTGAAAAACCGGGAAGATCGTCAGTGCACCGCTGATCAGGCCGGCCAGCAGCACCGGCCGGCGGCCGATTTTGTCGGACAGCCAGCCGCAGAAAAGCGTCGCCGGAAACAGCGCGACGGTGGCGATGGTGACCAGCGCCCCGGCCTGCGCCGGCGGCAGGTTCGTCACCGTCTTCAGGAAAACGCCGGTATAGACCTGGGCGGAAAAGAAAAGCAGCGAGCCGCCGGCCGAAATGCAGAAGAACAGCAGCAGCATGCGGCCCAGCGTGTGGCGGTCGCGGAAGCATTCGCGCAGCGGCGCCTTGGCCAGACCGTTCCGTTCGCGCAACTTGCTGAAGACCGGTGATTCGTGCAGGTTCACGCGGCTGCGGATCGAAATGGCGAGCAGCAGCGCCGAAACCAGGAACGGCACGCGCCAGCCCCAGGCGCGGAAATCGGCATCGCTCAATAGCGATTGCAGGACGATGATCTGCAGCGTCGACGCCATCATGCCGAGCGGCCCCATCAGTTGCAGGACGCTGGTGTATAGGCCGCGCCTGCCTTCCGGCGCGTGCTCGGTCAGATAGACCGCCGCACCGCCGATTTCGCCGCCCACCGACAACCCCTGCAGCATGCGCAGCACCAGCAGCAGGGCCGGGGCGAGCAGGCCGACCTGTTCGTAGGTCGGCAGCAGGCCGACGAGCACCGTCGACACACCCATCACAACAATGGTGACGAGAAAGATGGTGCGCCGCCCGTGGCGGTCGCCGAGTGAGCCGAACAGCGCGGCGCCCAGCGGGCGGACGATCATGCCGACGCCGAAGGTGCCGAGGCTGGCGAGCAGCGCGGCGACCGGATCGTCCGGCGGGAAGAAAAGAACGCTGAAATAGACCGCCAGCGAAGCGAAGGTCAGGAAGTCGTACCATTCCAGAAAGGTGCCGAAACAAGCGGCGATCACCACCTTTTTCTGGATTGTCTTCTGGCTTTCTGGTGGCGTCATGGCAGAGTGGTTCGACGAAGGGCTGCCATTATCGCGCGCCGGGTGGAATGCACCAAACTGCCTGCGCCAAGCCGCTGGTTCAGGCCAGCGAGCCCAGCACCAGCGGCAGCAGCAGGGCGGTCAGGGCGCCGTTGAGACCCATCGCCAGCGCCGCGAAGGCACCCGCCTGTTCGCCGACCTGAAAGGCGCGGGCAGTGCCGATGCCGTGCGAGGCGACGCCGATGGCGAAACCGCGGATCGCCGGATCGCGAATCCGCATGGCATCGAAAATGTAGCGTGCCCCGACCGCGCCGAGAATGCCGGTGATGATGACCAGCACGGCGGTCAGCGACGGAATGCCGCCGATGCGCTCGGCGATGCCCATGGCGATCGGCGTCGTCACCGACTTGGGGGCGAGCGAGAGCTGGGTCGGCAGACTGGCGCCAAACAGGCGGGCGACCGCGATCGCCGACAACGCCGCGGTCAGGCTGCCGGCGACCAGACCGGCGAACACTGGCAGCAGCAGCGAGCGCACGCGGCGGAACTGCGTGTACAGCGGGATGGCGAGCGCCACGGTCGCCGGTCCGAGCAGGAAATGTACGAACTGGGCGCCGGCGAAGTAGGTTTCGTAGCGGGTTGCGGTCAACGTCAATAAAAGCACCAAAATGGTGACGGCGATCAGCACCGGGTTGGCCAGCGGGTTCATGCCCGAGTGCCGGTAGAGCCAGAAAGCGCCCTGATAGGCGAGCAGCGTGATGGTCAGGCCGAGCAGCGGCGAGGCCGAGAGATAGACCCAGATTTCGCTGATCGGCGGGGTCATGGCGCTTCTCCCGACGCTGCCTTGGTGGGCATCAGCAGCTTCATGGCCAGCGCCGTCACGATCAGCGTCGCCGCCGTGCTGATCACCAGCGACAGCAACAGCGGCAGCCATTCGTCGGCCACCCGGTGGAAATGCACCATGATCCCGACACCGGCCGGCACGAAGAGCAGCGACAGGTGTTGCAGCAGGTTCTGGCTGGTCGCCTGCAATTCGTGACCCGGCCCGCCACGCATGGTCAGCGCCAGAAACAGGAAGAGCATGCCGAGCACCGGCCCCGGCACCGGCAGAGCCAGCCAGCGGGCGACAGCCTCGCCGAGCAGTTGGAAAACCAGCAGTTGGGTCAGGGCGGCGATCATTTTTGTCTCCTCAAACAGAAAACGGCACCCGCAGGTGCCGCTCTCCAAACCAGCATCCTGCGGGGATGCCTATTCCATCGCTTCGTACAGGGGCAGGGTCAGGAACTCCGGGTATTCCGGGGTCAGCGACATCTTGTCGAAGATTTCGGCGGCCTGATCGTAGGTCGCGGTGTCTTCGCCCTGGGCAGTGACGGTGGCTTTCACCTTAGCCAGTTCCTCGGCGATCATCGGGCGGACCATTTCAACGGTGACCTTGCGCCCGTCGTCAAGGATACCCTTCGACGATACCACCCATTGCCAGACCTGCGAGCGGGAGATTTCAGCGGTGGCCGCGTCTTCCATCAGGTTGTGGATCGGCACGCAGCCGTTGCCGGCCAGCCAGCTGCCGAGGTAGTGAATGCCGACGTTGATGTTGTTGCGCAGGCCGGCTTCGGTAATCGGGGTTTCCGGCTGGAAGTTGAGCCAGTCGGCCGGGCCGAACTTGCCTTCGACCTGCTTGGCAAACTGGTTTGGCTTGTCGCCGAGTACCTTGACGAATTCTTCCATGGCGATCGGCACCAGGCCAGGGTGGGCCACCCAGCCGCCGTCGTAGCCGTCGTTGGCGTCGCGCCGCTTGTCGTGGCGGATGCCGGCCAGCGCCTTTTCGTTGGCGACCGGATCGTTCTTGATCGGGATCAGCGCCGACATGCCGCCCATCGCCGGGGCGCCGCGCTTGTGGCAGGCCTGCACCAAAGCCAGCGCATAGGAGCGCATGAACGGTACTTCCATCGTGATGACGCCGCGCTGCGCCAGGCAGAAGTCCTTGTTCTTCTTGAACTTCTTGATGCACGAGAAGATGTAGTCCCAACGGCCGGCATTGAGGCCGGCGGAGTGGTTGCGCAGTTCGTAGAGGATTTCTTCCATTTCGAAGGTGGCGAGGATGGTTTCGACCAGTACGGTGGCCTTGATCGTGCCTTGCGGCATGCCGATGTGGTCCTGAGCCATGACGAAAATGTCATTCCACAGGCGCGCTTCGAGGTGGCTTTCCATCTTCGGCAGGTAGAAGAAGGGGCCGGCGCCGCGTGCAACCTGTTCCTTGGCGTTGTGGAAGAAGACCACGGCGAAGTCGAAAATGCCGCCGCCGACGCGCTGGCCGTCAACGGTCACGTGTTTTTCGTCGAGATGCCATCCGCGCGGACGAATCTGCAGCGTGGCGATCTTGTCATTGAGCTTGTATTCCTTGCCGGCCTCGTTCTTGAACGCCAGTTCGCGGCGGATGGCCTTGTAGAGGTTGACCTGGCCCTGAATCTGGTTGTCCCAGTTCGGCGAATTGGAATCCTCGAAGTCAGCCATGTACGAATCGGCGCCCGAGTTGAAGGCGTTGATGATCATCTTGGCTTCGACCGGGCCGGTGATTTCGACGCGGCGACACTGCAGGGCCGGCGGCACCGGGGCGACCTTCCAGTCGCCTTCGCGGATGTGCTTCGTCTCCGGCAGGAAATCCGGCATTTCGCCGGCATCGATGCGTGCCTGGCGCGCGACGCGGGCCTTCAGCAGTTCCTGGCGACGGCCTTCGAAGGCGTGGTGCAACTTGGCGACAAGGGCTAGCGCATCATGCGTCAGAACGGATTCGTAACCGGGCTTGATCGGACCGGTAATTTGCACGCCAGCGGGCAGGTTCAGGCTCATGGGGATCTCCAGATAAAAGGTGAATTGGTGCAACGCCGCAAATTGTATTGATATTCTGCTTCGACAAAAAGACGGCTAGAATCAATTCATCTTTTACATTAAGTATCAGATGGATCGCCTCAAACAGATCGAAGCCTTCGTTTCGGCCGCCACGCGCGGCAGCCTGTCCGCCGCCGCGCGCGCGGAGGGAGTGACGCCGGCGATCATAGGCAGAAGGCTCGATGCACTGGAGGCGCGGCTTGGCGTCAAGTTGCTGCTGCGCACCACGCGCAAGCTGACCATCACCTTCGAGGGGCAGGCCTTTCTCGAAGACTGCCAGCGCCTGCTCAACGACCTCGCCAACGCCGAGGCAACCGTTTCGCTCGGCGGCGTGCGCGCCTCCGGCCACCTCAAGATTTCCGCGCCGGCCGGCTTCGGCCGCCAGCACGTGGCGCCGCTGGTCGGCGAGTTCATGCAGGCCAACCCGGAGGTGACGGTCAACCTCGACCTTTCCGACCGCCTCGTCGACCTGATCAACGAGAACATCGATTGTGCCGTCCGCATCGGCGAGTTGACAGATTCCAGCCTGGTCAGCGTACGGCTGGGCGAAATGCGCCGGATGGTCGTCGCCAGCCCGGCCTACCTCGTCGCCCGTGGCGTGCCGCGCATCCCCGGCGACCTCGACCGCCACGACTGTCTCTCGCTCGGCCAGCAACGAGGCTGGATCTTCCGCGACCCGGAAACCGGCGAGATCGACACGCGCAAGGTCGGCGGCGTCTTCGAGTGCAACGACGGCGCCGTGCTTCACGAATGGGCGCTCGCCGGGCGCGGCCTCGCCTGGCGCTCGCTGTGGGAGGTCGGGCGCGACCTCAGGGAAGGACGCCTGACCTCGGTGCTCGACGCCTGGCAGGCGCCGCCGATGGGCATCTACGCGGTCTTTCCGCAGCGCCGCCACCTGCCGCTGCGGGTGCGCCTGATCATCGACCTGCTCAAGGAAAACTACGGGCGCCCGAGCTATTGGGAACTGCGGTGAAGGTGCCGACCTACCGCGCGCTCGGCGTGCTTTGCGTCGCCCTCGGCGCCGTCGGCGCGGCGCTGCCGCTGCTGCCGACGACGCCGTTCCTTCTTCTCGCCGCCTGGTTCTTCGCCCGCTCGCACCCGGAGTGGGAGGCGAAACTGCTGGCGCATCCGAAATGGGGGCCGGCGATCCTCGCCTGGCGCGACCACCGCGCCATCCCCCTCGCCGCCAAGCGCTTCGCCACGTTGCTGCTGGCGATCAGCGCCGCCGGCGGCCTGCTTTCGCTGGCCGAACCGTGGCGCTACGTGCCGCTGGCAGTGGGTGTCGTGGTCCTTGCCTGGATGTGGACGCGGCCGTCGCGCTGACTGAAAGAACGCGTGTTGTCGGGGGGGCTGCGGTGATTCTGTTCGGGATTGAGGTGACTGCCGACCCCGAGGCGTCACGTGGGGACGGCAGCTCTGCTGGCCGCATGCCGACCATATGGCTGCCAATTGGTGGCCAGCGTGGTGGTCTTGATCTTGGCCAAGGCTTACCTTGGGCCTTTGGCAAGGATCAGGCGGCAATGAGCTGGTTAACTGCCATCCAATTCTTGGCAGTGGTCAATGCAGCTTTCGTCAGCAGCGCAGGACTCGTTCCACATGGCTAATGGACAATCTGGGTTGAAACCAACGGTAGCTAAGGACGAGTTGTTCGCTTCCACCATCGGACCGGTTTCTGAGCGAACCTGTCGCTCGAATGTCCGTTATGGAGAGAAGCTGACGGCGGACACGGCCGATTGCAGCGACAATCTCGCTCTAAATTTACCCTTTTATGGGCGTCGACCACAACCGGTCAAAGCATCTGCCACTGTCTGCCATGCGGCGAGTTTGTCGGCGAAATTACGGCCGGCATGGGCGGGGCTGGTGGAGGGCAGGCGGACAAGGGGGAGGGTACGGGTCCGCTCCGGGCAATGGCGGCGGAACAGCGTGGCAGCGGTGGTACCGTTGAAGAACACGTGTCCGATGTGCGGGTGTGCGGCGAAGAAGGTGGCGAAGTCGTTGGGTTCCACCGAGTCGGGGGCTATGGCCGAATCTAGGCTGCCGGGGCGGCTGCAGGCGTGCAGCACGTCCCACAGCGCGATTCCGGCGGCAGCAAGGCGGGCAGCGCGCTCGGGGTAGGGCAGGGCAGGCTCGAAGCCGAGCAGGGCGCCCATGATCGGCCAGAAGGCGTTGCGTGGATGGGCGTAGTACTGCCCGGCGGCGAGCGATGCTTGGCCCGGCATGCTGCCGAGGATCAGGATGCGGGCGTCAGGTTTGGCGATGGGGGAAAAGCCGCGGGCGTGGTTGGACATTCGGCGGGTCAGTGAAAGCTACCTGAAAACAGGCCTGAAAAAGCCGTCGGTTGGGTGAACAAGGTCTTGCCAGTGCTCATGGCAACTGCCTTCGGAATTAAACCCGGAAGACTGCCAGATGTACCAAACACAGTTCAAATCGACACCAACTTAATTAGCTTCAAATCCCCCTCCAGTTCTTGGTTTCAAGAGCTCGTTGGGCGTTTTACCGGACACTATTGGACAACCATATGAAAAAGGCCGGCGCCTTGTGGGCGCCGGCCTCGATGCTACCGGATCTGGCAGCGGATAAAGCTTAGTGGAACTGTTCTTCTTCGGTCGAACCGGTGAGCGCCTTGACCGAGGACGAACCACCCTGGATGACGGTGGTGACGTCGTCGAAGTAACCAGCACCGACTTCCTGCTGGTGCGAAACGAAGGTGTAACCCTTGTCGCGCGCAGCGAATTCCGGTTCCTGAACCATGTTGACGTAATGCTTCATGCCTTCGCCGTTAGCATAGGCGTGGGCGAACTGGAAGGTGTTGAACCAGTTGATGTGGATGCCGGCCAGCGTGATGAACTGGTACTTGTAGCCAAGTGCGGAGAGTTCTTCCTGGAACGAAGCGATCTGCGAATCGTTGAGGTTCTTCTTCCAGTTGAACGACGGTGAGCAGTTGTAGGACAACAGCTTGCCCGGGTTGGCGGCGAGAACCGCCTGGGCGAATTCACGGGCGAAGCCGATATCCGGCACGCCGGTTTCGCACCAGACGAGGTCGGCGTAAGGGGCGTAGGCGATACCGCGGGAGATGGACTGCTCGAGACCGTTCTTGACGCGGTAGAAACCTTCCTGGGTGCGTTCGCCGGTCAGGAAGGGCTTGTCGTTTTCGTCGTAGTCGGAGGTCAGCAGGTTGGCGGCTTCGGCATCGGTACGCGCCAGGATCAGCGTCGGCACGCCCATGACGTCGGCGGCGAAACGAGCGGAGATCAGCTTTTCGCAGGCTTCGCGTGTCGGGACGAGCACCTTGCCACCCATGTGGCCGCACTTCTTGACGGCCGCCAGCTGGTCTTCGAAGTGAACGCCGGCGGCACCCGCGGCGATCATGTTCTTCATCAGCTCGAAGGCGTTGAGGACGCCGCCGAAACCGGCCTCGGCGTCGGCGACGATCGGCAGGAAGTAGTCGATGAATTCCTTGCTGCCCGGCTCGATGCCGCGCGACCACTGGATTTCATCAGCACGCTTGAAGGTGTTGTTGATGCGGCGAACCATGGTCGGCACGGAGTCGTAGGCATACAGCGACTGGTCCGGGTACATGGTTTCCGAAGTGTTGCCGTCGGCGGCGACCTGCCAGCCCGACAGATAGACGGCTTCCAGGCCGGCCTTGGCCTGCTGCATGGCCTGACCGGCGGTGATCGCGCCGAAGGCATTCACGTAACCTTTCTTGGCGCCGCCGTTGACCTTCGCCCACAGCTTTTCGGCACCGCGCGTGGCCAGCGTGTGTTCGATTTGCATGGAGCCACGCAGACGGACGACGTCGGCAGCGGAGTAACCACGCTTGACGCCTTTCCAGCGGGGATTTTCAGCCCAGTCTTTTTCCAGGGCGGCGATTTGCTGTTCGCGAGTGCTCATTATGAATTCCTCAAAAGTTTGGTTTCGATTACGACGATGCGCCGGGATATCTGGTCCCGGGCAATTCGAGAAGTATAGAGAAATTCTTAAATAGCAGCAAGAGTCATATATAAGACATAAGACAATATTTTGTTACATATAAACAATGGGATGTTTAGCGTATTTCACAATGCGGGATGCAGTTCGGGCTTGTGAAATTAATTTTCCGGAGTTGGTTGGGATCGCGCGTCATTCTTGGCGGGTTTCAAAAAGGAAAAAATGCGAACAACACCATTTTTCATCGATTTTCCCCGTCGACCGCAACAGTGATTTTGTCCTGCCTCAGCACAAAGCCTTGCTGCTGACCAGCACGCCATCTTCGTCGGCATAGAGGAATTCGCCCGGATTGAAGGTGACGCCGCCGAAAGTGACGGCAATGTTGCGTTCGCCGACGCCTTTCTTGATGCTTTTCCGGGGGTGCGTGCCGAGGGCGCAGACGCCGATGTCGATACCGTTGATGTCGGCGGAATCACGGATACAGCCATAGACGAGGGCGCCTTCCCAGCCATTCTTTTGCGCCAGGATGGCGAGCTGATCGCCGACCAGGGCGCAGCGAAGCGAGCCGCCACCGTCGATGACCAGCGCCTTGCCCTTGCCATTTTCGGCAAGGGCTTCGCGCACCAGCGAGTTGTCCTCGAAAACCTTGAGCGTGACGATCTCGCCGGAAAATTGCTGGCGCTTGCCGTAGCGCTGAAACATTGGGCTGAGGACGCGAACGGTCTTGCCAAGTTCGGCTTCGAATTCGTCGCAAAGATCAGCGGTCTTGAAGGTCATGGGGTCTCCCTGGCAGAAAAAAAGCCATGCATCGCATGGCTTTATGGAATGAAGGTGAAATTTTATACGACGGCTTCGGCCTTTTCTTCCTCGAAATCGAGCCTGATTTTTCCGTCCTTGTCGAGGTCGACCGTGACATGTCCGCCGTTCGCCAGTTTGCCGAACAGAAGCTCGTCAGCCAGCGCCGAGCGGATCGTGTCTTGGATCAGGCGACCCATCGGGCGGGCGCCCATCATTGGATCGAAGCCCTTGGCGGCGAGCATTTCCTTTACCGCATCGCTGAAGTGCGCCTCCACCTTCTTCTCGTGGAGTTGTTCTTCAAGCTGCATCAGGAACTTGTCGACGACACGAATGATGACATCGTGATCGAGCGGCGCGAAGGAAATGGTGGCATCGAGGCGGTTGCGGAATTCCGGTGTGAACATCCGCTTGATTTCCGCCATTTCGTCGCCGGTCTGCTTCGAGCTGGTGAAGCCCATGCTCGACTTCTGCAGGTCGGCGGCGCCTGCATTGGTCGTCATGATGATGACGACGTTGCGGAAATCGGCCTTGCGCCCGTTGTTGTCGGTCAATGTGCCGTGGTCCATGACCTGGAGCAGGATGTTGAAGATGTCCGGATGCGCCTTCTCGATCTCGTCGAGCAGCAGCACGCAGTAGGGTTTCTTGGTCACTGCTTCGGTCAGCAGGCCACCCTGGTCGAAACCGACATAGCCCGGCGGCGCGCCGATCAGCCGCGAAACGGCATGGCGTTCCATGTATTCGCTCATGTCGAAGCGCGTCAGCTCGATGCCAAGCGCGTAGGCCAGTTGCCGCGCGACTTCGGTCTTGCCGACGCCGGTCGGGCCGCTGAACAGGAAGGAGCCGATCGGCTTGTCCGGATTGCCGAGTCCGGAACGCGACATCTTGATCGCCCGGGCCAGCGCATCGATCGCCTTGTCTTGGCCGAAGACGACGGCCTTCAGGTCGCGGTCGAGATTCTTCAACGCGCCGCGGTCGTCGGTCGTGACGTGTTGCGACGGAATGCGCGCGATCTTGGCGACGATTTCCTCGATGTCGGTCTTGTTGATGACTTTTTTCTGCTTCGATTTCGGCAGGATGCGCTGCGCTGCACCAGCCTCGTCGATGACGTCGATGGCCTTGTCCGGCAAATGGCGGTCGGTGATGTAGCGGGCCGCCAGTTCAGCTGCAGAGGAAATGGCGGTGGCAGAATATTTGATGCCGTGGTGCGCCTCGAAACGGGCTTTCAGACCCTTGAGGATTTCAACGGTTTCGGCAACCGACGGCTCGTTAACGTCGATCTTCTGGAATCGCCGCGACAGCGCGCTGTCCTTCTCGAAAATGCCGCGGAATTCGGTGTAGGTGGTGGCGCCGATGCACTTCAGGCCGCCCGACGAGAGTGCTGGCTTTAACAGATTCGAGGCATCCAGCGTGCCGCCGGAGGCCGAACCGGCGCCGATCAGCGTATGGATTTCATCGATGAAGAGGATGGCGTCGGGGTTATTGCCCAGTTGCTTGATGACGCCCTTGAGGCGCTGCTCGAAATCGCCACGATATTTGGTGCCGGCCAGCAGCGAGCCCATGTCCAGCGAATAAACGTTGGCCTTGGCGAGAATCTCCGGAACGCTGCTTTCGACGATGCGCCGCGCCAGCCCTTCGGCGATCGCTGTCTTGCCAACACCGGCTTCACCGACCAGCAGCGGGTTGTTCTTGCGCCGCCGGCACAGTGTCTGGATGACCCGCTCCAGTTCACGGTCGCGGCCGATCAGCGGATCGATCTTGCCCTGCAGTGCCAGCGCGTTGAGGTTGATCGTGTACTGTTCGAGCGGCCCGGCCTGTTCTTTTTCGCCCTCGGTTTCCATCTCGCCTTCGGTCGGCGTCTTCTGCTGTGGCACCTTGCTGATGCCGTGCGAGATGAAATTCACGACGTCGAGACGGGTGATCCCCTGCTTCTGCAGGAAGTAAACGGCGTGCGAGTCCTTTTCGCCGTAGATGGCGACCAGCACGTTGGCGCCGTTGACTTCCTTCTTGCCGGAGGACTGGACGTGCAGGATGGCGCGCTGGATGACGCGCTGGAAACCAAGCGTCGGCTGGGTGTCGATGTCATCCTCACCGGAAACGACGGGCGTGTGCTCGTTGATGAAGTTGGTTAGGTCCTTGCGCAGCGCATCAGGCTTGCCGCCACAGGAACGCAGCGCCTCGGCCGCCGACGGGTTGTCGATCAGCGCGAGCAGCAGATGCTCCACGGTGATGAACTCGTGGCGCTTCTGGCGCGCTTCGACAAAAGCCATGTGCAGGCTGACTTCAAGTTCCTGAGCGATCATTCATTTTCCTCCATGATGCAAGCTAGCGGGTGCTGGTACTGGCGTGCAAACGTACCCACCTGTTCGACCTTGGTCGCCGCGATGTCGCGCGGGAAAACCCCGCACACGCCACGGCCCTCGTTGTGCACTTTGAGCATGATTTGCGTTGCTTGTTCAGTGCTCATGGAAAAAAAACGCTGAAGCACGACGATCACGAACTCCATCGGCGTGTAATCGTCGTTCAGCAACAGCACCTTGTACATCTTTGGAGGCATCGTCTTGGCACGTTGTGCTTCGAGAAGACTCCCATCCTGAGACTTAGTGGCCATGTTCTGAATTCTATACAGTCCAACCCATTGTGCAACACCCCGCAGGCGGTGAAATCGGCCGTAAACCGCTGATATTTCCTCGGCTTATGTTGCGGCGCGTCATTAAAAGTTGTTGACGGGCTTACGTGACGGGGGTAGAAAGCGCTTGTGTTTGGATTCACGTTGCATCGGGATTGCCGCAGGCACCGGGTCGCTGATCTCAAACAGGGAGTCGGGGAGACCCGGAAATTTTTCGTTTTTTGTATGAAAGTTGCAAATATGGCACTCGGTACCGTCAAGTGGTTCAATGATTCCAAGGGTTTTGGCTTTATCACGCCGGATGATGGCAGCGAAGATCTCTTCGCACACTTTTCCGCTATTAACATGAGCGGATTCAAGACACTCAAAGAAGGTCAGAAGGTTTCCTTCGACGTCGTGCAAGGCCCCAAGGGCAAGCAGGCTTCGAACATCCAGGCCGCCTGAGCAACAGACGAACAGGATATGAAGAGTCCGCCTGATTCAGGCGGGCTTTTTTTCATCGGTTCTGCCGGGGTTCGTTCCGCTCAGGGGGCGAGCCAGTGCCCGGACTTGCCGCCTGCTTTTTCAAGGAGGCGCAGGTTCTCGATGCGCATGCCACGGTCGACTGCCTTGCACATGTCGTAAATTGTCAACAGGCCGACCGATGCTGCGGTCAGCGCCTCCATCTCGACCCCCGTCCGGCCATGACATTCCGCGCTCACCTGGCAGTGGACCGCGCTTGCCACGACATCGATGGTGAAATCGGCAGTGACGCGGGTCAGCGCGATCGGGTGACAGAGCGGGATCAGGTCGCCGGTCCGCTTTGCGGCCTGGATCGCGGCGATCCGGGCGATACCGAGCACATCCCCTTTTTTAGCTGAGCCCGACTGGATCAGTGCCAGGGTTTCCGGCTTCATGACAATGCTGCCGGCGGCACGGGCGATGCGCGCGGTTTCGGCCTTGGCGCCGACGTCGACCATATGGGCTTGGCCGGTGGCGTCGAAATGGGTGAGGGTCTGGTCGTTCATAATTTGTTACGTTTGGTTACGGCCGGCACGCAAAGCGGCGCTGACGCCTAAGCTATCATAGCATCATGTATTTTCGCCGTCGTTTTCTTGCCGGATTGCTGGCCTGTACCTTGGTTGGGCAGCCATTGCGCGCCGACGATTTGCCTGAACTGGGCGATGTCGCAAGCCAGGAGTTGTCGCTGTCCGCCGAAAAGAAGATCGGCCAGCAGATCATGGACGAAATCCGCTGGCGCGAGCCGAGCTATCTCGACGATCCGGACATCGAGACCTACCTCAACCAGCTCGGCGCCCGCCTGGTGGCGGTGAGCAGTGATCCCGGCCTTGGCTTTTACTTCTTTGCGCTCAACGATCCAAGCATCAATGCCTTTGCCATGCCGGGCGGCTTCATCGGCGTTCATACCGGCCTGATTCTCGCGGCGCAGAGCGAATCCGAACTGGCCGGGGTGCTCGGGCATGAGATTTCGCACGTTACGCAACGCCATATTGCGCGCCAGGTCTTTCAGTCCAAGAAATTGTCGATGGCCTCGATGGTTGCGATGGGACTGGCGCTGTTGGCGGCCCGTTCGAACCCGCAGGCGGCCGGGGCTGCCCTTTCTGCAACGCAAGGTGCAACGATTTCGGCGCAACTGGCCTATTCGCGCGATTTCGAGCGCGAGGCCGACCGTCTTGGCTTCGATACGCTGCGTTCGGCGGGCTTCGATACCGCCGGAATGCCGGGGTTTTTCGAGCGCTTGCAGAACGCCTCCCGCTACTACGAAAACAATGCGACTGCCTATCTGCGGACCCACCCGCTGAGCGTCGAAAGGATGTCGGACATGCAGAACCGGCAATTGGCTGTTCCCTATCGCCAGGTTGCCGACAGCCAGGATTTTACGCTCGTCCGGGCCAGGATTCGCGCCTTGCAGGGGCGTCCGGCGGATGCCGCCAAGGATTTCGAGGCGTTATTGCGCGACAAGAAATATGTGTCGGAAGGCAGCGCACGCTATGGCCTGGCCGTGGCGTTGGCGCGTAGCGGCAAGTGGTCCGCCGCTGAACAGGAACTTCTGGCGGTGCGCAAGCTCAACGTGTCGTCGGCAATGGTCGAGCGTTTGTTGGCCGAGGCAACGGTCGCGCGCGGCGGGCTCGACGAGGGCCTGGCCATCTACCGCGATGCGCTGGTCCGCTACCCGCTCAACCTTGCCGTGCTCTACGGTTATGGCAATGCCCTGATCGCCGGCAAGCGTTTCAACGAGGCGCTCAAGTTCGCTGCGGCGCAGTTGCAGAGTTATCCCCAGGATGTGCGTTTTTACAAGATGCGCGCCGATGCCAACGCCGGTCTCGGGCGGCGTTCGCAGCAGCATCTGGCGCTTGCTGAAATGACCCTGCTCAAGGGGCAGACTGCCGGTGCGATCGAACAGCTGCAACTGGCTCAGCAGGCGGGCGATGCCAACTTTTACGAGATGTCGGTGATCGACGGTCGGCTACGCGAATTGAAGAAGCGCCAGAACGAGGAGATGAAGGAGAAGGAAAAGGAACGGCGCTTTTAGCGTTAGAATTCATACCTCTCATATCGGGTGACAAACCATGGAATTTGATCGCGACCTCGATGCCAAGGGCCTGAACTGCCCGCTGCCAATTCTGCGGACCAAGAAAGCGCTGTCTGAAATGGAATCCGGTCAGGTACTCCGGGTGCAGGCGACCGACCCCGGTTCGGTGAAGGATTTTGCCTCTTTCTCCAAGCAGACCGCGAACGAACTGGTCGGTCAGCAGGAAGCGAATGGCGTCTTCGAGTTTTACCTGAAGCGCAAATAAGCCTGGATTTCCACGCATTTTTCGAAGATCGGCAGGCTCCGCAGGGAGCGCCTGCTGCATGGCGTTTCGAGGGTCTCGTCGATTGCCTGACGATTGGCGGTGCTGCCGAGATCGATGCCGTACTGGCCGCTGTCGAAAGCAGCGGCCTGTGGAGTGTCGCGGTGCTCGATTTCGAATTCGGCTACTTGCTCGAACCGGCGACCGCACCGGCCGGCTGGTCGCCTTCCCCTGAACGGCCGCTGGCCCGCTTCTGGCGCTTTCGGCAGCGCGTTGAGATGGATGCCGATGCTGCGACGAAATGGCTTGCGGCGCACGGGGCGGAACGGCCGGCAGGTGTCGGCGGCATCGTGTCTTCAGTCGACGAGCATCGGCACGCTGCTGCGGTCGACCGCATTCGCGACTACATTTTTGCCGGCGATTGCTACCAGGCCAATTTCACTTTTCCGCTGGCCTTTGAATGGTTTGGCACACCGCTCGCGCTCTATGCCCGGTTGCGTGAACGTCAGCCGGTTCGCTATGGCGGGTTCGTGGATGCCGCCGACGGCGGAATCGTTTCGCTTTCGCCGGAACTGTTTCTGGAAAGGACGGGCGACCGACTGGTGACGCGGCCGATGAAGGGCACCCTGGCACGCGCTGAACCGGCAGCCCGCCTGCAGGCTTCGGCCAAGGATCGCGCCGAGAACCTGATGATCGTCGATCTGCTGCGTAACGACCTCGGGCGCATTGCGGTGAAAGGCAGCGTCGAGGTCGAATCCTTGTTCGCCATCGAGGATTATCCGACCGTCTGGCAGATGGTCTCGCAGGTGTCGGCAAGCAATCCAGGGGTCGGATTGGCCGAAATCCTGCGTGCGCTGTTTCCCTGTGGTTCGATCACTGGCGCGCCGAAGATCCGCGCCACGCAGATTCTCGGCGAACTGGAAGATGCGCCGCGCGGCCTGTACTCGGGCGCCTTCGGCTGGATCACACCGGGGGGCGATTTCCGGCTCAATGTGGCGATTCGCACGCTGGAACTGGCAGCCGACCATCGCGGCCGGCTGGGCATCGGCAGCGGTATCGTCGCCGATTCACAGCCCGTAGCCGAATGGCAGGAATGTCTGCTAAAGGCCCAGTTCTTGCGAGATTGCGATCCCGGGCTGAAATTGATCGAAACCCTGCGTCGCGATGGCGGCATGTATCCGATGTGGGCCGGGCATCTTGAACGCTTGCGACGGTCTGCGGCATATTTCGGCTTTCCGCTCGACGAGGAACTGCTGTTAAGGCAATTGGGGCTGCAACCGTACCAAGGTACCCGGCGGGTTCGCGTCACGCTCGACAAGGCCGGTACGATCGATGTGCAGTCGACGGCGCTCGATGCGACACCGCCGGCGCTGCAGCAAGCCATGCTCGCCGAAGCGCGTATCGATGCCAATGATCCGTTGCGACGTCACAAGACGACCGCCCGTCCACTTTATGATGCGGCTCTGCACGCCTTGCCGGCGGATTCCCCGGTCTTCGACCTGATTTTTCTCAACGAGCGCGGCGAGGTTGCGGAAGGTGCGCGCAGCAACGTTTTCGTCGAAATCGATGGTGTATTGCTGACGCCGCCGCTGAACAGCGGCGCCTTGCCCGGCGTCTTGCGGGCGCAGCTGCTGGCCACCGGTCGCGCGCGTGAATCGGTGTTGTGGCCGGCCGATCTCGCCGGCGGATTTTTTCTCGGCAATGCGCTGCGCGGCCTGATTCCCGTGATGTTGCGGTCGACGCCATAAATTGGCCGAGTTTTGCGGTCGACCGTAACAGCCGCTATTTTCGCAGCTTCCTCAGATACAGACCGATCAGCGTGAACAGCGCGCCGCCGAGGGCGTAAAGAATGGTGCGGCCGGTGATGTTCTGGTATTCCAGCAGCACCGGCATGTCATCCTGCAGGCGGTAGCGAACCGAGATCTGGAAATTCCAGTCGGCCAGCCGTGACTCGATCACGCCGCTGCCGCTACCGCTACGCCAGCGCAGCGTGCCCGTGTCAAGCGCGAGTTCGCCGGTTTCGGTTAGCGGCGTCAGCGTTGTCATTTGACCGCTTCGGCGTGCCTCGCCGATTTTTCCGTAGGAAATCGCGCAGCTTGTTTCAGGTGCGCAAACCGCAACGATCGGGAATTCTGGCAGCCATTCGCCGCCCTTTTCCCAAGGCCAGGCGTAGATCAGCGCCAGCGCCCAAACCCAGACCAGGACGCAGTAAATCATCATCGCCTTGAAGATTCCGGCGAACAGCGGACGATTGTCCCTGGCCATCGCGGCTTCAGTTACCGAGTCTGGCGAGTTGCGGCTTCAGTTGTTCCAGCGTGGCGCTGAAATCGGCGACGCGCTGCTTTTCCTGGTCGACCACGGCAGCGGGCGCACGGGCAACGAAGCCTTCGTTGGATAGCTTGCCCTGGGCAATCGAAATCTGCTTTTCCAACTTCTCGATTTCCTTTATCAGGCGCTCGCGCTCCGCGGCAATGTCGATTTCCACCTTGAGCATCAGCTTTGTTTCACCAACCACGGCGACTGGCGCCATGGCATCGGCCGGCATGTCGTCGACAATCTGGGCTTCGGAAAGCTTGGCCAGCGCCTGCAGGATGGGCGCGAATTCGGCGATCTCGGCACCGCCGCCGGCGACCAGCAGCGGCATGCGCAGAGCAGGTGAGACGTTCATTTCGCCGCGCAGGTTGCGGCAGGCGTAGGTTAGCGCTTTCAGGCGTTCGATCTTGGCTTCGCAGGCTTCGTCGACGCGGCTCAGGTCTGCACGCGGATAGGTGGCGAGCATGATCGAATCGTGCGTCTTGCGGCCGGCGATCGGCGCAACCGTTTGCCACAGTTCCTCGGTAATAAACGGAATCAGCGGGTGGGCCAGACGCAGGATGGCTTCCAGCGTCCGCACCACGGTGCGGCGGGCGCCGCGCTGCTGGGCGTCATCGCCCGTTTGAATCTCGACCTTGGCAATTTCCAGATACCAGTCGCAGAACTCGTCCCAGACGAACTTGTAGATGGCCTGGGCGAGCAGGTCGAAACGGTAATCGACGAAATGCTGTTCGACTTCCTTCTCGACACGTTGCAACTGGCTGACGATCCAGCGATCGGCGAAGCTGAACTTGAGGCGCGGTTCGCCGGCCGGCACGATGCAGGTGCCAGTGCTCGGCTGTTGCTGGTGGTCGAGCGCCAGATCGTGGCCTTCGACATTCATCAACACGAAGCGGGTGGCGTTCCACAGCTTGTTGCAGAAATTGCGGTAACCGTCGCAGCGGTTGAGGTCTAACTTGATGTCGCGGCCAGGCGAGGCGAGGCTGGCGAAGGTGAAGCGCAGGGCGTCGGTGCCGAAGGCCGGGATACCCTCCGGGAATTCCTTCTTCGTTTTTTTGGTAATGCTTTCCGCCTGCTTCGGGTTCATCAGGCCGGTGGTGCGCTTTTCAATCAGCGCCTCGAGGCCGATGCCGTCGATCAGGTCGATCGGATCGAGCACGTTGCCTTTCGATTTCGACATCTTCTGGCCTTCGCCGTCGCGGATCAGGCCGTGCACATAGACGTGCTTGAACGGGATCTGTCCGGTGATCTGCCTGGTCATCATGACCATCCGGGCGACCCAGAAGAAGATGATGTCGAAGCCGGTGACCAGCACGGTCGACGGCAAATATTGCTGCAAAATCGGATTGGCGGCGTCGATGGCCTCGTCGCCGGTCCAGTCGAGCGTCGAGAACGGCCACAAGGCGGACGAGAACCAGGTGTCAAGAACATCCTCGTCACGGCTCAGGGCGCCGCTGTAGCCTTGTTTGGCGGCTTCGGCGCGGGCTTCTTCTTCGCTGTGGGCGACGAAGATTTCTCCGTTGTCGCCATACCACGCCGGAATCTGGTGGCCCCACCACAACTGGCGGGAGATACACCAGTCCTGGATGTTGTTGAGCCACTGGTTGTAGGTGTTGACCCAGTTTTCCGGGTAGAACTTGATCTCACCAGAATGGACGACGTCGAGCGCCTTCTCGGTGATCGACTTGCCGTCGTCGCCCGGCTTGGACATGGCGACGAACCACTGGTCGGTGAGCATCGGCTCGATGACGACATTGGTCCGGTCGCCGCGCGGCACCTTGAGTTTGTGCTTGTCGGTCTTTTCCAGGATGCCGAGGGCTTCGAGGTCGGCGACGACAGCCTTGCGGGCATCGAAGCGGTCCAGGCCCTGATATTTGGCTGGGGCGTTCTCGTTGATCTTCGCATCCAGCGTCAGGATCGAAATCATCGGCAGGCCATGGCGCTGGCCGACCGCGTAGTCGTTGAAGTCATGCGCCGGCGTGACCTTGACGCAGCCCGTGCCGAATTCGAGATCGACATAGCTGTCGGCGATGATCGGGATTTCGCGCTCGGTCAGCGGCAATTTCACCATCTTGCCGATCATGCGCTTGTAGCGCTCGTCTTCCGGGTGAACCATCACGGCCGTGTCGCCGAGCATGGTTTCGGGACGCGTCGTGGCGACGACCAGGCTATCCGAACCATCGGCCAGCGGATAGCGGATGTGCCACATGAAGCCGTCTTCTTCTTCCTGGACGACTTCGAGGTCGGAAACGGCCGTGTGTAGTTTCGGATCCCAGTTCACCAGGCGCTTGCCGCGGTAGATCAGCCCTTCCTTGAACAGGCGGACGAAGGTTTCTGTGACCACCTTGTTGAGGCCGGCATCCATCGTGAAGCGCTCGCGCTTCCAGTCCGGGCTGGTGCCCATGCGGCGCATCTGCTTGGTGATGGTGTTGCCCGAGTATTCCTTCCATTCCCAGACTTTTTCCAGGAATTTCTCGCGGCCGAGGTCGTGGCGCGAAATGCCCTGCGCATCCAGTTGCCGTTCGACGACGATCTGCGTCGCGATGCCGGCGTGGTCGGTGCCCGGCTGCCACAGCGTGTTGTGGCCGCGCATCCGGTAGTAGCGGGTGAGGGCGTCCATGATCGTCTGGT
>Ga0209507_1001153_pt1 | contig 22170 bp, 19 predicted proteins | sample AD_UKC028_MetaG_FD_184414 | JGI IMG/M metagenome (GOLD analysis project Ga0209507, IMG submission 184414) | Active sludge microbial communities of municipal wastewater-treating anaerobic digesters from USA - AD_UKC028_MetaG (SPAdes) (version 2) | ecosystem: Engineered > Bioreactor > Anaerobic >...
TCCCCGCTTCCCCGCTTCCCCGCTTCCCCGCCTAGATGTGCCCTTCCAAGTCGATTTTCTTGATCTTCTCTTCCTGCTCCTTCCGGAACGCCTTCAGCTTGTCGGCCAGCGTCTTGTCGGTGCGGGCCAGCATCGCCACCACGAAGAGCGCGGCGTTGTGCGCCCCCGCATCGCCGATGGCGAAGGTGGCGACCGGGATGCCGGCCGGCATCTGCACCGTGGACAGCAGCGAGTCCATGCCCTGCAAATGCTGGCTCGGCATCGGCACGCCGAGCACCGGCAGCGTGGTGCCGGCCGCCATGACGCCGGCCAGGTGCGCGGCGCCGCCGGCCGCTGCGATGATGCAGGTGAGGCCGCGCTTCTCGGCGGTGCTCGCGTACTCGTGCGCCAGCGCGGGGCTGCGGTGCGCGGAGATCACCCGCGACTCGCAGGGGACGCCGAAGGCCGCCAGGCGGTTGGCGGCGTGCAGCATGACCGGCCAGTCCGAGGCGCTGCCCATCACGATGCCTACCAGGGGTGTCGTCATCATACCGTCGCTTTCGTGCGGTCCATGGTGCCGCGTTTGGCGAGCGCCGCCTGCGCGGCGGCCAGCCGCGCGATCGGCACCCGGAAGGGAGAACAGCTCACGTAGTTCATGCCGAGATCGTCGCAGAAGCCGATGGCGGCGGGCTCGCCGCCATGCTCGCCGCAGATGCCGAGCTTCAGGTCCTGCCGCGTCCGGCGGCCGAGGTCGCAGGCCATCGAGATCAGCTTGCCGACGCCGGCCTGGTCGAGCACCTGGAATGGGTCGTCGGGGATGATCCCCTGCTCGATGTAGTAGGGCAGGAAGCTCCCCGCATCGTCGCGCGAGAGGCCCCAGGTGGTCTGGGTCAGGTCGTTGGTGCCGAAGCTGAAGAACTGCGCCTCCCGCGCGATCTCGTCCGCGGTGAGCGCGGCGCGGGGCAGCTCGATCATCGTCCCGAGGAGGTAGGGGACGGTGAGCTGCCGCTCGCGGAACACCTCTTCGGCCACCTGGCGGATGATCAGGGCCTGCCGCCGAAACTCCACCACGGTGGAGGTGAGCGGGATCATCACCTCAGGTTGCACCCGGCCCTTCCGCGACGCCACGGTGCAGGCCGCCTCGAAGATGGCGCGGGCCTGCATGGCGGTGATCTCGGGGTGCAGGATGCCGAGCCGGCAGCCGCGGAGCCCGAGCATCGGGTTCTGCTCCTTCAGCCGGTCCACGATGTGCTGAAGCTCCTTCGGATCCCTGCCCATCTCCCTGGCCAGGCCGGCGAGCTCCTCCGAGTCGTGCGGCAGGAACTCGTGCAGCGGCGGGTCGAGGAGCCGGATGGTGACAGGATACCCCTCCATGGCGCGGAAGATCCCCTCGAAGTCGCCGCGCTGCATCGGGAGGAGCTTGGCCAGGGCCTTCTTCCGGCCCTCGTCGTCGGAGGCGACGATCATCTCACGCATGGCGGAGAGTCGGTCGCCCTCGAAGAACATGTGCTCGGTGCGGCAGAGGCCGATCCCCTCGGCGCCGAAATCGCGACCCTTGTGTGCGTCGGCGGGCGTGTCGGCGTTCACGCGGATGCGGAGCGTGCGGACCTTGTCGGCCCAGCCGAGGAGCCGGTCGAAGTTGCCGGACACCTCCGGATTGACGAGCGCGGCGCGCCCGGCCAGGACGCGTCCGGTGGCGCCGTCCAGCGTGATCCACTCCCCTTCCTTGACCCGCCGGCCGTTCACGGCAAAGACGCCCGCCTCCTCGTCCACCGTGATCTCCTGCGCGCCGGCCACACACGGCTTGCCCATGCCGCGCGCCACGACCGCGGCATGAGAGGTCATGCCGCCGCGCGCCGTGAGAATGGCCTTGGCCTGGATCATCCCGTGGAAGTCCTCCGGGCTCGTCTCACGCCGGACCAGGATCACCGCCTCGCCCTTCTTGCCGAGTTCCTCGGCGCGGTCGGCCGTGAAGACCACGGCGCCCGACGCCGCGCCCGGCGACGCCGGAAGGCCGGTGGTGAGCAGGTCCAGCTCTGCCTTCGGGTCGATCGTCGGATGCAGGAGCTGGTCGAGGTCCATGGGGGGAATGCGTGCGACGGCCTCCTCCTGCGTAATCAGTCCTTCGTCTACCATTTCGCAGGCGATCCGGACCGACGCATGGCCGGTGCGCTGGGCGCGCCGGGTCTGGAGCAGGTAGAGCTTGCCGTTTTCGATGGTGAACTCGAGGTCCTGGACATCGCGGAAATGCCGTTCCAGCGTCCGCGCCACCCGCTCGAACTCGATGTACGCTGCCGGCAGCGTTTGCCGAAGCTTCTCGATCGGTTCGGGATCGCGCGAGCCGCTCACCACGTCCTCGCCCTGCGCGTTCAGCAGGTACTCGCCGTAGAGCACCCGCTCGCCGGTCGACGGGTCCCGGGTGAAGGCCACGCCGGTGCCGGACCCCTCGCCCAGGTTGCCGAAGACCATCGTCACGATGTTCACCGCCGTGCCCATCGAGTCGGGGATGTCGTGCAGCCGCCGGTAGTCCACGGCGCGCTTGGTGTGCCAGCTCTCGAAGACGGCCTCGATGGCGCCCCAGAGCTGGTCGACCGGCTTGTCCGGGAAGTCCTTGCCGGTGGCCGAGGTGATGTACGCCTTGAACGCCTTCACCAGCGCCTGCATGTCGTCGGCGGGGAGGTCGATGTCGCGCGACACCTTGGCGGCCTTCTTCCGCTCCGCCAGCATCTCCTCGAAGGGGTGCTTCGGCAGGTCGAAGACCACGCAGCCGTACATCTGGACGAAGCGCCGGTAGGAGTCCCACGCGAAGCGGGGGTTCTTGCTCTGCGTCGCGAGGCCTTTGACGGTCTCGTCGTTCAGGCCGAGGTTGAGGATCGTCTCCATCATCCCGGGCATGGACACCGCGGCGCCCGAGCGCACCGACACGAGGAGCGGATCGGAGGCGCCGCCGAAGATCTTGCCCGTGGCGGCCTCGAGCCGCTGCAGCGCCGCCTCCACCTGTTGCTGCAGGCGGGGAGGGAAGTGTCGGGATTCGAGGTAGGCGATGCAGATGGAACTGGCGATCGTGAAGCCTGGCGGCACCGGGATGCCGATGTTCGTCATTTCGGCGAGCCCGGCGCCCTTGCCACCAAGGAGGTCCTTCATGGCGGCGGTGCCGTCGGCGCGGCCCTGGCCGAAGAAATAGACGAGGGGCTGGGTCATTCCACCGGTCATGCTCGGCTCGCGGTCAGGGGGGACGCGTGCGTGATCTGGACGACCGCGTCGGGCACGGCGGTCGGGTAGTCGCCGGAGAAACAGGCGTGGCAGAAGGGCCCGCCGCCGGCCGCCGCCACCATGCCGTCGAGGCTGAGGTAGCCGAGGCTGTCCACGCCGAGGTAGTCGCGGATTTCGTCCATCGAGTGGGTGGACGCGATCAACTCTTCGCGCGTCGGGGTGTCGATGCCGTAGTGGCAGGGGCCGGTGATGGGGGGCGACGCGAGCCGGAGGTGTACTTCCTTGGCGCCGACGGCGCGAATCATCTGGACCAGGCCGCGGCTCGTGGTGCCGCGGACGAGGCTGTCGTCCACCACCACGACCTTCTTGCCCTCGATGACCCCGCGCACCGGATTGAACTTGATCTTGACCTTGGCCACCCGGAGCGCCTGCGTGGGGTGGATGAAGGTGCGGCCCACGTAGTGGTTCCGGATCAGGCCGTGCTCCAGCTTGATGCCGGAGGCCTCGCTGAAGCCGAGGGCCATGGCGTTGCTGCTGTCGGGCACGGAGAAGACGACGTCGGCGCCCGGGGCGGGGTGCTCGAGCGCCAGCCGCCGGCCGGCCTCGCGCCGGACCCGGTCCACCGACTGGCCGAAGATGGTGCTGTCGGGCCGGGCGAAGTAGATCAGCTCGAAGACGCAGCGGCTGACGGGGCGCGCGCGGAGCGGCTGGAGGTCCTCGACGACGCCGTCGGTGATGCGGACGAACTCACCGGGCTGCAGCTCGCGGATGAAGGTGGCACCGACCAGGTCGAGCGCGCAGGTCTCGCTCGCCGCGACAACGCCCTTGCCGATGCGGCCCAGCACGAGCGGCCGGAAGCCGCGGGGGTCCACCACCGCGTACAGCGTGCGGCCGACGCCGATGACGAGGCTGTAGGCCCCCTCTACCCGCTCCAGCGCCGACCGGATCTGCATCTCGGCGTCGGGCGCCTCGGAGCGGGCGATCAGGTGGACCAGCACCTCGGTGTCGCTCGACGAGGCGAAGATCGAGCCCCGCTCGACCAGCGCCTGCTTGATTTCCGCGGCGTTCGTCAGGTTGCCGTTGTGCGCCACGCTGAGAGACCCCGCGCGGTAGTTGACCAGACAGGGCTGGGCGTTGGCCAGGACGGTGCTTCCGGTGGTCGAGTACCGGGTGTGCCCGACGGCCACGTCGCCCGGGAGCTTTTCGAGCTCCGCATCATCGAAGGTCTCCGAGACCAGGCCCATCCCGACCCGGATCCGGGACTCGCCGTCCGGCGTCACGGCCACGATCCCGGCGCTCTCCTGGCCACGGTGCTGCAAGGCGTAGAGGCCGAGGTAGGCCACGCGGGCGGCGTCGGGGACGCCGGACACTCCGATGATTCCGCACATGGGCTAGGCCTCCGCTCGGTCGCTGACGACCTCGCGCATCCGGCGCGGGATCGCGTCGTCGTACACGGAACGGAGCCGGTCGACCGGCCACCGATGGACACTGCCGGGCAGCACGACGTCCAGGCTGCCGCCGGGGGCGCGAACCTCCCCCGCCAGGTACCCACGCAGGCCGTGCCGCGCGAGCAGCGCCTTGAGGCCCTGCAGAGCCGGTGGCGCCACGCTCAGGACGACCCGGCCGTGGTCCTCGCCATACAACGCCTGGGCGGCGGTGAGGTCCGGAGCGTAGGTGCGGAGGTCCACGATGGCGCCGAAGCCCCGCTCCGCATACGGCCCGCCGATGGCCGCCTCGGCGAGCGCCACGGCCAGGCCACCCTCGGAGCAGTCGTGGGCGGACCGGAGGAGCCGAGCCGCGGCCGCGGCCACCAGGAACCGCTGGAGCCGCGCCTCGTGCTCAAGGTCCACCTTCGGCGCTTCGCCTCCGACAAAACCGCACAGCTCCGCCCAGTAGGCGGATCCACCGAGCGCCCCGGCCGTGCCGCCGACGATCACGATCCGGTCGCCGGTGGCCCGGAAGTGACTGGGCACGCGGTCCTCCGCGCGACGCAGCAGCCCGACCATGCCGACCGTCGGCGTGGGGTCCACCGCGCCGGTGGGGCTCTCGTTGTAGAACGACACGTTGCCGCCGGTGACCGGGGTTCCGAACGCCACGCAGGCGTCGGAGATGCCGCGACAGGCTTCCTTGAACTGGAAGAACACCTCCGGCTTCTCGGGGTTCCCGAAATTCAGGCAGTCGGTGATGCCGAGCGGCTCGGCGCCGGTGCACGCGACGTTGCGGGCCGCCTCCGCCACGGTGGCCTTGCCCCCTTCGTAGGGGTCGAGCGCCACCAGCCGGTTGTTGCAGTCCACGCTGACCGCCAGCGCGAAGGCCTCGCCGTCCACCCGGAAGACGCCGGCGTCGCCGCCGGGGCCGAGGACGGTCGAGGCCTGCACGGTGGAGTCGTACTGTTCGTACACCCACCGCTTGCTGGCGATGGACGGCGTGTCGAGCAGCGCCTCGAGCGCCGCGTCCGCGTCCACGCGGGCGGGGCCGTGGGGCCGGGCCTTCCGGCGGGCCGCGGCGGCGGGTGCCTCGCGCGCCTCGGGGGTGTAAATCGGGCAGTCGTCTACCAATGGCTGGCCGGGAATCTCCGCCACGGTGAGCCCGTTGTGTCGGACGCGGAAGAGCCCGTCGTCGGTCACGTGGCCGATCTCGGTCGCGTCCAGCTCCCACTTCCGGCAGATCGCCTGGATGGCGGGCACCTGTCGCGGCTCGGCCACCACCAGCATCCGTTCCTGCGATTCCGACAGCAGGATCTCGTACGGCGTCATGCCCGCCTCGCGGGTCGGGACGAGACCGGTGTCGATCTCGACCCCGACGCCGCCCCGCGCCGCCATCTCGGCGCTGGAGCTCGTGAGTCCCGCCGCCCCCATGTCCTGGATGGCCACGATGAGCTTGGAGGTGATCAGCTCCAGACTAGCCTCGAGGAGGAGCTTCTCGGTGAACGGGTCGCCGACCTGCACCTGCGGGCGGCGGGCCTCGCTCTTCTCCGAGAGCTCCTCGGAGGCGAAGCTGGCGCCGTGGATGCCGTCGCGGCCCGTCTTGGCGCCGACGTTGAGGAGGACGTTGCCGACGCCGTGCGCCCGCGCCGTGGCGAGGTCGGACTCCCGCAGGATGCCCACGCACATGGCGTTGACGAGGGGATTGCCGGAGTACCCGTCGGCGAAACCGACCTCGCCGCCGAGCGTGGGCACGCCGATGCAGTTGCCGTAATCGCCCACGCCGCGCACCACGCCGGCGAAGAGGTACCGGTTGCGCGGCTCGCTCAGCGGGCCAAAGCGGAGACTGTTGAGCACCGCTACGGGACGCGCGCCCATGGTGAAGACATCGCGGAGGATGCCCCCCACGCCGGTGGCCGCGCCCTGGTACGGCTCCACCGCCGAGGGGTGGTTGTGCGACTCGATCTTGAAGGCGACGGCCCAGCCGTTGGGAAGGCGCAGCACGCCGGCGTTCTCACCGGGTCCCTGCACGACCTGCGGGCCGGTGGTCGGGAAGCGCTTGAGCACCGGCTTCGAATGCTTGTAGGAGCAGTGCTCGGACCAGAGCGCAGAGAATACCCCGAGCTCGGTGAGCGTCGGCGTCCGGCCGAGCATCGCCACGATGCGGTCGAACTCCGAGGGGGTCAGGTTGTGCTCCCGGACCACCTCGGGCGTCACCGGCCGCTCTCCGGGAAAGGAGGCGGCGCGCGTGACCGGTGCGGCTGCGGTCATTTCGACTCCGGACGGGGCCCGCGCAGGGCCGCGGAGATGTCGCGCACGACCCGACCGAGCAGGGTGGGGTCGTTCTTGGCCACCACCGCCGCGATCTCGTCGGCGTCGAGGAAAATGCCTTGGCAGTGGAGGCACCGGTCCACCGTCACGCCCTGGAACTCCTCGTGCACCAGGTCGTGCCCGTCCTTCGGGCACTTCATGAAATGCACCTGGCGCGCCGCGGCCTCGGCCGCTTCCTTGGCCCGGAGCCGCTGCGCCTTGAGGAGTTCGGCCTCCTCCTTCGCGAAGTACTCGTCTTCGGACTTGCTCGGCTTGTTGGTCGACATACGGTCAGACTCCGTCAGGGGATGGAACGGGTGGCCCCGCCGGGGATCCACCCTGCAATGGAACGGAAAAAGCCGGCGCCGACGTCGCTCCCCGTCAGGGGGTCGGCGTAACGCTCGGGGTGGGGCATGAAGCCGACAATGTTGCCGGCGGCGTTCGACACGCCGGCGATGTCCGCCACGGAGCCGTTGGGGTTTTCCCCCCTGGTGTACCGCAGGACGACCCGCCCCTCGGCCTCGAGGAGCCGCAGGGTATCGTCGTCCGCCACGTAGCAGCCGTCGCCGTGCGCCACGGGAATCCGCATCTCGGTGTCCCGCGCATAGGCGCTGGTGCAGAAGGTGTCGGTCCGCTCCACCCGAACCCAGACCGGACGCGACACGAAGGTCAGCCGGTCGTTCCGGACGAGGGCGCCCGGCAGCAGGTGCGCTTCGCAGAGGATCTGGAAGCCGTTGCAGATGCCGAGCACCGCGCCGCCGGCGGCCGCGTGCTTCTGCACCGCCTGCATGACGGGGCTGAACCGCGCGATGGCGCCGGAGCGGAGGTAGTCGCCGTAGCTGAACCCGCCGGGCAGGATCACGACGTCGGCCTGCTGGAGGTCGGTGTCCCGGTGCCAGACGAACCGCGCCTCCGCGCCGGCGTTCTCCGCCGCATGGTAGGCGTCCCAGTCACAGTTGCTGCCGGGGAACCGGACGACCGCGACGCGCACCATCAGCCCTCCACCGCCAGGCTGAAGTCCTCGGTCACCGGGTTGGCGAGGAGGCGCTCGCACATCTTCCGCGCGGCGGCCTCCGCGGCCTCGGGGCTGGCGGCGTCGATGGCGAGCTCGATGGCCCGGCCGACGCGCACGTCGCCGGCGCCCTCGAAGCCGAGCACGGCGAGCGCGTGCTCCACGGCCTGGCCCTGGGGGTCGAGCAGCCCGGCGCGGGGCACGACACGGATGTGGACGCGGTACGTCATCGGGTGGGGTCCTCGGGTCGATCGTGCCCGCGATGCGCGCGCACGTGCAGCGTCTGGGCTTCGGCGGTGTCCTCGGCCCGCTCGGAGAGCGCGATGATGGCGCTCCGGACGATCCCGAAGAGGAGGTAGCCGATGCCGAAGGGGAACAGGAAGTTGGAGGGCGCAAAGATCACGCCGACCAGGATGCCGATGGTGATGAGGGTGCCGAGGATCCCGCTCAGCGACCGGAAGCCGATCCGCGGTGTGCGCGGGTACTTGACCGTGCTGAGCATCATCGCGGAGAGCGCGAGCATCAGGAACGTCAGCCCCTGCCGCTGGAGGTCGAGATACTCGGGGAACTTCTGGTACCACTCCGTCTGGCTGAACGCGAAGTAGGTGGCCAGCGTCATCCCCGCCGCGGGGGAGGGGAGCCCGGTGAACCATCCTGGCTTGTCGGAGCCCGCGGCGGTGATGTTGTACCGCGCCAGGCGCACGGCCACCGACGCGATGTAGATGAAGCAGAGGGTCCAGGCGAACTTGCCCGCCTCGGCGAACTCCAGGAAGTACATGATCATGGCCGGCGCCACGCCGAAGGAGATCACGTCCACCAGGGAGTCGAGCTCGGCGCCGAAGCGGGTGCCGGTGTGCGACATCCGCGCCAGCCGCCCGTCGAGGATGTCGGCCACTCCGGCGAACACGATGAACCACCCCGCCCACTTGAAGTTGCCCTGAGCGGCGTACACGATGGCCCAGATCCCGAAAAAGAGGTTGGCCAGCGTGAACGCGCTCGGGATCACGACGATGGCGCGCCGGAGCCCCGGCCGCTGCGGCGGGGCGGGCGTGGTGGGACCCTGGTCGCTCATGGCCACTCCGCGATGATGGAGACACCGGCGACGGTCCGCTCGCCCTCGGCCACCCGGATGGTGGCTCCCTTCGGCAGAAAGACGTCCACCCGCGAGCCGAACCTGATCAGCCCCATCCGCTCCCCCTGCCGGACCGCCGTGCCCTCGCCGTGGTCGGTGATGATGCGCCGGGCCACCAGCCCGGCGATCTGCCGGACCAGCACCTTGCCGCGCGGCGCCACGATGCCGACCGAGGACTGCTCATTCTCGATCGAGGCCTTTTCCGCTGCTGCGTTCACGAACGCGCCCGGGGTGTACTTCCGGTACGCGATGGTGCCGTTCACCGGGTACCGGTTCACGTGCACGTTGAAGACGTTCATGAAGATCGAGACGCGCTGCACCTCGCCGCCGTGGAAGTCGGGCTCGTCGATGCTGCGGACGCTGACCACCAGCCCGTCGGCGGGCGCGATGACGAGGTTGTCGCCCCGAGGGCCCACCCGGACCGGGTCCCGGAAGAACGCCACGACCCAGACGGCCACCGGCAGCCACGCGATGGCGGCCGTCGTGAAGCCGAAGAAGACGAAGCCGAACTCCAGGATCCAGAAGGCGGCGATGAACGGCCACCCCTCGGGTGCGATGCGCATCAGCCGTCCTCTGGGAGTGGGTGGCCGGTGAGCCGCTGGTAGGCGTCCACGTACCGGGCGCTGGTGGTGTCGAGCACCTCCTGCGGGAGCGGCGGGGGTGGTGCCTCGCCGTTCCAGCGGCCGTTCGCCTTGAGCTCCGCCAGGTAATCGCGCAGCGGCTGCTTGTCGAAGCTCGGCTGGCCGCGCCCCGGCTGGTACCGGTCCGCCGGCCAGAAGCGGGAGGAGTCGGGTGTGAGCACCTCGTCAATCAGCCGCAGCGTGCCGTCTCGGTCGCGGCCGAACTCGAACTTCGTGTCGGCGATGATGATCCCCCGCGCGGCGGCGTGCGCCCGTCCCGCCTCGTAGATCCGGAAGCTCGCGTCGCGCAGCGCCGTCGCTTCGGCATTGCCAAGCGCGGCTGCCATCGTCGCGAAGGTCACGTTCTCGTCGTGGCCCGTCTCCGCCTTGGTGGCGGGGCTGAAGAGCGGCGGGTCGAGCCGGTCGCTCTCCACCATGCCCGGCCGGAGCGGCTCGCCGGCCAGCGTCCCGTGCTTCTTGTACTCGGCCCACGCCGACCCGGACAGGTAGCCGCGCACCACGCACTCGAACGGCACCGGGTTCGTCCGCCGGACGAGCATCGAGCGCCCGCGGATCGCAGCGCGATGCGGGGCCAGCTCGGGGAGGCGCCGGATGATGTCGCCGGCGCTGGCGGACACGAAGTGAGACGGGAAGACGTCGGCGAGCTTCCCGAACCAGAACGCGCTCACCTGGGTGAGGACCCGGCCCTTTTCCGGGATTGGCTCGTCCATGACCACGTCGAAGGCGCTGATACGATCGCTCGCCACGAGCAGGAGGTGGTCGGGACCCGCCTCGTAGACCTCGCGGACCTTGCCGACGCGAAGCAGCGGGAGAGGCAGCTGGCTGCGGAACATGACAGTCATACCCGTACCTCGGCGGCGTCAGGGGTCACGGCCAGGGGCCGGGCGCGGGCGGCGAGCGGCCGGGCGTACTCGCCCAGGAACTCCGCCACCTGTTCGCGGGCCCGTCCGGTGTACCTGGAGGGATCGAGTTCGGCTTTCAGCGCCCCCGCCGGGAGCTTGCCGAACGCGGGGTCGGCGCCGAGGCGCTCCATGAGGTCGTTGGCCTCCCCGCGGGCCACGGCCTCCGCTACGGCCAGGCTGTGCCGGCGCACCACCTCGTGCAGCGCCTGGCGGTCGCCGCCGGCGGAGACGCCGAGCATCAGCCACCGCTCGGTGGCCATGAAGGGCATCTGCACCGCCACATGCCGCCGGATGACCTCAGGCCGGACCTCGATCCCGTCGGCGATGTTCTCGACCAGGATCAGCACCGCGTCAGTGGCGAGGAACGCCTCGGGGAGGGTGAGCCGGCGGTTGGCGCTGTCGTCGAGGGTGCGCTCCAGCCATTGGCTGGCGGCGGTCTGCGCGGTGTTGGCCTGCAGCGACATGACGAACCGCGCGAGGCCGTTGATCCGCTCGGCGCGCATCGGGTTCCGCTTGTAGGCCATGGCGCTGGAGCCGATCTGTTCCGACTCGAACGGCTCGAGGAGCTCGCCCTCGTGCTGCAGGAGCCGGAGGTCGCCAGCCATCTTGGACGCCGACTGCGCCACGCCGGACAGCAGGTCGAGCACCGCGCTGTCGGCCTTCCGCGTGTAGGTCTGCCCCGTGACGGCCCAGGTTTGCGAAAACCCGAGCCGCTCCGCCACAAGGCGGTCAAGTTCGCGGACCTTCGCGTGGTCGCCGCGGAACAGCTCGAGGAACGAGGCCTGCGTGCCGGTGGTTCCCTTGCACCCGCGCAGCTTCATCGTGTCGATGCGATGGCAGGTCTCCTCGACGTCCGCCGCGAAATCCTGCATCCAGAGCGTGGCCCGCTTGCCCACGGTGGTGAGCTGGGCGGGCTGGAAGTGCGTGTAGGCGAGGCAGGGCTCCCCGGCGTGCCGCTCCGCGAAGGCGCCCAGGGCGTCCAGCACCTTGAGCAGCCGTCCGAGGATGAGCCGGAGCCCGGCGCGCATGACGAGCAGGTCGGCGTTATCCGTCACGAAGGCGCTGGTGGCGCCGAGGTGGAGGAACGGCCGGGCGGTGGGGGCCTGGTCGCCGAAGTGGTGCACGTGCGCCATGACGTCGTGCCGGAATCGGCGCTCGTACTCGGCCGCGGTGGCCAGGTCGGCGTCGTCGAGGTGGGCGCGCATCTCGGCGAGGGCGGCCTCGGGGATGTCGAGGCCGAGCTCGCGCTCCGATTCCGCAAGCGACAGCCAGACGCGCCGCCAGAGTCCGATCCGGTGCGGTTCGCCCCAGAGCCGCTGCATGGCAGGCGAGGCGTAGCGGGAGCCGAGCGGCGAGCGCCAGCGGTCGTCAGTCATCGGTACACCAGGTCCGTGTAGGCGGTTTGCCCGTTGCGCTCGACCCAGATGCGAAAGGCCTCGCCCGGTCGGAGGTCGTCGAAGAACGCGCTCAGGTCGGTGGCACTGGCGACGCGGCGGCGGTCGAGGCCCACGATGACGTCGCCTTCCCGAAGCCCCGTGGCCTCCGCCGTTCGCGGCGCGATGCCCACCACGAGCGCGCCCTGCTCGCTCTGGAGGCCCCGTTCCGCGCGGATGGCGGGCGTGACTGTCACCAGCTGGAGGTCTTCGAGCACCGTCACGCGCGCGGCGGTGCGCGTCGGGAGGTCGCTTGCGACGAGGGTGCGGGTGACGGTCGTGGTCCCGCGCCGCGTGACGAGGACGACGGTGTCGGACACGCCGAGATCCAGCTTGACCGATTCCCAGTCGAGGTGGTTGTGCAGCGTGCGGCCGTTGGCCGACACCAGCACGTCTGCGCGCTGAATGCCGGCGCGCGCGGCGGGGCCGCCGGGCGCCACGCTGGCCACGACGAGTCCGTTGGAGGCGCGCCAGTCCTCGAAGTTTCGAGGTGGCGTCACGTCCAGCCCGGTCCAGGCGCGGCGCACGGCGCCGGCGGCCAGGAGAAGATCCGCCACGCGGAGCGCTCGCTCGATGGGGATCGCGAAGCCGAGCCCGATCGACCCGCCGCTGTTGGACAGGATCGACGAATTGACGCCGACCACCTGGCCGAGCGCGTTGGCCAGCGGGCCCCCGGAGTTGCCGGGGTTGATGGCGGCGTCGGTCTGGATCATGTCGAGGTAGAGTCCGGCCTGCCCCTCGGAGGGCAGGATGTTCCGGCCGGTGGCGCTCACGACGCCGGCGGTAACCGTCGGCTCGGTGTTGCCGAGATAGTCGGCGTAGGGGTTGCCGAGGGCCACGACCCATTCGCCGACCATGAGTTCGCTGCTCTTGCCGAGCGGGACGGTGGGGAGGCCGCGCCCGGTCACCTGGATGACGGCGATGTCGGCCACTGGGTCGGCGCCGACGAGCCGCGCGGTGAGCTGGGTGCCGTCGCGAAGCGTCACGGTGATCTGTTCGGCCCCGGCCACGACATGCTGATTGGTCAGGATGACGCCGTTGCTCCGGATGATGAAGCCGGTGCCGGAGCCGCGGACGAGCTGGGAGGCGTACCGCGGGACGAACATGTCGGCCCATGAGGAGCGCATCGCCACCTGCTGGCGCGCCGCGACGCTGATGGAGACGACAGCCGGCGCGAGGCGCTCGACGGCGGTGACGATGGCGGTACGCCGGCTGGCCTCGACCGTGGCCTGGGCGGGGAGGGCGGGGGCCACCAGCGCCATCAGGAGCGCGGAGAGTGCGGGCGTGCGGCGCAACGTCATGCGGCATCCCCGGGGTGGTCGGCGAACGCCTCCGCGGCGTATTGGGCGGAGACAAAATACAATCCTTCCGGCGGCGCGGGCGGACTGGTGTCGGCGTTGTCCTGCCGCCCGAGCAGTGTGGTCATGTCCTCGGCCGGGCGCCGCCCGAGCCCGATATCGACCATTGTCCCGACCAGCATCCGCACCATGTGGTGGAGGAACCGGTCGGCGGCAACGTGAAACGCGTACCCCCGGCCCTCGTCCCGCTCCCGCCACTCGGCGCGCCGCAGCGTGCAGAGAAAATGCGGCTTCGGCTCGCCTTTGACCGCGAAGGCCCGGAAGTCGTGCTCGCCGGGCAGCGCCGACACGGCCTTCCGGAGCAGGGCGGCGTCGAGCGGACGCCCGAGCGCCCATTCATACGGCCGCCGGAACGGGGACATGGAGGCGGCGTCCACCCCGATTTCGTACCGGTACTCGCGGCCGAGTGCGCTCTTTCGCGCATGGAACCCCGGGACGGCCGTCCGCACCCGTTCCACCCAGCAGTCGCGCGGGAGGAGCGCGTTCATGGCTCGGCGCACCGCGTCCGGCTCCCACTTGGCCGCCAGCGAGAAGCTGACGCCCATCCCCACCGCGTGGACTCCGGCGTCGGTTCGCCCCGCGCCGTGCGCCACCACCCTTCGGCCCGCGAGGCGCTCCAGCACGCCTTCGACCTCGGCCTGGACGGTCCGGCCGGATGCCTGCCGTTGCCAGCCGAGAAAGCGGCCGCCATCGAAGTGCAACTCGGCAAGAAAAGTCCGGCTCATCGGCGCGAAATCTAGCCCGTTTGACGGGCCTCCGGCAAGACGCGCAAATGCTTGTCAGAATTGACAAAAGCCCCTGTTGACGACTACGATTTTCGTGCACTTCTTCCCCCGCATGCCGCGGGGGCGTCGACGGGGGCGGTGGGCGGGGCGGCGACTGGGTAGGCGAGGGGTGTCGTGGGCTGCTGCGGAAGCAATCAGTACTTACGAATGACCCCGACCACCACGCCCTGAATCAGCACGTCGCGCTCCTGGATCCGGATGGGCTGCATGGCGTCGTTGGCAGGCTGGAGCCGGATCCAGCCATCGGGCTCCCGATAAAACTTCTTGACCGTGGCCTCGGAGCCGTTGATGAGGGCGATGACCATTTCGCCGTTCTCGGCGTTGTGGCGGCCGTGGACCACCACGAAATCTCCATCGATGACGTGGGCGTCGATCATGGAATCGCCGCGCACCTGCAGGGCGTAGTTCGGGCCGCGCGCCGGAAGCATCTCGTTCGGCACCGCGAGCGACTCCCCGTGCATGACGGCCTCGATGGGGGTGCCGGCCGCCACCCGACCGAGGATGGGGATTTCGCTGGCCACGGCCGTGCCCTTCGGCGGCAGCACCTCGATGGACCGGCTCTCGTTGTAGGAGCGGTGGATATAGCCTTTCCGCTCAAGGTTGGTGAGGTGCTCGTGCACGGTGGCGAGCGACTGAAAGCCGAAGTGCTCCGCGATTTCCTCGAAGCTCGGTGCGTACCCGTTGTCTGTGATCTGGGCCTGCAGGTAGGTCAGGATATCGCGTTGCCGACGGGTGAGAGGCATGACCGTCCTCCGAGGAGATGACCGAAGAGAGCCCGAATCAAGCTACCCGAACACCTCCCGAAGATCAAGCCCGATTGCCGCGGTGGCTTGAGGCGCCGGCGCCTCTTATCTTGCGGTGTCAATTGCACATCTGGTCCGGCCCCGCCTGAGCGGTCGGGGCGCCAAGGATGTCGCGCGGGGCGCGGCGCTCACGGGAGACACGCGGTGACCGAACCGGGCGCTCAGTTCGAGCAGATACTGCCACCTGAACAGGTGGAAGAGCTGCTGCGCACGCTGGTCAAGGCATCGCGGGCTTTCCAGATGTACCTCCCCAACAATCCCATGTTTCATCGTGCGGCCAAGAACCTCGAGACGGCCTTCGAGCCGGTCTGGTCGGCCGTCGACGAGTTGGTGCTCACCGTCCAGGAAACCGATTTCGTCTGGGAAGGGACGGTGGTGTATCACCAGCTCAGCAAGGCGGACAGCCTCGCCTGGACGCTGTACAAGGACGGGCTGCGCGTCCTCACCCTGCGCAAGGGCGTGGAAGTGGAGGAGTTGCCGCGCCTGCTGCGCGTGGTGAACAAGGTCCGCGGGCTCAGCCCGGACGCCACCGAGGACCTGTTCACCCTCCTGTGGACCGAGGAGTTCCATTTCGTCGACGTGCGCTTCACGGAGTTCGTCCAGGACTTCGGCACGGCGGAGCTGGTGCCCGGCGCGCAGTACTCCGCGGGCGCGAGTTTCGCGGACGAGGTGCGGACCGATCTCGCCGCTGTGGGGCCGGGCGAGGGGATCGGGGGTGTCGCGGCTCAGGGGGAGACCGTGGCCGAGGGCGAGGAGGCTGGCGCTGCCGGGGAGGCAGGCGGCGCCGTGGACGCCGTCGACCGGCCCAAGGGCGTCGTCGACATCGACGAGTTCGACTCGACGCTGTACTTCCTCGATGCCGGCGAAATCGACATGCTCAGCGCCGACCTCCGGCTCGAGTACACGCGGGACCTGCGCGACGCGTCCCTGAGCGCCCTCTACGACCTCTTCGAATCGTACGCCGAGGACGAGGTCCGTGAGGAGATCCTCGGGGTGATCGAGACCCTCTTCCCCAGCATGCTGAACGCGGGCGAGTTCCGCGCGAGCGCGGCCGTGCTGCGCGAAACGCGCGCCCTGGCCGAGCGTGCGCCGGGCCTGCAGCAGGGGCATCGTGATCGGCTGGCCAAGTTCGTGGCGCAGCTGAGCGAGCCGGCCATCGTGAGCCAGTTGATGCAGGCGCTCGACGAGGGCACCGGCCGCCCGAGCGACGCCGACATCATGGAACTGCTCCGCGAGCTGCGGCCGGGCGCGCTGTCCACTCTCGTGGAGTGGACGCCCCGGCTCACGTCCGCGCCGGTCCGCGCGCTGGTGGAGGCGGCGGTGCAGCAGCTGGCGTCGGCCCACCAGGGCGAGTTGCTGCGCCTGCTACGGTCGGGAGACCCCGAGGCGCTGCCGGGTGCGATCGACCTGGCCGGCCGGCTGAAACTCGAGGGCGCCGTGGCCGGTCTCGGCGACGTGATGGGCCGCGCCGACGCCGGGCTCCGCCTGGCCGCGACCGACGCGCTGGTCCAGATCGGGACGCCCGGCGCGCTGGTCCTCCTCGAGAAGGCGATCGGCGACGACGACCGCGCGGTGCGGGTCGCCGCCCTGAAGGCGCTGAGCGCCCGCGGGTACAAGGGCGCGCTCCGGCGCGTCGAGGAGGTCGTCGCGGGGAAGGGCCGCAAGGACCTCGATTTCAACGAGCGGCGCGCGTTCTTCGAGGCCTACGGCGCCATCGTGGGGCCGACCGGCGTCGCCACGCTCGGCGACCTGCTGGCGCGGCGCGGCTTCTTCCGCCGGAAACAGAGCGCCGACGTCCGGATGTGCGCCGCGCTCGGGCTGGGGAAGATCGGCTCGCCCGAGGCGCGGGCGGTGCTCGAATCGGTCGCGGAGGACAACGACCGCCAGGTGCGCAACGCCGTGGCCGCGGCACTCCGGGGGGTGGCGGAATGAGCCAGGACCCACAGTCCGCCGACCACAACCTCCGTCATGACGGGCGGAGCCTCCTCCTCTCGTTCTACGCCGCGCTGCGGAGCCTCAAGCTGTACCCGCTCGAGAACACCACGGTGCAGAAGGCGCTCGACGACCTGCTCGCCTCGGGCCAGCAGCTGCTCGGCGACGAAGACGACGTGGAAATCCGCGCGTCGGGCGACTTCCTGTTCGTCAACGACACGCGGCTCCGCCTCGAACTCGACAACTACGCTTCCTTCAGCCAGGTGCTCGGCCTGCTCCGCACGTTCGAGGTCGGGACCCTCCGCATCGTGCGCGGCGTCGAGCGCCGCGAATGGCAGGCGCTGCTCAGCGTCTTCCTCAGCCTCGGCACCCGGGACGCGGCGGGGAGCCGGTTCGATGAGCTGATGACCCGCCTGCAGCGGGCCGACATCCGGCACCTCCAGCTGGAGCCGCTCACGGCGGTCGAGGAGCAGGAAGACTCCGCCGAGGCGCGCGAAGTGGCGAAGCGGACCTACGCGCAGGGCGTCGCGGTCACCAAGGACGTCGTGAACAGCGTGCGGATGGGGCGCACCGCCAACCTCAAGAAGGTGAAGCGGGCGGTGCAGCTGGTGGTGGACCAGGTGCTGAACAACGAGACCTCGATCGTCGGCCTCACGACCATCCGGGACTACGACGAATACACCTTCACCCACTCGGTCAACGTCTGCATCTTCTCCGTCGCCCTCGGCAAGAAGCTCGGGTTCGGCAAACTGCAGCTCTACGACCTCGGGCTCGCCGCGCTGCTGCACGACATCGGCAAGGCGCGGATTTCCCTCGATATCCTCAACAAGACCACCGGGCTGGACGAGGCGGAATGGAAGGTGATGACCCGCCACCCCTGGTTCGGCACGCTCACGCTGTTCAGTTCCCGCCGCTACGAGGAGACGCCCTACCGGGCCATCCTCGTGGCGCACGAGCACCACATGAAGACCGACCTGACCGGCTACCCGCGGGCCATCCGCCCGCGGACGCTGGGGTTGTATTCGCGGCTGGTGGCGGTGGCGGACGGATTCGACGCGGCCACGACCAGGCGCAGCTATCAGACGGTGCCGATCCAGCCGGACGCCGTCCTGAAAGAGATGTGGGAAAATCCCCGGCGTGGCTACGACCGGGTCCTGGTCAAGGCGCTCATCAACCTCATCGGCATCTACCCGGTCGGCACTTGCGTCATTCTCGACACCCTCGAGGTGGCCATCGTCGCCGGCCCGAACCCCGATCCGACCGTGCTCAACCGGCCCATCGTCCGCATCGCCATCGACACGAACGGTGCCGTGCTTCCGCCGCCGGGTAACCTGGCGGATCTGTCCGACGGCAACGGCCAGGGCGGCTACGCGCGGTCGATCGTCAAGGTGACCGACCCGGCCCGGTACGGCCTCGTGGTGGGCGACTATTTTGTCTGACCTCCGCGTGGCGAGCGCCTGATGTTCGATACCGCGCGCGTCCTCCAGCGCTACGCCAAGGTCCTCGTCTGGCTCGGCCTCTCCCTGGCCGCCGTGGCGCTGCTCCTCGATTTCCGCTGGATCGAGCAACCGCTCCCGACCCTCGTGATCCTGGTGGCGGTCGCCGCGCTGCGCGCCTCCCCGGTCCGGCTCAGCAAGTACTCGTACCTGACCCAGCACGGCGTCCCGGTCGTCGTCGGCATCCTGGTTGCCGCGCCCTCCCAGGTCGTGGCGGGCATGGCCGCCGGCGTGTACCTGGTGGACACCCTCTGGCTGCGGAAGCCGATGGGTGCCGGCCTGGTCAACGCCGGCCGGGAGAGCATCGCCTTCATGGCGGCGTACGGCATCTTCGCGCTGGTCTGGCGGCTCAGCGGATCGCCCTCCACCGGACTGGACTTCCTGCCGGCCGCGTTCACGCTGGCCGGCACGTACTTCTTCCTGTCGCGGGCGCTCTTCTACTTCACCCTGCTGCTGCGGGACAAGCTCGAGAGCGAAGAGCGGCTGCTGATCCTGCGCTACGAAGTCGTGGCGTACCTGCTGACGCTTGGCGCCGCGGCCATCATCGTCGGGGCCATCCAGGTGCTCAGCCCGCCGGGGTGGGCGGCGGTGCTGGCCGTGGTCGGCGTGTTCGGGCTCCTCACCAAGAAGATCCTCGAGGAGGCCATCGCCGCGGAGGACCTGAACAAGGTCCACCTCATGGAGACGGCGATCACCACCAACGTGACGCTGATGGATTCCTTCCAGCAGATCGAGCGGCTGGCCCACCGCCTGCTCGACTGGGGCGATCTCCGGATCTATCGACGGGACGACCAGGACGTCGTGACGCTCGCCTACCGTGGCGAGGTAGGGCGCAGCGGCCGCGGCGAGGTGCCCGCGGAACTCGAGCCGCTGCGCCGGGAGGCCATCGCCACGGCGGAGCCGGTCATTGTGCACGACACCTCGAAGGACGCGCGGATGCCGATGGCCGCCTCCGACACCCAGAGCCTGGTGATCCTGCCGCTCCGGTTCGGGACCGACGTGATCGGCACGCTGGAGCTGGAGCACCACAAGCGGCACATGTACCGCGGCCGAGACCTCGCCGCCATGGCCACGCTGGCCACCCAGGTGGCCACCGCCATCCACATCGCCGAGCTGCGGCGGCCGCTGGTCACGACGGTGGACAGCATCGGCTCCCAGGTGGGCGCCCTGGCGCGGGCGACGGAGTCGTTGCACGCCTCGGCCGACGCACTCACCGCCGCGTCCAAGTCGCTCCGCTTCGGCCTGGCGGAACAAGACGCCTTCGTGACCGCGGGACTTCAGGCGACGAAGGCGCTCGCGAGCGGGTCCGCCGAAATGGCCATCCAGGGGAAGCGCGCCGCGGAGGCGAGCGGCCGCGCCTCCGAGACGGCAGCGCGGAATCGGGAGACGATTCGGGACGCCATCCGGCGGCTGGTGGACCTCAAGCATTTCGTGGCGGAAAGCTCCCGCCAGGTCGGCGAGCTCGGCAACGTGACCAAGCGGATCACCGGCTTCATCGGCTCGATCCGGGAGATCGCCGACCTGACGAACCTCATCTCGCTCAACGCCGCCATCGAGGCGGCGCGCGCGGGACAGGAGGGCAAGGGGTTCGCCGTGGTGGCGGCGGAGGTGCGCGAGCTCGCCGACCAGAGCGCCGTCGCCGCGCGGGAGGCCGGCGGGCTGCTCGCCGCCATCGCGGACCAGGTCACCGAGATCACCGCGCAGATGTCCCACGGGGAGCGCGCCGTCGAGGGGGTGGAGCAGCTCGGCGAGGCGGCGGTCGAGGCGCTCGAGGGGATCGTGAACGTGACCCGCGAGGCGGGCACCGCCGCGCAGCGGATCGGCGAGACGGCGGGTCAGCAGGAAGGGGCCTTCGCCAAGCTGCAGGAGCAGATCGGGCACCTGGCGACGGTGTCTGCGAGGATTCGCGAGGAGACCAACGTCCTGGCGAGCCAGGCGGGGCGTGCGGCCGGGGCGCAGGCGGACCTGGACGAGGCGATCCGGCAGCTCGAAAAGGTCTCCTCGCACCTGCAGTCGATCGCGCGCCACTTCACCGTCGGCGCCTAGGCGGTGGGGGCGGACGTGGCGGCCATCGCGCTGGGGAGCAACCTCGGCGACCGGGCGGCCCACCTCGCCGCCGCCCGACGGGCGCTTGCGGCGCTCCCCGGCACCCGCCTCCTGCGCACCTCGACGGTGGAGGAGACGGCGCCCCTCGGCGGGCTCGACCAGCCCGCCTACCTGAACCAGGTCGCGCTGGTGGAGACGTCGCTGGAACCGCGCGCGCTGCTCGAGGCCTGCCAAGCCATCGAACGCGCCGAGGGACGGACGCGCGGCGCGCGGTGGGCGTCGCGCTCTCTCGACCTGGACATCATTCGGTACGGCCGCCGCATGGTGGCCGAGCCTGGCCTGACGATCCCGCACCCGGAGCTCCCCAACCGCGATTTCTGGCAGCGCGGGCTGGCGGAGATTGAAACTCATGAGTGACCAACCGAAACCGCTGACCACGCTTGACGTCGTGGCGATGAAGCGGGCCGGCAAGAAGATCGTCTCCCTCACCGCGTACGACGCGCTGATGGCGCGAATGCTCGACGCGTCCGGGGTGGACCTCATCCTCGTCGGCGATTCCGTGAACCAGGTAGTGGCCGGCCGGCCCACCACGCTGAGCGCCACGCTCGACCAGATGATCTACCACGCCCGGGCGGTGCAGGGGGCCGTCCGCCGGGCGCTGGTGGTCGTGGACCTCCCGTTCCTCAGTTACCAGGTCACGCCGGAGGAGGCGATCCGGAACGCCGGCCGCGTGCTCCAGGAGACCGATGCGGCGGCCGTGAAGCTCGAGGGCGGCGTGACGATGGGGCCGACCATCCGCGCGCTAGTGGACCGGGGGATTCCGGTGATGGGCCACGTCGGGCTCACGCCGCAATCGGTGCACGCCCTCGGCGGCTACCGGGTGCAGGGCAGGGAGGAGGGCGCCGCCGCGCGCCTCCTCGCCGATGCCCACGCCGTCGAGGAGGCCGGCGCGTTCAGCGTGGTCCTCGAGCTCGTCCCTTCCGCGCTCGCCGCACGCGTGACGAAGGAACTCGCGATTCCGACCGTGGGGATCGGCGCCGGCGCCGGCTGCGACGGGCAAGTGCTCGTGCTGCCCGACATGCTCGGCATGAACCCCGCCTTCACGCCGAAGTTCCTCAAGCGGTACGCCGACCTCGACGGCACCATCCGGGCGGCGGTGTCGGCGTACGCGGAGGACGTCCGGGCCGGTCGCTACCCCGGCGCGGAGCACGGTTTCGAGTGAACCAGAACCCCGCCCCCAGAGAGTTCACGACGGCTGCGGGGATCCGTGCGTGGGTGACGGCGCAACGGGCGGGGGGCTCCCGAATCGGGTTCGTGCCCACCATGGGATTTCTTCATGAGGGGCATCTGCGGCTGGTGGACGCCGCGCGGGCGGTGTCGGACGTGGTCGTGATGAGCATCTTCGTCAATCCACTCCAGTTTGGCCCCACCGAAGACCTCGCCCGGTATCCTCGCGACCTTTCCCGCGACCGCTCCCTGGCCGCCGGCCGTGGCGTGGATGCCCTCTTCCTTCCCGACGTCTCCGTCATGTACCCGCCGGGCTCCGACACCCGAGTGGTGCCCGGCCCCGCGGCCGACGTGTGGGAAGGCGCGGCGCGCCCCGGGCATTTCTCGGGAGTCCTGACAGTGGTGGCGAAGCTCTTCCACCTCGTGTCCCCCGATGTGGCGGTGTTCGGGCAGAAGGACGCGCAGCAGGTGGCGCTC
>Ga0209507_1001154_pt1 | contig 22146 bp, 22 predicted proteins | sample AD_UKC028_MetaG_FD_184414 | JGI IMG/M metagenome (GOLD analysis project Ga0209507, IMG submission 184414) | Active sludge microbial communities of municipal wastewater-treating anaerobic digesters from USA - AD_UKC028_MetaG (SPAdes) (version 2) | ecosystem: Engineered > Bioreactor > Anaerobic >...
CAAGGGCAAGCTTGCGGCTGCCGGAGCGAACTTTGCCCGGCGCCAAGTTGTTCACAATGCTGCGTCGCGCTGGCTTGCGGTGGCCTCGCTCCGCAGCCTCATGAACAACATTGGAAACTGTATCAGTGGCAGGGCGCATTCCAATGGTTGCAGTAGGCGTGCCAGCCCGTTGGGGGAAAGGGGGGCTGGCGCGACTACTGCATCGTGACTGCGCCCGAACGAAGCGCTCCGGGGGCGTTCGTGGTTCTAGTGGCGTTGGTTTCGCGGCGGGCGTTCGTGGTCGCGAAGCGGTGGCGCGTTCGATGTGGAGCGAGCGGAAGCAGCCAGCGTGACAGGCCGGGGATGAGGGGGGCCTGGCGCGCTGGCTGCGCCGCGGACGTCCGAATCGGGAAGGCGTATTCGACGGCGCGAAGCGGGAGCGCGGTCGAACGCCGGGGCTGGTTGGAATTGCGGGGGCGTGTCGAGGTCGCGGCAGCGGGGTGCTGGTTGAAGTCCTAAACGTGAGCCGCAGGCCCCGCCATCCCCCGTTGCGCAAGCACAGGGGGTGGCGGGGCCTGCGGCGGTCGTGCGCCTGGGCGCGTGCGGGTAGTTGCGCCCGCGCGAGCGGGTGGTTATGCGAGCGTCAGCGAGCCTGCTTCGAACGCTCCAGATCAGCGACCCGACGCCACTGATCCGCGATTGCAAACCAGAGCGCCATCGCCGGGTTCGCTGCATCTGGTTTGTTGGCCGGCTCGCCGTAATCAATTTTGGTCATGGTGCGCACACGCGCATCGTGTCCGAGAACGGACGCTCGTTCAACCATAGAAGAAAGGCATTACTTGCCACCTGCACCACTCGGTGCGGCTCTGGATGACGTGTAGAGAGAAAGAGAATGACATTTGTCACATTACGATCTTCCCAATGGAATTCTGCTTTGGTATTTGGATCCATGTCAGCTCTCTGAAAGCCCACTCGCAGCGCGTTGGTATAAATCCTAGATCCCGTAGAGTCACCGAGCTCGACAATCGGCGGCCACCAACCTCCATAGGACCCCGGGGGACTCATGTATTCCCTCCAGGCCTCTGCATTCACTTCAACACGCAACACGGCACGCTCGCTTTTCTGTGCACAGGACACCAGAAGGATCGCTATCCCAAGCAAAACATGCAGCATATGGATTCGGTGCGCTTTCACGGCCAACGCCAAGCGTGAGCCACCGGAGGCAGCCGCCGCTGGCTCACAAACACACGCTGACTGAACCGGCTGCCTCCGGTTGGCTCCACGCTCTGGTTCGGCTTCCCGTTCATAGCAGATGCTGCACGATCCATATGAAGGCGAGGAACCCAAACGCCAATGACGGGACAATCGCAAACATCAACGTGTGAACGCTAAGTTTACGCTCACCTCCAGCCAACTGAACCATCGAAGCCCCAAGCAGGACAGGCCCGCAGACCGCAAAGACCATCGCAACGATCTGCGCCAACGGATCAATCATGGTTGTGTTATTCCCAACGTCTGTAAAAAGCGGCCTTGGCGATAGCATTCGGAAAGCAAAGTAGGCGGGGATAGCAAGCACGACAAACGCCTTAAGAGGAAGGCAGCCCAATGCGATCCAGCGAAGGCTTGTGCTCGCGCGCGTACTCATGTCGCCGAACAAGTGATTAGACAGGTCTGTCTATCTTCCCATTGTGGGATGATAGGCCAACAGCTCCCTGCCGCTGATGAATGCGTTGCCTTCATCGAAGCCACGTTTGCCCAACCGCACACGCCGTGTAAAGCCTATTCCGCCGGTGGGGCGGCGTGGTTTTCGGGGAGGTCGTCAACCGGTTTCTGAAGTTTTTTTTGCCCGCTGGGGTAGCGCAAAGGATCGCTGGTGCCCGCTAATGTAGTTCGAGCTTTTGGGGTCGGGGTGCGGGTGAAAATCGCGTGCTAGTGTCGAGTCGTGCCCGTCAATAGCACACATGTTGATTACGAAGCCGCCGCGCTGGATTGGTCCCGTGCGCGGGATGTGCTGGCGGGGGAGGATGCCGTGAAGGCGGGGGGTGAGAAGTACCTGGCGCGGTTGGATGCGCAAACGGATGAGGAGTTTGCGGCGTATGGAAAGCGGGCTTCGTTCTTCAACGCGACGGCGCGAACGGCGGAGGCTTACCTGGGGCTGATTTTCCGCCGGCCTCCTTTTGTGAAGCTGCCGAGCGAAGGCACGGGTGTTGGTCGGGCGTTGGCTGAGTTCCAGAATGATGCGGACATGCTGGGGACCTCGCTGACTGGCTACGCCAAGGTTGTGGTGGGGGACGTGGTTGGGCTCGGACGGGCAGGGTCGCTGGTGGATTGGGAAGGTGGCGACGCAAGAGGCCAAGGGGCCGAGCGACGGGCCTATGCGGTGTTCTATCCGGCTGAGCGGATCATCAACTGGCGGATGGGGCGTGTGCGGGGGCGGAATGTGCTGACGCTTTTGGTGCTCAGGGAAACGGCGAACATCGAACATCCAACATCGAACTCCGAACATCGAACGGGGAACACCTCACCCCAGCCCTCTCCCCAGAGCGGAGAGGGTGACCCGTTCGTCAGCGACCTGGTGGAGCAGATTCGCGTGTTGCGTTTGATCGTGGGTGAAGACGGCGATGCGTTCTGCCGTGTGGATTTGTGGCAGGAGCAGGCTGTCGAAGGGGAGAAGGGCAAGACAGAGTGGGTGGTGGTTGACTCGCGGGTGCCGCGGCGGCTGGGCAAGCCGCTGCCGTTGATTCCGTTTGTGTTTCATGGGCCGCGGCATTCGCGGGCGGATGTGGATCGCGGACCGCTGGAAGACATCATCGCGGTGAACCTTGACCATTACCGCCTGGATGCTGATTTCAAGCATGGGCTCCATTTCACGGCGCTGCCGACGGCCTGGGTGAGTGGCTTCGACAAGACGGCGTCGCTGCGGATTGGTTCGAGCTCGGCGTGGGTGAGCGAGACGCCGGGGGCCGCGGCTGGATTCCTGGAGTTCACCGGGCAGGGGCTGACGACGTTCGAGCGGGCGATGGACCGCGATGAGCGGCTCATGGCGGTGCTAGGGTCGCGGATGCTGGAGGACGTGAAGAAGGTGGGCGAGACGGCCACGGCGATCGAGCTGAGGCAGTCGGGCGAATACAGCATCCTGGGCAACGTGGCGGCGAGCGTGAGCGAGTCGCTGACGCAACTCCTTCGCTGGGTGTACTGGTGGAACTCGACGGAGGAGCTACCTGACGACGTGACCAGCGAGCAGGTGTTGGTGACGCTGAACAGCGACTTCAGCACCAAGGGGCTGGCGAGCCAGGACGTGCAGGCAATCGTGGCGGCGTGGCAGGCAGGGGCGATCAGCCAGGACACGATGCATGAGTTGTTCCGCCGGGGTGAGGTTCTGCCCGAGGGGAGAACAAATCCGGAAGAGGCGGCGTTGATCAAGGCCGGTGAGCGGGACCGGCCGGCGGTGAAAGCTTTGGCCCTGGCGCAGGGTGCGGCGGGGAAGAACTGAGTGAGCTATGGCATTGAAGTTCAAAATCAAATCGAAGGATGAAGTGCCGGCGGAGGTGCAGGCGCTTTACGTGGAGCGTGATGGCGCCCTGGTGCTGGACGTTGATGGTGCGGTGGACAAGTCCAAGCTGGATGAGTTCCGGACCAACAACATCACGCTGAGCAACGAGCTGGCGGAGCAGAAGAAGCGCTTTGAGGGCATTGACCCGGACGAGGTCCGCCGGCTGGCGGACGAGAAGCGCCGGCTCGAGGAAGCGCAGCAACTCAAGGCCGGTGAGACCGAGAAGGTGGTCGAGGCCCGAGTGAAGGCGGCGCGTGGCGAGCTGGAGAAGCAGCTTGCGGCGGCGGCGTCCGAGCGGGATGCGCTCAACTCGCGACTGGTGAGCATCCAGATTGACCAGGGCGTGGTGGCGGCAGCGACCAAGCGCGGGCTGCGGGCGACGGCGATGCCTGACATCACCGCCCGGGCGCGGAATGTGTTCCGCCTGGTGAATGGCGTGCCGACGGCTTTTGAGGCCGACGGCCAGACTGTGCGCGTGGGCAAGGATGGCAGCGCGGCAATGACTTTGGATGAGTGGGTGGAGCAGCAGGTTGCTGACGCTCCTCATCTGTTTGAATCCAACGCTGGTGGCGGTGCTGCCAGCAACGGCTCCGGTGGGGCTGGTGGAAATCGGTCCGTGAGGAATCCGTTCCGCAAGGAAACGTGGAACCTGACGGAGCAAATGAAACTGGAGAGAACTGATCCGGCGCTGGCGGCGCGATTGCGGGCGGCAGCGTGACGGATCGCAACCGGAGATTGAATTATGGCCAAGACGGCTATTGCGGACATCATCATCCCGACGAAGTTCGAGCAGTACGCGATTGAGCGGACGGCGGAACTGAGCGCGTTCGGGCAATGCGGCATCATCGAGCACTCGCCGGTGTTCGATGAACTGGCGGCGGGCGGCGGGCGAACGGTGGAAATGCCGTTCTGGAAGGACCTGACCGCGACACGGCAACTGTTGAGCGATTCGGCGTCGCTGACGGTAAACAAGATCACCGCCGACAAGGACATCGCTCGCATTCACAACGACGCGCAAGCGTGGAGCGTGAATCACCTGGCGAAGGTGATTTCGGGCGATGACCCGATGCAGGCGATTGTGGACCTGGTGGCGGCCTACTGGGCGCGCACGGATGAGGGGCTGGTGGTGTCCTGCCTCAAGGGCATCTTCGCGGCTGCGAGCATGAGCGGCAACTTGCTGGCGATTCACTCGGAGTCGGTGGCAGGACAGTCGGCCTCGACGCGGCTGAACGGCGCGACGTTCGTGGATGCGACGGTGAAGCTGGGCGACCGCGGGGACCGGCTGACGGCGGTGGCGATGCATTCGGCCACTGAGGCGGCGCTGCGGAAGCTGGATCTGATTGACTTCGTCCCTGACAGCGAGGGCAAGGCGCAGATCAAGAGCTTCCAGGGCCGGCGCGTGGTGGTTGACGACAACCTGCCGACGCGAGCGGGCAGCACGGACGGGACGGTCTATACGACCTACCTGTTCGGGCCGGGCGCGTTTGCCAAGGGCGCCGCGCCGCTGAGCGGTGCGCCGGTGCAAGGCGGCATCGGGACTGAGGGCGTGGAGTTCTACCGCGATGCCCTGGCGAGCGACTCGGACCTGATCAACCGGCGGCGCTACATCCTGCATCCGCGGGGTGTGAAGTTCAACAGCGCCAGCGTGGCCGGCGACTCGCCGACCAACGCGGAGCTGGAGAACGGCGCGAATTGGACGCGGGTGTTCGAGAACAAGAACGTGCGGATCGTGGCGGTGACGCACAACAACTGAGCGAGAGCGGGCGTCTGAGCGGACCTTGGGTTTGCGAGGACGCCCGCGCTCCTTGTGAAAGGACAAGCGATATGGGCAAAGAGATTCCGTGGAGTTTCCAGAAGATTCGTGGCGGCGAGCAACTGAACCTCAGGAGCCGTCCGTTCACCAACGTTGCGTCGCTGACGGCGGCGGGGGTCACGGCAGCGAGGAATCCTGGCGCGCTGCTTTACCTGAGCGCTGGGGGGACGGGTGCGGTGCCGTGCCTGGCGTTCAGCGACGGCACGAACTGGAAGCAGATCGCCATTGGAGCGAATGCCATCTGAGCATGGATGGCTTGCTTCCAATCATTCGGCGGGCGAGGCGTTCGCTGGTCCCGGTGGCCGGGGCCGCTGGTGGAGCGGACGCCAAGCCTGCTGGTGTTGCGGTGAAGGTCAAGCCTGAGCAAGCGAGTGCCGGCCAGGAGCAGCAGCGGAAGGAGGACGATGCGAAGCGCATTACAGGCGGGCCGGGGAAGTAGGGGCTTGAGCGCGGTGCTGCGGGCCTGGTGGGCGCTGCGGCAGCAGAAGCGGCGACGCGGGCGGGCCCAAGGCTGGGGAGACGGTGTGCCGCCGCAAGTGGTGCTGAATCCAGCGGTGGCCTTCTGGTGTCCGACCGACCCTGCCTGGGTGTCGGTGAGACTGTCGTGGTCGTATCCCACTGACCCGTTCTCCGACGGAACGTTCGAGATCGCGCAGGACCTCGATGGGGAGGGCAGCTTCGAGCCGATCGCGTGGCCAGCGGTTTCCGACAGGGTTGGCACTTGGGGCGGCGTGAGCAGCTACGAGTGGGTGCATGTGTATGCGACGAATACTAACACGCTGCTGCGGTACCGGGTGCGGTGCGTGGACGTGGGAGGTGAGGGCGCGTGGTCGGATGTGTGCGAGGTGGACATCAACAGCCGGGACTGGGCGTTTCCGTAGGCGGGCAGGTCGTAGGAGCGAAAGATGGCACTGACTTTGGTTAAAGAAGACGGGAGCGGCATGAGCGACGCGAACAGCTACGCGGACGTGGCGGACGGGGACATGTACCACGAGGCGCACTTGTATGCATCGGCGTGGACCGGGGCGACTGAGCAGAGGAAGGAAGCGGCACTGATGATGGCGACGCGCCTGATTGACTCGCAGTTCCAGTTCAACGGCAGCCGCACCAACGCGAGCCAGGCTTTGCAGTGGCCGCGTGCGGAGTGCCCTGACCCGGACAAAGGGCTGGTGAGGCTCTCGGCGCTGGTGTCGATTGGCTCGAACTTCGTTCCGTATGACAGCGTGCCGGCGGCGGTGGTGCGGGCGACGTGCGAGATGGCGCGGGAACTTCTGATTGTGGACCGGACAGCGGCGCCGCCGGGGGAAGGGATCAGCGCAACGCAGACGAGCCAAGCGACACATACCGGCACGAGCGGGTCAAGCAGCCAGTCGAGCACGACCTACAGCAAGGAGGACACGCGGCCGATTGTGTCGCGGGTCGCCCAGGCGATGCTGGCGAAGTATGGGGCGCTGATTCAGGGGGGCAGCGGCAGTGTGCGGCTGGTGAGGGCATGAAGTGGCTCAGGACAACGGTGTTTCTGGCGTGGGCCGTGTCGGCTGGGGCGGAGCGGTTGACGCTGGCATGGGATGCGTCGCCCTCGGCGGCGGTGGCGGGCTACCGCGTTTACTGGGGCACGAACTCGCGGGCGTATTTCGGCGTGACCAACGCGGGGCTGGTCCTGACACAGGCGGTGGTGCTGCCGCACCGGGGGCGGTGGTTCTTTGCGGCCACGGCCTACAGCACCAACGGGCTGGAGTCGGATTTCAGCAGTGAGGTGTCGTGGGAGAGCAAGCCCCTGCCGCCGGCGATGGCGGGTGAGGCGTGGGTAAGGGTAGCGCCGGTATTCGGTCGGAGCACAAATCTAGCGGCCTGGGGGAGCGTGACGGGTGAAGCGACGTGGTTCCCGGCGACGAACCGGGCGGAGTTCTTCCGCGTGAACCGGCTCCTGATGGAGCGAGTGATGGTGCCATGACGAACATGAACGTAACGGATTTGATCAGCAACGTGGACCGCGCCGCGGCGATGAATGACCGGTGGTTGTTCGTAGCCAGCTTGGTGGTGTTCGGCGTGTTCGCATGGTTCGTGATGCGGTACTTCGTGCTGCAACACGAGCGGCTGATCGCGGACCACAAGCAGGCGAGGGACAGCTATCAGGAGAGCCTGCGTGGTGTAGTGGCAGAGCAGAGCGCGGCCAATGCCAAGCTCATCGTCTGCCTAGACAACAACACAAAAGTTCTGGAGGAGTGCAGGGATGAGCTGCGCCTCGTCCGGATGGAAAGGAAACAGTCGTGAAGAGCATGAGTCGCGGTGAGAAGATTGTTTGGGCGGCGGCGGTAGCGGGTGCTTTGGCCCTGCTGTTGGCATGTGCGAGCGGGTGCGCCTCGCTGGATCGGGCGGCGTACAAGCAGGAAGTGACGTGGACGAACGCGCCGGTGGTGCATGTGTTCACTAACACGGTGGTCGTGACCAACACAGTGCCGGTGGTCACGGAGCGGACCAATATCGTGTACGTGACCGATGCGGCGACCGGGGCGGTGTCTGGCTACCTGGCACGCGAGCCGGTGGCGACCAACATGGTGACCGCGGTTGTGACCAACATCGTGCCCGTGTTCTACACCAACCTGGTGCAGGTCCCGGTGACCAATCTGGTTGCCAAGCCTGAGGCGGAGGCGGTGATCCAGGCCGCGGGGTCGGTGGTGAACACGTTCGCGCCGGGCATTGGCAGCATCCTGGCGCTGGCGCTGGCGGGGCTGTATCACGGGTACCGGCAGGTGCGGAACCGGAAGGTGAATGAGGCGCTCGTCCAGGGTGTGGAGACGGCCCGGGCGGTCCTGACCACCACACCGCAGGGACAAGCTGTGGATGCGCAGTTCGTGAAGTGGCTCATGGAGCACCAGAAGGAAGCTGGCGTGTTCACAACGGTCTCCGGGCTGGTGGAGCAACTGACCGACAATCCGGCGGCGAGGTTGACGGCGCAGGAGATTGCTCAGAGGGTGCAACTCGCTCAAGCGGGGGCGAAGGCGGCATAGGCCGCGATAGCACTATAGTACTATAGGTGGCTCTGGCGGGTGGTGGCGGGCGTCATGGCTTGGGGGCACCGTCGTTGAGGAGCACACGGGGGCTGTGGAGCGGTGGCGACAATGGCACGCACCTCAGGAGAAGAGGAAATCCAAGTTCCAGTGAACGGTTCCCGGCCGCCCCAGGTCGGCCGACTCCAGAGTGGAGGCCATTTGTGTGATTAAGGTGGATAGTGTTGTATCAGAGAGCAGGTAGCACTGGACGAGCCGGAGAAAGTAGGGGATGCCTTCGATTTTCAGCCGCTTTTCTTTCGACTGCTTTTCGATGGTGATGGCACCTTCGCGTGTTGAGGTCACCTGGAGACCGGCGGATCGGAGCCTGGCTAGAAGGAACGCGGGGTTGTAGAGCGTCATGACTGCAAGTTTTTTGAAGAGCAGAGCTTCGATCACGGAGGAGGGCAGCGGCCACCACGCGAGCGGAGGCATATCGCGTTCGAGTTCGTAACGTTGCCTGGCGCGGTAATGTACCCAGTCAATTCGTAGGCTGTTGTCGGGGAGCGACTTGTCGACCAAGGCCTTGGCTGCCTCATCGATGCGCAAGCGCTTAAAAGTTGCTTTTCCGGGGATATTAGCGGTTAGCCGCGGGTACAGGGTTTGGCCTGTACGAGGAAAGCCGATGAGTAATAGGCCTCGATCGGCATGCACGTATGCGCAGCCTTTCACCGAGCAGTGATTATGGAGCTCCGCGAGTTTGTCGTGGAGGGAGTAGCCGCTTGACTTCAGGTAGCCGAGCTCGCCGTCGGATGGTTTTGGCTTAAACGAGTCCTTGATTCTCGATATTTGCCGGACCAAGCGCTGCTGAAGTGCGGGAGGCAGAGGCTTCGGCGGAGGGGCGGAGGGGCCGGCCGCGGCCACGGGGATAGGCAGCTGGGGTGGTGTGGTGCCTTTACGGCCTACGAGGTTAATGCTGACGCAGATGCGTGAGTTGCCGGATTCGTGGGTTTTTAATTCGCCAATTGCAGCGACGCGGAATGTGGCGAGGTCAATCAGACTTACATCTCCGAGCCGCAGGAAGGTCGTGGTGGAGTGGCCAAGTACGAAGTAGTCACCGAGCTTCGGAATCCGGGTGACGAATTCCACCTCGCCGAGGCCGCCTATGCCTGTTGGCGGATGGGGGTTGGACTGCTGTTCGAGGTGTCTGCGGACGAGTTCGCGCTCGTTCTGGTAGAAGAACCACGCGAAACCATCACCGAGGGCCTTGCCCACATCGCTGGTTTGCTTCAGAAGGTGTTTGAACCCGTTGATGGTATGCAGTCTTTGGCGGAGGCCCCTGCGCGTGAGCGTCTTTCTCCGGGCCACCAGGTCACGGCCTTCCTGGCAGAGTTTTTGGTAAACAGATTCGAGGCGGTAGAGGGCCTTTGCTAGCGTGGGTTGAAAGGTGGTGATGGCGTCCAGGAGTTGTTTCTGGTCGCCACGGTAGAGGAGAATGACGAGCTTCGACCAGCAGGCTTTGAACTGCTCCTCTGCTTGAGACATCTCGAACTGGAGCTGTGTCTTCTGAAACAAGTTCGTGCCTTTGGCTATCGCGGCTCGGATTGTGGCGCGGAGACTCCGGGAGACGGAATGGGCATGCGAGGCGGGGCGGTTTGCCACATGAGGGCGATCTCGGCGGGGGTGAGGCCGTAGGCCTGGTTGACGAGGTCGCTGAGCTGGCGCTCGAGCTGGAGGGCTTCGGCGGCGAGGGCGCGGGCGGGCTCTATGGTGCGGGTGTGCTCGGCGCGGAGGTCTTTGATGCCGGCGGCGGTGAGTGGGTGCTTCTTGCCGCGGATGCGCTTTACCTCGGCGACCAGCGTGTCGGAATCCAGCTCGATCAGGCCCTGGAGCTTGTTGGTGGGCCTTTCGATGGCGTATTCGACGCGGAGCCAATCGAGCACGGTGCGCTGCGTTTGTTGCTGAGTGGAGGTGATTGCGATTAGGCGGCGGACGATGGATTCAGCTTCTTGACGCTGGTTGTCGGTGGGCTGTGGGATCGGGAGATTGTTGACGACCGGCTTGAAGAAGCGAAGCGCTTCATCTTTCCCATGTGTGGCGCGGCGCCACGCATACCACCAGATGGCTGGAGAATTTGCCACGGCCAGCACCCAGGCGTCACCGGTGGGGAAAAAGTATGCGGTGTTGTTGCAAAGGGTTGCTGCAGAGTCGAGGCACCACTGCAGCTGCCAGCTTATGTCCGGGTACATTATCTTGGGCCGGGCGAATTGCTCCCAGTAGGCGCAGGAGCGTAGCTCCCACCAGAAGCGTCCCTGGTCCTGTCTGTTCTGGAGCTCGGCCCTGAATTGTGCCAGGTGGCCGCTAATCGCTGGGTAGGTGTTGGCAAATATTGCCTCTGCGTCTTGGCCTCCTTCTGACCAAGGCCATTCGCGGTTCTCGCTCGAGGCGAGGACGATCATGGACCAGCCCGCTGTGTCGGCAAGCCAACGGTGGAAATCCTGTCCGCGCAGGTAGGGCCTGATGAGGTCGGCTGACCGCGGGTCCTGCTTCACGAGGGCCTTGCGGGTGTCGTTATCAACGAGGTAGGCCTCGTTGAAGCCAGTCTTGATACCGCTAAGGGGCTCGGTGCCAACAAAGTCTTTGAGTGGCCGGCCTGCTCGATCCAACTTGTCCAGCAGAGAGAAAACCCCTCGGGGTTCCAGCTGCCAGCCGACTCGTGCCAGCTGGTCTAAGTCCATATCGGCGCCCTGAGTCTCGATCTGGACGCTTAGGTCGTCGATGCGGAGCTGTTGGCGCGGGATGGTGCAGAGCCTGGCGGTCGTCGGCTTGGGTGCGTCGGTGGGTTTCTGGGCGACGATGATTGAGGGGAAGACGTCGGCTTCCACGAAGATTTGTTTGGCGTGGCCGAAGTCCACGACGGAGCGGATCCAGGCTTTGTCGGCGAAGAACTTCCTCAGGGGTTCGCCGTAGCCGGCCTTCATCCACTTGTTGGTGACGATGAGGGAGAGCAGGCCACCGGGCTTCAGGACGCGCAGGCCCAGCTCGTAGAAATAGACGTAAAGGTCGGCCATGCCGTGGAAGGCCTGGTAGTTTTTCTCCAACCACGGCTTGATAGGGGTGAGGAGTTCCTGCCGGACGTAGGGCGGGTTGCCGACAACGACGTCGAAGCCGTCTTGGGCGAAGACCTCGGGGAAGGCGGCTTGCCAGTCGAGGGCTTTGGGGTGGACGGCGGTGTCGCTGATGACGCTGTTGCCCTCGCGGATGGTGTGGTCGAGGCTGGTTAGACGCTTGCCCTTGGCGGCGGTCTTGATCCAGAGGCTGAGCTGGCAAATCTGGATGGCTTCGGCATTGAGGTCCACGCCGTAGAGGTTGTTCTGGAGGATCTGGCGATCGAGGTCGAACAGCGTGCGCTGGCCGCGGAGCTCTTCCAGGCGAGCGTTGGATTTATCAAAAACGGTGTGGAGCTGGTCGAAGGCTTCGATGAGGAAGGCGCCGCTGCCGCAGGCGGGGTCCAGGATGCGGAGGTTTTTGAGTTCTTCCTGCCAAGCTTCCCAGAAACGGATGAGGGCCTTGCGCTGGGGATCGTTGATGGTTGCCAGGTCGTAGGCGTTGGGATCGGCGAGGGCCTTGCGGGCGGTGCCGGTGGTGTCGGTCTCGTGGCGCTGGCGGAGCGCCTCGAAGCGCTGCTTGAGGACGCCGCCCAAGGCCTGCTCGACGATGTAGCGGGTGATGAAGGCGGGGGTGTAGAAGGCGCCTTCCTGCTTGCGGCGGCTGACGGCCTCAGCCTCGTCCACGGGGCCCGCCGGCGCCTCGAGCTGCTGGCGCATGCGCTCAAGGTCGGTGATGGACTGCTCGAAGATGTGGCCGAGGATATCGACGTCGATAACCGGTCGGGCGTGGGTGTCTTCGTTGGAGTCGGCGATCTGACGGGAGGGGCGATAGTCGAAACCGCCGAGGTCGCGGAAGTGGGCGCAGACCTCATCAGGCACCGAGAGGGCATCCAGGGGCGGATCGGGCGCGAAGAGGCCGCCGTTATAGGCGGGGATGCTCAGGGCGGCGCTGCCCTCGTCGATGGCGTGGAAGAGGCTGCGGAAGTTGTGCCAGACCGGGCGGGGGTTGTAAGGGTCGCGGTGTTCGTAGGCGTGCTGGAGCGACTCTGCCGGGAGCAGGCCACGATCTTCGCAGAAGGCGCAGAAGAGGACGCGGTCGAGCAGCTTCTGGGTGCAGCGGAGGATTTCGGCCGAGGCGACGGACGAGTTGGCCCTGCAGAGCCGCGTGAGGACGCGCTGGCGGATATCGGAGTAGAGGGCGTAGAATTGGTTGGTGAGCTGGCGGCCAACGTGCTCGGAGGCGCGGAGCAGTTCGTTGAAGTGGCAGCCCTGCTGGGGCGGCGTGACTCGCTCGGCGCCGAACAGGAAAACGAAGCGCTTCAGGAGCACCGGGTCGGCGGCCATGCGCGCGGTCTCGAAGCGCTCGAAGGTGTTTTGTTGGGAGCCCTTGTGGTAGAGGCGGGTCTCCCGCATGGAGGTAACTGTTATCCAGTCGCACGGGAGATTGATGGCGTACCGGTAGGCCTGGTCGACCGCAGACATGGGCCGACCGGCGAACGGGCGGTCGAGCGGGTCGCGGGTGCCTTTACCTTCGAGGACCGCGATGAAGCGGTGGTCCTTTTTGCCGAAGCGGCCGAGAACGGCATCGGCGCGCTGGCCGTCCACCTCGATGGTGGTTTCGCGGGAGAGGGTGAAGCTCTCGGGTGAGGCGGCGGGGCCAGTGTAGCCGAGCAGGCCACAGAAGATGTCGTTGAGGAAGTCGGGCAGTAGGGCGGTTTCCTTGAACTCGTCGGCGCGGCCGGAAGCGATGAGGTCGGCCCAGTGTTTGAGCTTGGGCTGGTGTTCCTCGACCCGGCCGGGTGGGGTGAAGGCCAGGAGCTGCTGGCGGATGACTTCCGGGTGAAAGAGGGGCTTGGTCTCGAGCATGGTCCGGGGCTACGGGGTTGGCGATGGCCCGGAGGGCCGGACTGGTGGCGCGGGGGCAGGGTGAGTGACACGGTGGCCCGGAAGGGACACCTTGCCGATCAACAGGTTTGCGCAAGTGCCGCCCATGACGAAAAGTCGCGCAATGATGGACCTCTCAAGCTAGCGGTGCACGAAAAAAAGCCGACGCGCGATTGGGTGCCGTTGGGAGCCGCGACGGCTATCGGAGCCGCGCTGTGGTGACGGGGCGGTTGGGGCTTACTGCTAACAGCGGTTTGGGTAACGTGGGGGACCAGAATAACCGCCGAGGTGCCTGTTATGCAGTTGTTATGCATTTAGGGCTGTTAGGGAGGGGCGAAGTGCTGCGAAACCCTTATTGTGAAGGTGTTTTTGGGGAATGGAGCGGGTGAAGGGAATCGAACCCTCATTACAGGAGTGGTAGTTAAAGTGGGATAACGTTGGCTATTTTCCTGAGGAAAATGGCTTGCTTTGGAAATAGTTACTTGCACTACTTGCACTCGCTATGGCTTATCTCTATCGCAAAAAGCGGTCGCCTTTCTGGTATCTGGTTTACATCGATGAGGACCAACATGAGCGCCACAAGTCCACTGGTTTGCGCGCCGATAGCCCGAAGGAGACGGCGAGGGCAAAGGAACTGCGCGCGGAGAAGGAAGCGGCGGAGTACCGCCGGGCGCCTGGGATTGACCGCGGGAACTGGGACGGGTGGGTCACCAAGTATCTTGAGCACCACTGCGAAAGTCCGCGCACCCTGGAGCGCTACCTCGATGCCTGGAAGTGGCTGGGTCTCTGGCTCCAGACGAAGCGCTACCACTCGCCGAGGATCATTACCTACAAGAACGCGGTTGAGTACGTGGAGTGGCGGACGTCGTACAAGAAGAAGACGGGCAAGACCGTTGGTCGCAATACTGCCATTCTGGAACTGAAGATCCTCGCCATGATCATGGGAGAGGCGGTGAGGCTCGGCCACGCCGATGCCAACCCGCTTGTGAGCATCAAGCTTCGGCGCGAGATGGCCGAGAAGAAGCCGGAGTTGACGGACGCGGAAGTTGTGGAGATCCGGGGCAAGCTCAAGGATGAACCGGCGTGGATGCAGAGGGCCTTCGAGATTGCCTTGCACACCGGTTGCAGGCTGCGCGAGACGCGGATTCCGCGCAGTTGCATTGACCTGGTCGAGAACAAGATCACGTTTCCGTGTCCGAAGGGCGGAGAGGAACGGGCTTTTTCTGTCCCGATGCCATCCGCCTTGCGGCCTTTGCTCGAGGAGTTTCACCGCAGCAAGGAGAGGTTCACGGTGGAGTTCCCGTTCCAGCCGTCGCGGCGGTGGCAGCAGTTCTTCATCAAGATCAAGAAACCGCACCTGTGCTTCCACTGCCTGCGGGTGACATACATCAACCGGCTGCGCCGGGCTGGGGTGCCGCGGGAGGCGGCAATGCGCCTGGTGAACCATGCGTCCGAGCTGATCCACCAAGTGTATCAGCGGGAGAAGGTGGAGGATGTGGCGCAGTGGCGAGATGCGGTGAATTTTCCGCAGTCGACGCCAGCGGTTGCTGCAGCGTAGGGCCGGACGCTCCGGGAGAAGTTATTCGCCGAGGTCTCTCGATGTTGGGTACGGGCCTCCGAAGGGGATGGGACTTGGGTCGAATCCGCCATCTTTTGTCGGGTCGGGAAAGTCTGCCGGAAATGTCGAGGCGGTACCGACGGTCTGTTTGGCCCAGGCCAGCCATTCGAGTTGTGCGGATGTGAGTAGTTGCGATTGGCTTTTCCAGTGCCGTTCGCACTGTTCAACGAACTCAAGCAGCGAGCAACAAAAGCGCCAATCTTCAGCAGCTTTCACCAGGTTGGCCCGGCGGGTCTTTTTGGCGGCGGCGAACTTCTCCCCCCGCTCACACCCGAGCTCCTGCGCCGGCCACATCGCTCCATCGCCCGAAACCATCGCATCTGCGAGGCGCTCTTCCTTGCCCGCTACATCGAGAAATTCGGCACCGGCACCCTGATGATGATCAAGGAAACAGCCGCCCACGGCCTGCCCGAGCCCCAGTTCGAACAAATCCGCACCAAACCCCGAAGGGGTTGAAGAAAGTAGCCCAGGGTCGCGGAGGGCTGCGGGGCGCCACCCTGGGATCCCGCCCGCCAATATGGTGCCCAACCCTGAAGGGGTTGCAGACATTACCGCCCGCGCCCGGCAATTCTTGGATGAAATCACCGCCGCCGAAGAACGCCAGTTCCCCTCCGTCGGCCACGGCACCGAGTTTCGTTACCGTTCGGCTCCTCAGCCCAAGCCGATTTCAGCATCTCAGCTTTCAGCGTTTCAGCATTTCTCCCTGTGCGGCACGGCCCTGGTCCACGCAAATGAGGTGATCCATGCTGCCTTCTTCCGCCTGGAAGACACCGCGCAGCCCGACCACATGGCCTCGCTTCGCCGCCGCCGTCACTATCGGGAATAAGGCGTGGTACCAGCCCACAAGCAGGTCATTGCATGCCTGACGTAAATAGAATACAACGCTCTCGGCAGCCGGAAATCGCCTGGTGCCCCAACCGCCAACAGGAACCAGGCGATATGCCGACGTATCCAGCCACGCAGTAGTGCGTAGGATACACAAGCCGACGAAATCAGATGGATTACCAGGAACTCAGACAGCTTACCGCCTACCCAGCAGTCGACCTGCTCAGGAGTGACAACGCGGCCATGGTCCTCGGGTTCCTGTTCCGTGCATTCAAGGCACATCACCGAACGGTGCTTCCGGAAGGACAAATCCGCGCATTGCTGGAAACGTACCTAGAAGAACTACGAGACGCCGAACCCGAACACTATACGATGGCGGCCGTTCAGTATCTCTCGATTTGGTGCGACAACGCCCACCAGTGGCTCCGGAAATACATGCTCGACGATTCCACTGAGCCCCTTTTTGAGATGACTTCCGGGTCGGAAAAGGCCCTGCTGTGGATGGAGCAACTGGCCGCCACCACCGAGTTCGTTGGCACCGAAAGCCGGCTCGACAGTATCTTCAAAGGCCTTGATGACCTCCTGAAGAACACCACCACGGACCCGACCTCCCGCATAAAGCAACTCGAAGCGGAAACCACACAAATTCAAGACGAAATCGACCGCATCCGCACCACCGGAGTCGTCCCGACCTACACGCCGGTTCAAATCAACGAGCGGTTTGCCCAGCTCCTCTCAACCGCTCGCGAACTCTTGGGCGATTTCCGGATGGTGGAAGACAACTTGAAGAGAATCGCCCAATCCATCGCGGAAGCCCATGCCAGGCCGGGCATCACCAAGGGAAACATCCTTGGCCAGATGCTCGACGCCGACGAGGCCCTGCGAAACTCCGAACAGGGCCAGTCCTTCTATGCCTTCTGGGCCCTGCTGCTCTCCACCCAACGCCAGCAGGAATTTCAGGACGCGCTCAAGAAGGTCATTGCCCTGAAAGACCTCAACGATAGGCTCAGGTCGAGCCCGCTACTCACCAACCTCGTCTCCCATCTCCTCACCGAGGGGGAGAAGGTTTTGGACTCCGGCCAGCGCATGGCCACCAACCTCCGCCGCGTTTTGGATACCCGCCGTGCCGCCGACCGTGCCAAGGTGCAGGAGCTAATCCAGGACATACAAGCGCTGGCCATCCAACTCCGTCCCAATCCTCCGGAAGAGCCCGTGTTCGATGTCCTGGAGTTTGAGAATTTCTTCAACGCCATCAGCCGGCCGCTTTGGCAAGCACCGCCCCAAATGACTGTCCTCGACCAAGTGAACGTGGCCGACGGCACCATCAGCAAGGAAGACCTTAAGGCGTTCTCCAATCTTCCGCACATCAGCCTGCACGAAATGCGGACGAACATTCGAGCGGTACTGGAAGACCACCAGACACAAACACTCGAGCAGGTTCTGGATCACTTCCCGCCCAAGTACGGCATGTTTGAAGTCCTCGGGTACCTGCTAGTGGCTCTGGCTGACCGGAAACACTACGTAGGCGAGGAAGACCAAGTCATCACCGTTGCTGCCCCAAAACCCACAAAATGGCGGGTTCCCCGTGTGCTATTCTGCCGATGAACACTGAATTTACACCCTTAGACTTCGTAAAGACGCGTCTTCTCAAAGAAGCGATCTACCGCAAAGACCAGGAGGATTGGGAGGTGCTCCGCACTAACCAAGACAAGGTAAATCACTTTTTCCACAGCCTGGGTCTCAGGCTCGTCATGGATGAAGCTGAGGGCTTCGCCTTCCTCGATCAAATCCAGATCGAAGGGGTGGACCGCGTGCCCAAACTCACCCAGCGCCGACAGCTTAGCTACCAAGCTACCCTGCTCCTCGTGTGTCTCCGGGAGGAGTTCTGCCGCTTTGACACCGCAGCCCCGGATGCTACGCGTCTCATGAAAACCGTTGGGGAACTGCAGGACCTCGTCTCCGCCTTCCTGAAGGAAAGCACAAACCAGGTCAGAGATATGAGCCGGATCTCCGCCGCAATCCAAAGGCTGACAGACCTCGGCTACCTCGAGAGAATCAGCGACGACCCGGAGACCTACGAAGCTAAACCGATCATCAAAGCTAAACTGGGCCCCGAGCAGCTCGAGGATATCAAACTTCGGCTCAGCAAGTATGCAAACCTTAATTCCGATACAAGCGACTGACGGCCAACCCACCCTGCCCGGATTCCGCCTGAAGCGCCTCGAGGTTCTCAACTGGGGCACCTTCCACGGAAAGATCGACCGCCTCATCGCGGACTGCCGCTGGACGCTCATCTCCGGCAGCAATGGAAGTGGCAAGTCCACTGCAGCCGACGCACTGCGAACGCTTCTCGTCCCGCCTTCCAAGCTTACCTACAACGATGCCTCCGTGGACCAGAAGCTTAGGAACACGAGAAAAGACCGCACCAAGAAGACCTACATCCGCGGGGCCTACGGTGCCTCCAGCCAAGAAGATTCCGCAACGGCGATCCTGCAGTTCCACCGATCCGAAGGCGAGCAGTCCAGCATATTGGCCGTATTCGCCAACGAATATACCGGCGCCGTCGTTACCTTGGCCCAAATCCTCTGGATGCAGAACGACGAGACTTATCAGCACTACCTCGTCGCGCGCCAGGAACGGACCATCAAGGAACACCTCACAAACCTCGGCGAAGGCCGCCAGTTCAAACGGCAGCTCCAAACGCATGGCTTCGAGGTGTTCAACTCATTTTCCGCCTACGAAGTCAAATTCCGCAGCTACTTGGGCATCCCCGGTGCTAGCGCTCTCGAGGTTTTCAACCAGGTCATCGGCGTCAAGGAAGTCCATGATCTTAACACGTTTATCCGCAAGCACCTCCTCGAGCCGACCAGGACGGGGGACTACATCCAAGCGCATCTCAAGCCTCATTTCACACAGCTCAGCGCTTGTTGGGAAGCCATCCAAAAGGCCGGCGCCCAACTGGAGCTGCTGAAACCGATTGTCGAGAACCACGCCAAGCTTATCGAGGCGGAGAAAGCCAAGGCAGAGCTCGAAGCTATTCAGGCGCTTCTTCGGCGTGCTTCTGTTCCTTCTCCTGCTGGAGGCGGATGGCTTCCTGTTTCTGGTGTTCCCGCCAGCGGCGCTCGGACTCGATGCGTTGCTTCTCCCACTCGATTTTTTGCTGCGCTCGAAGTTCCTGAGCGTCGAGGAAGTGTTTGCGGACCGCCCCCACGAGTTGAGCGAGCAATTCTTGCAATGGCAGTTTGTTGGTCTCGGACCACTTTTGAAGTTCTTCGCTGCTGTAGTGACGGGATTCTTTAATTGAAAAGGTGAGAAGCCCAGCGGGCTTGCCGGTCTGGCGAGGGTATTCATAACTTGGCGGATAGGTTCGTGAGCCATCCGGGCGTATAACATCCTCGGCGATGCTGAGCTGGAGCCTGTCCTGGCCTTTCCTGAAATGACCGGGGTTGCAAGAGCTTTGCGATTTGCGCCAGTTGATCCCCAGTGGTTCCAGGCTGCCGAGTATCACGTGAAAGGCCTTCCCTACGCGTTCGGCCAGATTCTTGGAGACCACTACTTCGGGAAGGTTTGGCTCCCTACGAAGCTCGGCCCGCTTGTATGAGTCGAGCCCGGCCTTGTTCAGCGCCGTGAGGAGTTCGGACGCCGTCTGATGTAACGGAGTTAGTCGGGTTGGGAGAGGGAGAGACTTCGGCATCGGGTTCCGCGCCTCTTTGGCAGAGAGCTCTTCACTTGTTAGAGGCAGCGGACTCTTTGGCGGGGCCTGACCGGCTGCGACTTTGGCCCAGTAGCCAGGCGAGGGGTAGGGCACGTTCAGCTTATTGCATCGTTTGGCGATGGTTACGTCTGAGATTCCGAGCTCGCCGGCGAGTTTGCTGGCGGGAGTGGACCAGACTAGATCGTGGAGTTCCTGCCTCGAATAATCGGAAAGCTCGCGTTTCTTGCCCATTACAGAGGATGGTATTGAAAGTGACGAAGAACGGGAGGGAATTTTGGTGTGAGTTGTTTTTACTTGAGCGAGGGCGGCGGGGGAGCAACCTCGAGCGATGATTCGGGAGCCAATCAGAGTCACACGTGAGGAGCTTCATCGATTGCTTTGGAGCAAGACGATGCGCAGGGTCGCTGAGGAGCTATGTCAGGATTGTTATGCCAGAGTGCCTCGCGGGCGGCGGTTGTGCAGTTTTCGGGGTCGACCGGGAACAAGCCGGAGAGGTCGTTCGGGACCGGACGGAACGGGTCGGCGCCGGCCCAAGCGAGGAGGGCAGTCCAGCGGACCTGGTTGTGCTGGACCGCGTCGCAAAGCGCGAGGGCGGCTTGATCGTCCAGGGCGGAGAATTCGGCGCGGAACTGGCGGTAGAATCGGAGCAGAGGGCGGGCTTTGATCGTGCAAAGTGCTTCAGCGAAAACGTTGTCGCGGTTTGGGTCTGTGCCGGCGCGCAGGTGTCGTTCCATCGCGCCGAGGTCGAGATCCTTGCAGCAGGTTTGGAAGTCCAACTGTTTTGCCTGGGCGCCGTGGCTGACGAGGAGGTCGGCGATATCGTAGCGCTTGCGTGCGCGGGCGAGGTCGAGGGCATCGGCGAGCTCGGGCGGGGACCAGCCGCCGGCGCGAAGGAGTTCTTCGACCATGCTGTGGAAGCCGGTGCGGATGGCTTCCTGGAGGAGCGGGAGGGTCTTGCCGGGGCCTTCGGAGGTCCGAAGGCGTTTGCCGGCTTTGATCCAATCCTGGAGGGCAAAGAGCTGGCCCTTATGGATGAGGTCCAGAAGTTGTTTGAGGTCTTCGGGGAGCGCGCGGCGACTGGTGGGCATGAGGTGTCCCTTGATGCGGCTCCTCTGGCTTACGACTGTTTCGGTGGCCTCCTTCGGGCCGGTTTGGGGCGCGGGGCGTTTGGCAAGCACCCAGCTCGTGCCGGGGCCGGGTGAGCCGTTTGAGCCCTTTGTGAGCCCTTCGCCGGGGCTGAGCCCTTTGAGCCGTTTGTGAGCCCTTTGCGGGCGAGGACGTAGTAGGTTCCCTTGCCCGTGTGGCCGATCTTCTCCAGCACCCCCAGCGAACGCAGTTGTTCGAGGTCCCGAGATGCGGTGGGTTTGGAGACAGAAAGCAGTTTCTGGTAGTCGCTGTTGTCAATGCGGCCGTGGGTTTTGACGAAGGTTAGCGCCTGCTTCTGCCGCTCGTTGAGCTGCAGTTCGGCCATGACTCTTTCGGTTAACCAGTCGCGCCAGATGGTGGTGATGAATTCGCCGGGGCTTTGGGGTCCACATCACCTTTGCCCTCTCCCCGGGGCGGAGAGGGTGGGGAATCGAGCAGGCCCTCCAGGGTGTAGCTGCGGACCAGCTTGGGATGGAGCCTGGCGTAGGCGGACGTGAGCGAGACGATGTCCGCGCCGGCGGGTTTGCCGCCGATGAAGGCCAGGAGGCCGACCTGGTTGGCGACGGGCTTGAAGATTTCGTCGCACTTGCGGAGGTCCTCATCCCTGGCTTTATACACGTCGCTCATGGCGGAGGTCGGGGACATGCAGCAGGCTTTGAGCTGGAGTTCGGCGACTCCGTTCCAGACTTCGCCCTGGTCGGACTTGGGGGCGCCGCACGATTCGAGGGACTGGTGAACGGAGCGGGTCTTCTTGGAGCGGCTCTTGTAAGCCATGACGTGGCCGGATTCGGCAAATGCCTGGGAGGCGTAGGACCAGCGACCCTGCTCGGTGCAACTGACGGGGATCTTGGTCTCTGAGACTTCTTTGATGAGGATGGACGTATTCAGGACGCGGTTCTGTTTGGCGCCGGCGAGCTCCTCGCCGTCGATGAGGAGGACGGGCTTGTTGGCGCGGTTGACGACCAGGAGGTCGGGAACCGAGCCGGCGGCGGAAACTTCAGTGATGGCGATGTCCCAGGTGGCGAGGGCTTCGCCGAGGGTGCGGTATTGGAATGTGCCGTCTGCCGGGGCGATGAGGGGCAGAATGGTGATGTTTTTATAGGTCTGAGCTTCTCCGAACTGAACCGACTGCAACCGACTTTGAACCACGCTTTCCATGTATTTCCTTTCTTTGGTGCGGGGCGGAACTCACCCAGCATCCGACAATCTTACCATGTGGGGGGTGTCAAAGAATGACACCCCCTATTAGAAAGTTGCGGAAATGTTAGAACCACGGATGGACACGGATAGACACGGATTTACCCCTCACCCTTCCCTCTCCCCATCGGATGGGGAGAGGGTGAATTTCCTGGCGGCGTTACCCAGGGTGGCGTTCGTGCCTCACTTACCCTGATACCGTCTCCAAAGTTATTCACAGCCGAGCAGAGCTGGCCCCCAAAGCGGAGCGCAGCGAGGCTGTGAATAACTTTGCGGCGATGAATTTTGAATCCAATTTGCGCCCGGGCAATAATGG